>Ga0302046_10002529_pt1 | contig 16976 bp, 33 predicted proteins | sample RVTome_11_FD_200261 | JGI IMG/M metagenome (GOLD analysis project Ga0302046, IMG submission 200261) | Soil microbial communities from uranium-contaminated site in the Upper Colorado River Basin, Wyoming, United States - RVT147D111 (version 2) ...
GGTTCCCTCGGCCGCACCCACCAGGTGCCGGAGGTACCGCTCGGCGCCGTCCTCCTGCTCGGGGATGATCCGCCCCACGCCCGCACCCTCGGGGCGCGGGCCGCCGGGATCCTCCATCAGCAACTCGATCTCGTCTTCCACGAGGTCGGGCAGCTTCATGCCCTCGGAGGAGAAGAGCTTGATGCCGTTGTCCTCGGGGGGGTTGTGCGAGGCGGAGATGATCACCCCGGCCTGCGCGCCGAGGTCGGTCGTGAGGAAAGCGACGCCAGGGGTCGGCATGACGCCGAGACGCAGCACGTCGCCCCCCGCCGAGCAGATCCCGCCGGCGAGCGCGGCTTCGAGCATCTCGCCGGAGGCGCGCGTGTCGCGCCCCACCGCGACCTGGGGGCGGCCCTGGGCGCCCAGGGTGGCGATGAGGGCACGGCCGAGCGCCGAGGCCAGCTCGGGCGTGAGATCTCGCCCTGCCACGCCCCGGATACCGTCGGTTCCGAACAGCCTCGTCACGACGGGTATCCTACCCGGCCATGCGAGAGCGTCCCCAGGGGTGGAGAATGAGGCCATGGGACGCCTCATCCACATCCACACCGCCTCGACCGGCGCCGAGGGCTGGCTGCTCAGGGGTCGGCTCGAGAGCGAGGACATCCCCGTCTTCACGAAGGGAGAGGCCGACGGGCCCTACCGGCTCGGGCCCACATACCTGTTCGTCCCCGAGGAGCTCGAGGTGCAGGCTCGCCTGGTCCTCGCCGAACTGCTCGACGGCGGACTGGAGATCCCTGCCGACGCCGACGAGATCGTGGAAGACGAGGCGCTGGATCCCGAAGCCTAGCGCTTGCTGTACTGGGGCGCCTTGCGCGCCTTCTTGAGCCCGTACTTGCGGCGCTCCTTCTCGCGAGCGTCGCGGCGGAGGAAGCCGTCGGCCTTCAGGATGCCGCGGAGCGACTCGTCGTGGGCGACGAGCGCGCGTGCGATGCCGTGCTGCAACGCGCCGGCCTGACCACTTATGCCGCCTCCGCTGATCGAGGCGATGACGTCGAATGCCTTGTCCTTCTCGACCTTGCGGAGCGGCGCGGTGACTAGCATGCGGGCCGCCCGCGAAGGGAAGTAGTCCTCGATCGGCCGCCCGTTCAGCTCGAACTTGCCCGAGCCCGGAACCAGCCGCACGCGTGCCACGGACTCCTTCCGCCGGCCGGTCGTCCGGATCGCCTGGTCAGCCACGGTCACTCCTTCTCCTCGGCGGTCTCATCCTCGGCCTTGGGCTTCCCGGCCTTGGCGCGCGTCTTCTTCTCCTTCTGCGTCGCGGCTCCGGGCACCTCGCCGAGCACCAGCGGCTCCGGCTGCTGGGGCGCGTGGGGGTGCTCGCCCTCCGGATAGACGTGCAGCTTCTTCCTCATCGCGCGCCCGAGGCGCGTCTTCGGGAGCATGCCCTTGACGGCCTTCTCGACCGCCAGCTCGGGGCGCTCGCGCATGAGCCGCTCGTAGGGGACCGCGCGCAGCCCGCCCGGATACTGGGAATGGCGATACATCAGCTTCGACTCGAGCTTGGCCCCGGTCAGACGGATGCGGGAGGCGTTCACGACCACCACGTGATCGCCAGTGTCCAGATGCGGCGCGTACATAGGCTTGTGCTTGCCGCGCAGCACCTGCGCGACCTCGCTCGCGAGGCGGCCGAGCGTGGCGCCATCGGCGTCCACGACCCACCAGCGTCGCGTGATGTCCTTCGGTTTCGGGTTGTAGGTCTTCATCGCATATCCCCAGGTCAACCGCCGTATAGTACCCTCTCGAGCGTCAGCCCGTCCGCGGGCGCCACGCGCCCCGCGGCGGCCCGCGACCTCGCCGCGAGCACCTCGGGCATCGCCTCGGGCGCTATCTTTCCCTCGGCCACCTCCACCATCGTCCCCACCACGCTCCGCACCATCTGGCGCAGGAACGCGTTCCCGCGCATCCGGAACGACACCACGTCGCCCTGGCGGCGGATCGCCACCCGCTCCAGGCGCCTGACCGTGTCGCCTCGCGGCGGCGGCCTGGAGAACGACCGGAAGTCGTGCTCCCCGACCAGGTCCCGCGCCGCCCGCCGCATCCGCCCGAGCTCGCCGAGGCCCGGCAGATGCCAGACGTAGCGAGCCAGGAACGGGTCCGGCCACTCCGCCGTCCACACGCGGTAGACGTACTCCCGCGCTCGCGCGCCCCGGCGGGCGTCGAACCCCGCCGGGGCCCGACTCGCCCGGAGCACAACCACCTCCGGGGCGAGCATCCCGTTCACCCCCCGCTGCAACCGCAGCGGGTCTTCCTCCCCCTCGAAGGAGACCACCTGCCCCCGCGCGTGCACCCCCGCGTCGGTACGTCCCGCGACGGTCAGGCGCGGCTCCGCGCGGAGCATCCGGCCCAGCGCCCGCGCCAGAACCCCCTCGACCGTGCGCTCCCCCGGCTGCCGCGCCCATCCGCGGAACCGGGTCCCGTCGTAGGCCAGGAGAAGCTTGAGGACCGGCACGCCGGCCCCCTAGTCCTCTCCCGACAGCTCCACCAGCTCGATCTGGGCCATCTCGGCCCCATCGCCCTTGCGCTGCCCGAGCTTGAGGATGCGCGTGTACCCGCCCTCGCGGTTCTCGAAGCGCGGCGCGATCTCGGTGAAGAGCCGGTGGACCACGTCGCGGTCGGGCACCACCTTCATCACCTGCCGGCGAGCGTGCACGTCACCTCGCTTCGCGAACGTGATGAGCTTCTCCGCGACGGGCCGGAGAGCCTTCGCCTTCGGCAGCGTGGTACGGATGCGCTCGTGCTCGAACAGCGAGGCCGCGAGGCCGCCGAGCATCAGCTTCTGGTGGGCGGGCCCGGAGCCGAGGCGGGGGCCCTTCTTCGGCTTGGGCACCTACTCCTCCTTCAGCCCGAGGGTCATGTCCTCGAGCTTGGCCTTGACTTCGTCGATCGACTTCTGCCCGAAGTTGCGGATGTCCATCAGCTCGGCCTCGGTCTTCTGGACGAGCTCCCCCACGGTGTTCACGCCCTCGCGCTTCAAGCAGTTGTAGGACCGGACCGAGAGCTGAAGCTCCTCGATCGGCAGCGCGAGCTCGCCGACCGGCTCGGACTCGCCCTCCACGGGGCCGAGCGAGAGGCCCGCGGCTTCGGAGAGCTCGGCGAAGAGCCCGACCAGCTCGACGAGCGTGGTCCCGCACGAGGCCACCGCCTCGCGAGGCGTGACCGACCCGTCGGTCTCTACGTCGAGGATCAGCTTGTCGCGGTCGGTCATCTGCTCGACGCGCGTGTTCTCGACCGTGAACGTCACCCGCCGGACCGGCGAGAAGATCGAGTCGATCGGGATCACGCCGATCGGATCGCGCGCCTTCTTGTTCTGGTCCGCGGGCCGCCAGCCGACGCCTCGCTCGACCACGAGCTCCATCTCGAGGCTCGCGCCCTTGCCGAGCGTGGCGATGTGCAGCTCGGGGTTGAGGACCTCGACCCCCGCGGGTGGCGCGATGTCGCCGACCGTCACGTCGCCCGGCCCCTTGGCCTTGAGATACATCGTGACCGGCTCGTCGAGCTCGGAGCGGATCACCATCTCCTTGATGTTCAGGATGACGTCGGTGACGTCCTCGGTCACCTTCGGGATCGTGGAGAACTCGTGGAGCACGCCCTCGATCTTGACCGAGGTGACGGCGGCGCCCGGGATCGACCCGAGCAGCGTCCGGCGCAGCGAGTTCCCGAGGGTGTGCCCGAAGCCCGGCTCGAGCGGCTCGATCACGAACCTCGAGCGACGGTCGTCGACGGACTCCTCTTGGATCTGCGGTCTGGTGACGATCAACACGTGATTCGTTCCTCCTTCAGCCGGGGATCATCCACTCCTCCCGGCCGCTCGGAAATGCGTCGCTACATGCGGCGACGCTTCTTGGGGCGGCAACCGTTGTGCGGGACGGGCGTGACGTCCTGGATGCCCATGATCTCGAGCCCGGTCGCCGCGAGCGAGCGGATCGCCGTCTCGCGCCCTGAACCGGGGCCCTTGACATAGACGTCCACCTTGCGCACGCCGTGCTCCTGGGCCCGGCGCGCGGCCGCCTCGGCGGTGAGCTGCGCGGCGAACGGGGTGGACTTGCGGGAGCCCTTGAACCCGACGTTGCCCGCGCTCGCCCACGAGAGCGTGTTGCCCTCGAGGTCGGTGATCGTGACGATCGTGTTGTTGAACGTCGCCTTGATGTGCGCGGCGCCGTGGGCGATGTTCTTCTTCTCCTTCTTGCGCGTCTTCTTCTTCGGCTTCGCCATCGGGCTCCCTACTTCTTCCTCTTGATTCCGACGGTCTTCTTCGGACCCTTGCGGGTTCGCGCGTTCGTGTGCGTTCGCTGGCCGTGCACGGGAAGGCCCCGGCGATGCCGCAGGCCCTGATACGAGCCGATCTCGATCTTGCGCTTGATGTCCTGCGCCATGTCGCGTCGCAGGTCACCCTCGACCTTGAGCTCGCGATCGATCCACTCACGGATCTTCACGACCTCCTGCTCCGCAAGGTCGGAGACCCGCGTGGAGGGGTCGATCCCGCACCCCTCGACGGTCTGGCGCGCCCTCGTGCGGCCGATCCCGTAGATGTAGGACAGCGCGATCTCGACGCGCTTGTCGCGCGGGAGATCGACGCCTGCGATACGTGCCATCCGTTATCCCTGCCTCTGCTTGTGTCTCGGGTTCGTGCAGATCACCATGACCCGCCCCTTGCGGCGGATCATCTTGCACTTCTCACACATCCTCTTGACCGAGGGTCGCACCTTCATGTCCGCTCCATCCAGCCGGCGCGCACGAACCCGGCGCTCGCTCTCCGGAGGTTCCCGTACACGCGAAATGCGGCCCCGTCAAGGGGCCAGAGGTGCAGTATAGGCGAGGAGCTCCGGGACCGTCCACTCAGGAGCCGATACGAACCGGTCATCTCGGCCGTCACGGGCCCGTGAGCACCTCGGCGCCGTCCTCGGTCACGGCCACCGTGTGCTCGAAATGCGCCGAGAGCTGCCCGTCCTCGGTCACCACGGTCCAGTCGTCGGCGAGCAGCCGGGTCCGCCAGGTCCCCACGTTCACCATTGGCTCGATCGCCAGCACGAGCCCGGGACCGAGCTCGGGGCCGCGGCCCGGCTGCCCGTAGTTCGGCAGCGGCGGGTCCTCGTGGAGCGAGCGCCCGATGCCGTGGCCGACGTACTCGCGGACCACCTGGAAGCCGGCCCCCTCCACCACCTGCTGCACGGCGTGAGAGATGTCGGTGAGCCGCGCGCCGGGCCGGACCTCGGCGATCCCCGCCTCGAGGGCGTCGCGGGTGACGAGCACGAGCTTCTCGGCGACATCTGAGGGCGGCGAGCCGACGAACACCGTGACCGCGGAGTCGCCGTGGAATCCCTCCCAGATGGCGCCGACGTCGACCTTGAAAAGGTCGCCCTCGCGCAGGATCCGCTCGCCCGGGATGCCGTGCACGATCTCGTCGTTGACCGAGGCGCAGATCGAGGCCGGGAACCCCCGGTAGCCCTTGAAGGACGGCGTGGCTCCCGCGTCCACGATCGCCTTCTCGGCGATCGTATCGAGCTCGGCCGTGGTGATCCCGGGCCGGACCGCCTCCACGACCGCCTCGCGCGCGGCGGCGGTGATGCGCCCGGCGCGGCGCATGCGCTGAAGCTCTTCGGGGGACTTGCGGAAGATCACTCTGTCGAGAGGAGGTCGTCGAGGACCTCGGTCGCCCGGTGGGTGACCTCCTCGACCTCACCCACGGCTTCGACCTCGCGCAGCAGGCCGCGGTCCCAGTAGAACTTCTCGAGGGGCTCGGACTCGCGGTGGTAGACGTCGAGCCGGTGGCGAACCGTCTCCACCTGGTCGTCGGCCCGCTGCTCTAGCACCCCGCCGCACGCGTCGCAGATCCCCTCGAGCTTCGGGGGCTTGATCTCCACGCTGTAGGTGCGCTGGCAGCGCATGCAGGTGCGCCGGCCGGCGAGGCGGGCGATCGTGATCTCGTCGGGGATCTTGAACTTCAGGGCCGCCTGGAGCGGACTCTCACGGTCGGCCAGCGCCTCCTCGAGGGCCTGAGCCTGCGGGATCGTGCGCGGGAAGCCGTCGAGGATCCACCCGTTGCGCGCCTTGTCGAGCTCGCTGAGCAGCATCCCGATCACGACGTCGTCGGGGACCAGCTCTCCAGCCTCCATGTACGACTTCGCCTTGAGCCCGAGCGGGGTCTCCCCGCGGACGTGGGTGCGGAACATGTCGCCCGTGGCGATCAGCCGCAGGCCGTAGTAGTCGGCGAGGCGGTGGGCCTGGGTGCCCTTGCCGGCTCCGGGCGGGCCGAGGAGGACGAGACGCACGCCGCCTACCTCAGGAACCCCTCGTAGTGGCGCATCGTGAGCTGCGATTCGAGCTGCTTCGCGGTCTCGAGCGCCACCCCGACGGTGATCAGGATCGTGGCTCCGCCGAAGGGGAAGACGGTGGGAGGGATCCCGGCCACGACGAACGCGATCGAGGGGATGAGCGCGATCGCCGCCAGGAAGAGCGACCCCGGGAGCGTGATCCGGTTCAGCACACGGGAGAGGTAGTCAGACGTGGGCTTGCCCGGCCGGATGCCGGGGATGAACCCTCCGTACTTACGGATGTTGTCGGCGGTATCGACCGGGTTGAACGAGATCGCCGTGTAGAAGTAGGCGAAGAAGACCACCATCAGCCCGAATAGCAGGATGTAGCCGACGTTCCCCTGGTCGAGCAGCACGTTGTTCACGAAGTTCTGGAAGGGCTGCCACTGGATCGAGGAGCCGAGGAGCGACGGGAAGTAGAGCACCGACGACGCGAAGATGATCGGGATCACGCCCGACTGATTCACCTTCAGCGGGATGTACGTGCTGCCTCCGGAGGTCATCTTCCGCCCCACGATCCGTTTCGCGTACTGGACCGGGATGCGGCGCTGCCCCTGCTCCATGAAGACTACGGCCGCGATGATGAAGACGCCGAGCCCCATCAAGATCCCGAACGTCACGTTCCCCGACTGCGCCTGGAGGGCGGCCCCCTGCGAGGGCAAGCCCGCGACGACACTCGCGAAGATCAGGATGGACATCCCGTTGCCGATCCCGCGCTGGGTGATCGTCTCGCCGAGCCACATGATGAGGGCGGTGCCGGCTGTGAGGATCAACACCATGAACGCCACACGCGGCGCGGTGAACTGCCGGACGACCCCCTCGGCCTGGTTGTTGAAGAGGAACACGAGGCCGGTCGACTGCAAGACGGCGAGCGTCACGGTCATGTAGCGGGTCCACTGCGTGATCTTCTTCACCCCCACCTCGCCCTGCTTCTGCCACTGCTCGAGCTTGGGGATCACCACGACCAGGAGCTGCATGATGATCGAGCTCGTGATGTAGGGCATGATGCCGAGCGCGAAGATCGCGAAGTTCTGGAGCGCCCCGCCCGCGAACAGGTCGATGAAGGCGAGCACGTTGCTCCCCCCGAACCCGGAGAGCGCCCCGCCCTGCTCGGCGAGCGACTCGACGTTCACGTTGGGCACGGGGATGTGCGCGCCGAGCCGGTACACGCCGATCACCAGCAGCGTGAAGAGGATCTTCCGGCGAAGATCCGGGATCTTGAAGGCGTCGATGAAGGCTCGCAGCACCTGTTTCGCTCCTCGTTTCGCGGGGACGAGCCCCTAGTCTAGCCGACCTGCCGGGGCAGGCGTCGGGTGCTACAGCACCTCGACGGTGCCGCCCGCCTGCTCGATCTTCTGCTTCGCGGTGGCCGAGATCGCGTGGACCTGCACCGTGAGGGCGTGGCCGATCTCCCCGTGGCCCAGCACCTTCACCGGCAGGCGCCCCCGCACCAGGCCGGCCTCCGCCATGGCCTCGGGCGTGACGGTGGCGCCCGCCTCGAACCGGCCGGCCAGACGATGGACGTTCACGACCGTCCACCGCTCGCGGTTCGGCGGGGTGAACCCCTTCTTCTTCGGCACCCGGCGCGCGAGCGGCATCTGGCCGCCCTCGAACCCGACCTTCGGCTGGTTGCGGGCGAGGTAGCCCTTGGTGCCACGTCCCGCGGTCTTGCCCTGCCCCGCGGCGCGTCCGCGGCCGACGCGCCTCCGCTCGCTGCGCGAGCCGGGGGCGGGACGCAGGTGATGGATCTTCACGTGCCCACCTCCTCCACCTCGACGAGGTGGCGCACCCTGGCGATCATGCCCCGGATCTCGGGGCGGTCCTCGTGCTCCACGGTGTGGCGAACGCGACGGAGCCCCAGCGCCTGGAGCGTCCGCTTCTGCCGTCCGAGCTTGCCGGCGGCCCCGCGCACCTGGGTGACCTTAAGCGTCGGCATCGCGCTTCTCCAGCCCCGTCTCCTGCCGCTTCTGGCTCATCCACGTCTTGGCCTCGGCCATCGCCTCGATCATGGGCTTAGGCGCGACCTCGGCCACGTCGAGACCGCGCAGGGCCGCGACCTCCTCGGGCCGTCGGAGCGACAGCAACCCCTGCACCGTGGCGTGCACGATGTTGATCGGGTTGTCCGAGCCCAGCGACTTGGAGAGGATGTCCTTGATACCCGCGGCCTCGATCACGGCGCGGACCGGCCCGCCGGCGATGACACCGGTCCCGGGGGCCGCCGGCTTCAGGAGCACGCGCCCGGCGCCGTCCTCGCCGATCACCAGGTGCGGGATCGTGGTGCCCATCATCGGGACCTCGAACAGCTCACGCTTGGCGTCCTCGATCCCCTTCTGGATCGCGGACGGCACCTCCTTGGCCTTCCCGTAGCCGATCCCGACGCGCCCGGCGCCGTCGCCGACGACGACGAGGGCCGCGAACGAGAACCGGCGGCCGCCCTTGACCACCTTGGCGACACGGTTGATCGAGACGACGCGCTCCTCGTAGGGACTCTGGTCCTGTCTGTCGTATCGCCTCACAGCTGGAGGCCTCCTTCCCGTGCCCCCTCCGCGAGGGCCTTCACGCGGCCGTGATAGAGACGGCCGCCGCGGTCGAACGTGGCACGCTCGATGCCCGCGTCTTTCGCGCGGCCGGCCAGGAGCCCGCCGACCGCCTTCGCCGCGGCCTTCTTGTCCCCGGCGCCGCCGACGCCCTCCTCCATCGAGGAGGCCGACAGGATCGTCCTGCCCGTCGTGTCGTCCACGAGCTGCGCGTAGATGTGCCGGTTCGACCGATACACGGCGAGCCTCGGACGCCCGGTCGCGCCGTGGATCTTCTTGCGAACCCTGCGATGGCGGCGAACGCGCGCCGCGCGCTTCTGCGTCGCCTGCATCACGCCCCCATCCCGGCGGCCTTCGCCGCCTTGCCGGCCTTCTTCCGCACGTACTCTCCCTCGTATCGGATGCCCTTGCCCTTGTACGGCTCGGGCTTGCGGATCGCCCGGATGTTGGCGGCGACCTGCCCGACGAGCTGCTTGTCGATCCCGCGCACCACGATGCGGTTCTGGGCGGGGACCTCGAACTCGATGCCCTCGGGCGCGGGGACCTGCACCGGGTGCGAGTAGCCCACCTGCACCTCGAGGTCCTTGCCCTGGAGGGCGGCGCGGTATCCCACGCCCACGATATCGAGCGCCTTCTCGAACCCGTTCGTTACCCCCTCGACCATGTTGGCGATGAGGCTCCGCGTGAGCCCGTGGAGGGCGCGGTGGTCGCGCTGGTCCGACGGACGCTCGACCCGCACCGCGGCGTCGTCGAGACGCACCGTCATCGAGGCATCGACCTCCTGGTGGAGCGTGCCCTTCGGGCCCTCCACCGTGACGCGGGCACCGTCGATCGTGACGGTCACGCCGCCCGGCACCGCGATAGGTTCCTTCCCGATCCTGCTCATCAGATCACCACACGTAACAGAGGACCTCGCCGCCGACTCCCTTGCGCGAGGCCTGCTTGTCGGTCATCACGCCCTGGGACGTGGACAGGATCGCCACCCCCAAGCCGCCGAGCACCCGCGGGAGGTTGTCGCGGGGCACGAAGACCCGGCGACCGGGCTTCGAGACCCGCTGGAGCCCGCTGATCGTGCGCTCCCGCTCAGGCCCGTACTTCATCTCGACCACGATCTTCTTCTTGGGGGCGTCGGAGTCGTCGATGCGGTAGCCGCGCACGTACCCTTCCGCGGTCAGCACGCGCGCGATCTGCTCCTTCACGCCCGAGGCGGGGATCGCGACCTCGTCCTTGTATGCCGTGCCCGCGTTGCGGATCCGGGTCAGCATGTCGGATATGGGGTCGGTCATCGTCATGACTGCCTCACCAGCTCGCCTTCGTGACGCCCGGGATCTCTCCCGCATGCGCCAGCTGCCGGAAGCAGATGCGGCACAGCATGAACCGCCGGAACACCGCCCGGGGGCGCCCACAGCGCTTGCAGCGCGTGTACGCGCGAGACCGGTACCGCACCCGCTTGTTGCTCTTTTCGATCAGTGCCTTCTTCGCCATCTCTACGCTCCTGCCGCGATCGGCTCGACCGGCATGCCCTGGAACGGGAACCCCAGCGCGTGGAGGAGCGCTCGCCCCTCCTCGTCGGTCGTGGCCGTGGTCACGATCGTGATGTCCATGCCGCGGACCGCGTCCACGGCGTCGTAGTCGACCTCGGGGAAGATCAGCTGCTCGGTGACCCCGATCGAGTAGTTCCCGTGCCCGTCGAACGCGTCGGGGTTAAGGCCGCGGAAGTCGCGGATCCGCGGCAGAGCGGTCGAGAGCAAACGGTCGAGGAACTCCCACATCCGGGCGCCTCGCAAGGTGACCTTGGCCCCGATCGACATGCCCTCGCGGAGCTTGAAGCCCGCGATCGACTTCCGGGCCTTCGTGATCGCGGGCTGCTGCCCGGTGATCACGCGCAGGTCCTCGACCGCCCCATCGAGCAGCTTCGCTTCCTTCGCGGCCTCGCCGACGCCCATGTTGATCGCGATCTTCTCCAGGCGCGGGACCTGCATCGGGTTCTCGTAGCCGAGCTCCTGCTGGAGCTTGGACACGAGCCGCTCGCGGTACCACGTCTTCAGCCTGGGGACGCCGGCCATCACAGATCGCCCTCGCACTTCCTGCAGACCCGGATCTTCTTCTCGTTCTCGAAGCGGTGCCCCACGCGCGTGGGCTGGCCACAGGTCTTGCATACGAGCTGCACGTTCGAGATGTCGAAGAACAGCTCGACGTCGACGATGCCTCCCTGCTGGCGCCGTCGCGACGGCTTCGTGTGCTTCTTCGCACGCGCGATGCCCTCGACCATGATGCGGCCCTCGCGGGGCAGCACGTTCACGACCCGGCCCTTCCGGCCGCGGTCCTTGCCTGAGATCACCATGACCTCGTCGTCTTTTCGGATGCTGACCTTCATCACAGCACCTCCGGCGCGAGGGAGACGATCTTCATGAACCGCTTCTCGCGCAGCTCGCGGGCGACCGGCCCGAAGATGCGGGTCCCCCGCGGGTTGTTCTGCTCGTTGATGAGCACGACGGCGTTCTCGTCGAACTTGATGTACGAGCCGTCGACGCGGCGCCGCTCCTTGGCGGCGCGCACGACCACGGCGCGGACGATGTCGCCCCTCTTCACCGGCGCCCCGGGCAGCGCGTCCTTCACCGTCCCCACGATGATATCGCCCAGGCTGGCGTAGCGACGAGCCGAGCCGCCGAGCACGCGGATGCAGAGGACCTCTTTGGCCCCCGTGTTGTCCGCGACCTTGACGCGCGACTCCTGCTGGATCATTTCGCCCTCTCCACGACCTCGACCACACGCCAGCGCTTCGTCTTCGACAGCGGACGCGTCTCCATCACGCGCACGGTGTCGCCGACGTTGGCGTCGTTCGCCTCGTCGTGCGCCTGGAGGCGCGAGGTCCGGCGCACGATCTTGCCGTACAGTGGGTGCCGCAGCTGGTTGTCGACGCGCACGATGACGGTCTTCTCCATCTTGTCGGACACGACGACACCGGTGCGCACCTTCCGCCGGCCGCGCTCCTCCTGGGTGCTCACTGCTTGGCCTCCTGGTCCTCGTTCGCCTCCAGCACATCGAGCTCACGCTCGCGCAGGACCGTGAGGATCCGCGCGATCTCGTGGCGGACGCCCTTGATCAGCATCGGGTTGTCGAGCTGGCCCGTGGCCATCTGGAACCGGAGGTTGAAGAGCTCCTCCTTCGCCGAGTCGAGCCGCTCGAGCAGCTCCTCGTCGGGCAGGTCACGCAGCTCCGCGGTGCGGGTCATGCGCCACCGCCCATCCTGGCCACGAACTTGCTCCGCACGGAGAGCTTCGCCGCGCCGCGGCGCATCGCCTCGCGGGCGACGGGCTCGGGAACGCCCGACAGCTCGAACATCACGCGTCCGGGCTTCACGACGGCCACCCACTCCTCGGGGTTGCCCTTGCCGGAGCCCATACGGGTCTCCGCCGCCTTCTTCGTCACCGGCTTGTCGGGGAAGATGTTGATCCACACCTTCCCCCCACGCTTGATGTAGCGGGTGATCGCGACGCGGGCCGCCTCGATCTGCCGGTTGGAGATCCAGCCGGGCTCGAGCGCCGCCAGGCCATAGTCGCCGAACTGCACGTCGGTGCCGCCCTTCGCCTTGCCGCGCATGCGGCCGCGCTGCTGCTTGCGCCACTTCACCTTCTTGGGCTGAAGCATCAGCTCTCCTCCGTAGGCTCGGCCTTGGGCTCCTCGGCCTTGGGCTCCTCGGCCTTGGGCTCCTCGGCCTTGGGCTCCTCGGCCTTGGGCTCCTCGGCCTTGGGCTCCTCGGCCTTGGGCTCCTCGGCCTTGGGCTCCGGCGCCGGCCGGGAGCTGCCACGCCGGGCGCGCGGCTTCCCCTCGTCCCGGAGCTCGGCCATCTGCTTCTCGTCGGTCACGAGCGCGCCGGTCGATGCGCCCCCGGGCACGCCGGCGAGCGCGCGGGCGCGGGCCCGCTCGGTCTCCTGCTCGGCGCTCGGGATCTCGTCGCCGTGGTAGACCCAGACCTGCACGCCGATCTGCCCGAACGTCGTGCGGGCCTCGGCGAGGCCGTAGTCGATCTTCGCGCGCAGCGTGTGCAGAGGCACGCGGCCCTCGCGGTACCACTCCCGGCGCGACATCTCCATGCCGCCGAGACGACCGCTGCACTGGACCCGGACCCCGAGCGCGCCCGACTTCATCGCGCTCTGGACGGCCCGCCGCATCGCCCGGCGGAACGAGACCCGGCCCTTGAGCTGCTCGGCCACTCCCTGAGCCAGCAGGGTGGCGTCGGTCTCGGGGCGCGACTCCGTCGCGGTCGAGTTCATGTCCTCGACGCGCACGTCGACCCGCCGGGCGGTCATGCGTTCGAGGTCCTTACGCACGCGTTCGACCTCGGAGCCCTTGCGCCCGATCACGATGCCCGGGCGCGCGGTGCGGATCGCCACCTGGATCTGGTCGCCCTTGCGGTCGACCAGGATCTCGGAGATCCCCGCGCGCGACAGATGCTTGCGGATGTACTCGCGGATCGCGATGTCCTGGTGGAGCTGCTCCGCGTAGTCCTTCTTGCCGGCGAACCACTTCGAGCGCCAGGGGTAGATGACGCCGAGGCGGAAGCCGTAGGGATTAATCTTCTGGCCCACCGCTCACCTCCTCGTTCGTCCCGACCACGATCGTTATGTGGCTCGTCCGCTTGTCGATACGCGTGGCCCGTCCCATGGCGCGCGGACGGAAGCGCCGTAGCGTGGGGCCCTCGTCCACGAAGGCCGCCTTGACGAAGAGGTTCTCCGCCACCACGCCGGGCGTCTGCTCGGCGTTCGCGATCGCGGAGTTCAGCGCCTTCGTCAGCACCTCGTTCGCGCCATAGCCCGTGAAGCGCAGGATGCGCTGGGCCTCCTGGACGTGCTTGCCGCGGATGAGGTCGATCGAGCGACGCGCCTTGCGCGGCGCCACCCTTACGAACCGTGCCTTCGCTGTCGCCTGCATCTTCTCCCTACTTCAACGTCGTGCTGCGCTCGGTATGGTGGCCGTGGGTCCGGAAGGTCCGCGTGGGCGCGAACTCTCCGAGCTTGTGCCCCACCATGCTCTCGGTGATGAACACGGGGACGTGCTTGCGGCCGTCGTAGACCGCGATCGTGTGGCCGACCATCTCGGGGATGATCGTCGAGCGACGCGACCACGTGCGGACCACGCGCTTGTCGCCGGCCTGGTTCATCTTCTCGACCTTGGCCAGCAGGTGATCGTCCACGAACGGCCCCTTCTTCAAGCTGCGCGGCATCTATCCACGCCCCTTCCCACGACGGCGCACGATGTAGCGGTCCGAGGCCTTCCCCTTCTTGCGGGTCCGGCCCTCCTTCTTGCCCCAAGGGCTCGTTGGGTGGCGGCCACCCGAGGACTTGCCCTCGCCGCCGCCGAGCGGATGGTCCACCGGGTTCATCGCAACGCCGCGCACCTTCGGACGCTTCCCGCGCCAGCGGTTCCGGCCGGCCTTCCCCCACTGGATCAGCTCGTGCTCGGGGTTGCCGACCGACCCGACCGAGGCCCTACACTGCGCCTCGACGAGCCGCATCTCACCCGAGGGCATCCGCAGCTGCGCGTGCTTGCCCTCCTTGGCCATGATCTGGATCGAGGACCCGGCCGAGCGCGCCATCTTCGCGCCGCCGCCGGGCCGGAGCTCGACCGCGTGCACCACGGTGCCGATGGGGATGTTCGCGAGCGGCAGCGCGTTGCCGGGACGGATGTCCGCACCCGGTCCCGACATCACCTGGTCGCCCACCCTCAGCCCCTGCGGGGCGAGGATGTAGCGCTTCTCGCCGTCGGCGTAGTGCAGCAGCGCGATGCGCGCCGTGCGGTTCGGGTCGTATTCGATGTGCGCCACCTTGGCGGGCACGCCGTCCTTGTTCCGGCGGAAGTCGATCACCCGGTACCGTCGCTTGTGGCCGCCGCCCCGGCGCCGGGACGTGATCCGTCCGTAGCTGTTGCGGCCCGCCGTCTTCTTGATCGGCTTGACGAGGCCGCGCTCGGGCTTCGACCTCGTGATCTCTGAGAAGTCCGACACGGAGGATCCCCGGCGGCCCGGCGTCGTCGGCTTGTACTTGCGGACGGCCATGGTTAGGCACCCTCCTCGAAGATCTCGATCGAATCGCCCTCGGCGAGCGTCACGATCGCGCGCTTCTCGTCGGGACGCTTGCCGTAGGTGTAGCGGAACCGCGTCTTCTTCCCCTTGCGGGTGAGAGTGCTGACGCCGGTGACCCGGACGCCCCAGATCGTCTCGACCGCCTGCTTGATCTCGGACTTCGAGGCCTCCTTCGCCACGAGGAACGTGTATCGGTTCTGCTCGAGGCCCGCGTAGGACTTCTCCGAGACGACCGGACGGACGATCACGTCGCGAGGGGTCTTCATGGCTTCACCGCCTCGAGCGCCGTCTTCGTGAAGACCAAATAGTCGGCGTAGATCACGTCGTAGGTGGAGAGCCCGCCCACGAAGTCGATCTTCATGTATGGCAGGTTCCGGAACGACTTCTCGACCACTGCGTCGGGTTCGGGGAGCACGAGCAGGATGCGCCCGTGGAGGCCGAGCGCGTCGAGGATCTCGGCTGCACGCCCGGTCTTCGGCTCGTCGAACGCCAGGGATTCGAGGACCCGGATCCGCCCATCGCGCGCCCGCTCGGTGAGCGCGGAGCGCAGCGCGAGGCGCTTCTCCTTCTTGTTCACCCGCTTGGCGTAGGACCGCGGCTTCGGGCCGTGCGCGACCCCGCCGCCGACCCAGAGCGGGGAGCGGATCGAGCCGTGCCGGGCCCGGCCGGTGCCCTTCTGCCGCCAGGGCTTGCGGCCGCCGCCGCGCACCTCGGCGCGCGTCTTCGTCGAGTGCGTGCCCGCTCGCGCGGCCGCCTGGCCCGCGACTACGACCTGATGCATCACGGGCAGGTTGACCTGCACGTCGAACACGGCCGGATCGAGGTCGTGCTCGCCGACCTTCTTCCCGCTGGGGTCGAGGATCTCCACGGTGGCCATCAGGAGGAGTCCTTCGCCGCCGCGAGCGGCTTCGCCTTGACGCCGGTCCGCGCCATCAGGAGGCTGCCCACCGGACCGGGGACGGCGCCCTTGACGAGAAGCAGGTTGCGCTCGGTGTCCACCTCGACGACCTCGAGGTTCAAGACCGTGACGCGCTCGTGGCCCATGTGCCCCGCCATGCGGGTGCCGCGGAACACGCGCGAGGGGGTGGCGCAGGCCCCGATCGCTCCGGGGCTGCGGTCCTTGCGCTTGGTGCCGTGGGAGGCGGACAGGCCGGAGAAGCCGTGGCGCTTCATGACGCCGGCGAACCCCTTGCCCTTGGAGACGCCGATCACGTCGATGCGCTCACCGGGCTGGAACACGTCGGCCTTGACCTCCTGGCCGAGCTCGTAGGTGCCGGCGTCGTCGGTCCGGAGCTCCACGACGTGGCGCGTGGGCTCCACGCCCGCCTTGTCGAAGTGGCCCCGCATCGGCTTGTTGGTGCTCTTACGGCTCTTGAAGCCGAGCTGCACGGCGGCGTAGCCGTCGCGCTCGGGCGTGCGGATCTGGAGCACGCGGCAGGGACCGGCCAGCAGGACCGTGACGGGCACGGCCCGGCCGTCGTCGGTGAAGACCTGGGTCATGCCCAGCTTCTCCGCGAGGATCCCCTTCACGTCCGGCATCTCATCTCCCTAGAGCTTGATCTCGATGTCCACGCCGGCCGACAGGTTCAGGCGCTGGAGCTCCTGGACCGTCTTCGACGTGGCCTGATGGATGTCGATCAACCGCTTGTGCGTGAGCGTCTGGAAGTGCTCGCGGCTGTCCTTGTCCTTGTGGGGGGACCGGATCACCGTGTAGATCGACCGCTCGGTGGGCAGCGGAACCGGCCCGACGACCTTCGCGCCGGTGCGCTCCACGTGCTCCACGATGCCGCGAGCGGCCTCGTCGAGGACCTTGTGGTCGTAGGCCCTCAGCTTGATCCGGATCTTCGGTCCCGCCATCGGTATCTGCCCGTGCCTTCCTATTTCAGGATCTTCGTGACGCGCCCGGCGCCCACGGTGCGGCTGCCCTCGCGGATCGCGAATCGCAGCCCCTCCTCCATGGCGATCGGGGCGATCATCTCGACGGTCATCTCGGTGTTGTCGCCG
>Ga0302046_10002531_pt1 | contig 16964 bp, 13 predicted proteins | sample RVTome_11_FD_200261 | JGI IMG/M metagenome (GOLD analysis project Ga0302046, IMG submission 200261) | Soil microbial communities from uranium-contaminated site in the Upper Colorado River Basin, Wyoming, United States - RVT147D111 (version 2) ...
AAATAATTGGCCTCAGACGGCTTCCTACAGCCAATACCTAACACCATCCATGCCGGGATCTAATCCTTCCCCAAAAACGGTCACTTTTGGGACAAGCTCTATGTAGTGTTTCAGATCTTGCGTGTAGAACAAGCTCAACGGAAATCGGCAATCTGGTGGAAAGACATAGCAATAGGCATCATAGCCTGGGAACTGTGACAAGCATGATTTATCTATATCTGCGCAAAGGCCTTTGGATTTCAGGGAGGCCAACTCATCGCAGAGAGCAGCGTATGTGTCTTCTTTGAGAAAACCCTCCAAAACCAAATGTCTGAATGGTTTGTTCAGGATGTTTACAGGTCGCAAGTTGGCTACTGAATCAAGATCCATAAACATTCGTCTGCTCAAAAGAATTCGTGGGTCAAAATGGTTGGATGCTAGCCGTAAACTGCTTCTGTGCAGCAAGTTGAACTTTTCGTATCGTGCTTTGGTTTTGACTGTCGCTTCTCAGTGGTGGCCAGGCGAGCGACGGCGACGGGTCTTCGAGCTCGAACTCGCGTCGCCGTCGGTCGCTACGCGTAACGGACTCGCCTGGCCACCACTGAGAAGTGACATTTTGACCCACGGATTCTTTTGAAGAGCCAAACATTCAAAGAATGTAGGAAGCCTCAGTATCAATTATTCGGATTTCGCCAGTTTCCGCAGTATTACAGTAGTGGTCAATCCAGTCGGCCACTAGCGAAATGGGCACAGCTCCGGGAAACGTAGTAGGAGCGATAGCATTCACTCGTATATGGTAAGAGTTGTATTCTGCGGCCATGTGACGTGTTACCATATGCAGGGCAGATTTTGTGGCAGAATAACATCCTTGACCTTGAGTTGCGTAGAAATGGACGCCCGAAGTACTTCCAATGTTAATAATTCCTCGACGCCGCTCCCGGTTAGATTGTGTGGCGTTCTTCCAGAAACGGTTAACTACGAGGTTGGCCAATGTGAGGCACGCAACTATATTGGTTAAAAACTGGTTTTCTACTTGTGAGTGGGTCATGTCGACCAGCGGTTTAATGCAGTAGTAAACTGCATTGTTAATGAGAATATCTGGACTTTCATACATATTCTCCACATGATTTAACAGTTCTGTTTGACCGTCTGCTGTGCGGATATCCGATGGAACGAGCTGGTCGGAAAAATTAGGTGCTTTTGTTCTGGCTGTGGGAATGAATTCATATTTGTCCTGAAATCGCTCAATGAATTCCCGGCCTAAGCTTCCTGTAGCACCGGTAAAGAGTAACACTTTTTTCATGAAGCGGATTCAAGTGAGTTAGGTTGTCGCTCCTAGTCACTGTATTCTCTAAAGAATCAATAGGGAAGGAGAAAGTTCATTCTGCCATCCATTGCTCTCGCCGCAGCGTATAGAGAATCTGGGGCTTGACAGCTTTTCTGAGTGTGTGTAATTACGCCATTGAATATCCTGAGATTCGGGCTGCTTTGAAAGCTCAGGAGTTTGGCGTCTGGGGCTAAGAGGCTAATGATGAGTAACAAGAGCCGACCAATAACGGGTGAGAAATGGCCAGAACGAGGTTTGAACGGCAAGAGAAGAGTAACAGCTTCGTTAAGGAGGAAGCTTCTTTTAAGACATTTCCTGTCCCCTGGAGATGTAGTGATGTTGACCGCTGCGGTCAGAGACTTGCACGCATGCTATCCCGATCAATTCTTCACTGATATTCGAGTCCCATGTCCAGAAATATGGGAAAACAATCCTTACATTACTCCTCTTTGTGAGGACGACGAGGATGTGGAACAAGTGGATTGTGAGTATCCCCTGATCCACAGGAGCAATCAGGAGCCCTACCACTTCATTCATGGGTTTATTCAGGAGCTCAATCGGAAGCTGTGTCTCAATATCCGTCCGACAGTTTTTAAAGGAGATCTACATCTATCGGATTTGGAAAAATCGTGGATTTCCCAAGTTCAGGAACTGACGCAAATCGATGTGCCCTTCTGGATTGTGGTGGCCGGAGGCAAATATGACTACACGATCAAGTGGTGGGAAGCTAAAAGATACCAGGAGGTAATTGATCATTTCCGGGATAAGATCCTATTCGTTCAGGTAGGGGAAATGCTGCATCACCATCCCAGCCTTCGCGATGTGATCGACTTTAGAGGAAAGACTGGTCTTCGGCAATTAATACGTCTCGTTTACCATGCTCAGGGAGTTTTGTGCCCCGTGACGCTATTAATGCATCTCGCTGCAGCTGTCGAAACAAAATCCGGAAAATCTTCAACAAGACCTTGCGTTGTCGTGGCTGGGGGTCGGGAACCATCGCACTGGGAAGCTTACACGGATCACCAGTTCATTCATACGAATGGGATGCTATCGTGTTGCCAGAGTGGAGGTTGTTGGAAATCAAGAACTGTACCGCTTGGAGACGGAAACGAGAAAGATCTCCCGGCCCACCTTTGTGTCGACGTCCTAAACGAACTTCCTCGGTGCATGGATATGATTACCTCCAATGACGTAATCCGAAGAATCGAATCGTATTTCACAGGTGGGGTAGTGAAATTTCTGGGATCTGCCGAAGTGCAAGCTGCACGAATGGCCATTGCTAGCAAAAGCACCAATGCAATTAACTGAACAGAATGCGCTCTCCAAATTGGAGGAGTACATTGCGAACCTCAGAGGTTACCCTGGGCATTGTGAGGGTAAGGGAATCGTTGTATGCGGGGGCGGTAGCCGCATGTTTACCAATTCTTGGGTCTGTATCAATGTCTTACGCAGGCTCGGTTGTTCTCTTCCCATACAGCTTTGGCACCTTGGTGATGAAGAGCTAAGTGATCGAATGCGCGCTTTGATCACCGGACTAAGTGTCCAATGTGTAGATGCTCTGAAACTACGCGATACCCGTCCTTGTCGCACACTACATGGTTGGGAGCTCAAAGCCTACGCGCTCGTGAACTCTCCCTTCGAAGAGGTACTCTTGCTTGATGCTGACAATGTAGCTGTGACTAATCCCGAGTTCCTGTTTGATACATCCGAATACAAGAGAACCGGTGCGGTATTCTGGCCGGATTACAACCGGTTGGCCGAAACACGTAAGATATGGCGGCTGTGTGGAATTGAATACCGAGACGAACCTGAATTTGAAAGCGGCCAGATACTTGTCAATAAGGCACGGGTATGGAAGAGCCTACTAGTGAGTTTGTGGCTCAATGAACACTCTGACTTCTTCTACAATTTCGTCCACGGTGATAAGGAAACATTCCATATGGCTTTCAGAAAACTCGATACACCATACTGCATGCCCTCCAGAGGCATTCACTCGTTGGATGGTACGATGTGCCAACACGATTTTGTTGGGAGACGTGTATTCCAACATCGAAACATGGACAAGTGGAGTTTCTTTGATGCTAATTGCCGTGTCGCTGGATTCTTACTAGAAGATGAATGTTTTGAATACTTAGCGGAACTACGTCGACTATGGTGTGGAACTGTCGTTTTCTCCGACGAGAAGGATATTGTGCCATACCAAAGCAATCCCGCCGTGCAGTTAACCGCTCAACCATTTGAATACATTCGTATCGGTTACGATGTTCGGGAGATTAATTTTTTCATTGATGGTAGGATTGGAGCCGGGGCTGACGAATGTGAGCGATTCTGGAGAATCTTGAAGGAGGGTGAGAAAACGGTTCTTGAGATCGCTTCGGAATCCAAGGTCACTTGCCGGCTGCATCGCTGTAGCCACACTTTCTGGAAGGGTAAATGGTGCATTGGAGAGAAAATGCCAGTCGAGTTGAGAGCCGTTCTTGCTTCATCTCAACCTATGAGAAAGCGATCCGAGGCAAACCTATCAGCGGTTGCAGGCGAGACACTATGAACGCTAATGCTAGCACCACTCGGATCGGAATAAATGGCAATCTAGCTGACGCCATTTACAAGTCTCGCATTTTGCAGTGTTACGAACCTGGCCAAGTGCTTTTAGTTACTACTCCCACATGTCAGCCATTGTTAAGTTTTTTCTCTCATATACCATCAGTTAAAAGCGTTGTAGTAGATGCAAACACAGTATATCGCGAGGGGCATGGTGAGGAAAATGTTTGGACTGTTGATATCGATAAGGACATGACGTATCCCGGGCATCCAGATGGTTGGGTAATAAACTTCGTTGCCGAGTATTGCGGCCTCCCAAAATGCCGTCGCATTGATTGGTTTGGATCGTATAGAAATGTATTCCAAAGATCCTTTTCAACTAGGTTTGCTTTGTATGTTGATCCAGATCTAGCTCGCCAGCAGGACAATCTCCTTGTAAAATTGCAAAAGGGGTTTCCTGAACTAGCAATTATTGTGGGTGAAGAGACGGACAGGTTTGAGAACATAAATCTAGCAGCAGAGTGTTCGTTGCGTATTGTTTCTTTTGGCGTTGAGATGGCCCTTATGAGCGCCTTGGGATTGGCCTGTATCGTTGACCGAGGAGCGAAGACTGAAGATCGGTATGAACACATTTTTAGAAGTTATGGCGAAACCATTCTGGACAGTTACCAGATAGAAAGTTTTATCACCCAGCGTCTACGGTCAGCGAAACTGGATCTCGAGGTTGAGGCTCAGCAATTGCCTACCATCTCGGTATGCATTCCAACAATTAACTGTGGCGATTTATTGCGACATTCAGTAAACGCTCTATTGCCTCAGTTGGGGCTGCACGATCGTATCTGTATTATCGACAATGGAAATCAGTCGTTGCGCAAAAGTTTTACTTGTAATAGAATCCAACTGATCGAACCACCTCACAATCTGGGCGTTTCTGGCAGTTGGAACCGCTTTTTGCGTGAAGTTTTTTTCGAGCCCAATTCTCTTGGCATAGAGTATGACTGGATCCTGATGCTTAACGATGATATCGAACTTGGAGAAAATCAGCTTATCTCGATGAAGCGCGAACTACTTGATCATGAGGACAAGTGGATGGTTGTTGGCCCTTATTACTGGAGCGTATTTGCCATCAACAGAAAATGTGTCGAGAATGTTGGCTTCTTCGACGAGAGCTTCTATCCTGCTTTGTTTGAAGACAATGATTACCACTACCGTTTGAATCTCATTGACCGGTGCCGATACGTTGCGGCAGGGGACTTGTTTACACCTAACGTGAAGCGCAACAGCTGCTCATTGGCGAGGCAACCGAGCCTAAATAACTTCGGTGGCAATCAAGACTACTACGTGAGAAAGTGGGGCGGTGGCCCAGGTTGTGAAAGATTTACGAGTCCTTTTGGCTAACCTAGCCTGTTGGTTATTCAATTAGATCAATAAACTGTAAAGGATCAAACATGAGTTCATCATCTAGTTCAAATCCAACCCCGCCGGATGCAAGCTCAAGTTCAAGCAAACGATCGAGCTCATCTGGTTCTAGCCATGTCCCGCCGCCACCTCCTCCGCCTCCTCCACCCCCGCCGCCACCTCCTCCACCTCCACCAGGAGGCGGATCATCAGGAGGGCCACCCCCTCCAGGAAGTGGATCGTCAGGAGGGCCACCCCCTCCAGGAAGTGGATCGTCAATTTCAGCGCCTCCTTCTAGCGGTTCCTCCTCAGGTTCACCGCCATTAGGTGGATCAAGCTCATCAACACTACCGCCACCTCCTGGTCAGAGTAGTTTATCGTCTGCGCAATCAACTAATTCAGTCACGAGTTCAAAAAGCGGCGGAAGTTCTATTAGTTCAAGTTCTTCAGGTTTTTCATTAGACTTGGATATAGACTCCGATAACACACTTAATCTGCAGACACCTGAAAGGACAGCACATGAAGACGAAATTGAAAATGCATTTTCCGGTGATGATAGACCTGGTAAGGTAATTCTTGTCCAGGCTAGAGATAACGAGCCTGACGGAGTTCCCGGCTACTTCGATGGGTTTTCTTTAGTTGATCCTACACTTGCGCCAGAATACGAATCAGCTTCAGGCCCGGGGTTTGTTCCATTAGTGTTGGAACTCCATGGAAGTTTAAGTAACTTAAAATTAAGATTTGTTGTATCTGACAGTTCACCACCAAATGCAATTACTACAATAGAAAGCGGAGAGTACGAAGGCGAGTTTGAATTGGCTCCAGGAAAAATACGCATTTGGAATAAAGACTTTACTGAACTGCGTACCGCGGATGATGTTAAAAACGGTGGCAACTATATATCAGATTCCGTATTGTATGAAGTCGAAGAACTTGGATTTTCAGACCAGATTCGCCAGAAAACATTTTTCGTAGAAGCAGTGCGCATAAGCAATTCCGTAGCAGATATACAGATAAAAGTGCAATACTCATTTGCGGCAACTCCTACAGCAAATGATTGGGAAGAAGGCGATGCGGTACGACTTACTGCTGTTGGCATCGATGTTCTTGCGCGCACATACGATGGTGTTGAGTGGAGTGTATGGCCGATACTAAACACTTCAGATGTATCTTTAAGGCCTGAAGACGTGGAAATAACTCTTGAACCAGGATTCCATCTTGAAGATATCGGTACAAATACAGAGTTAGATGTCAGCGAAAATCAAAGTAATGGGTTCCTTTTTATCGCGGGTGGTAATGGTTTTGGGGGAAGTAGTGATAGTCTAAACTACATGGCGTATGAGTTAGATAACGATTGCGACATTACCATTAAGGTAGATTCATTGGCTGGTGCGACTGATCCTATCTTAGGTATCATGTTGAGAAATGATTTAACTTCAGATTCTGCTTTCGCAATCATTGGAGTCAAAGGTGATGGAACTGTTTTCGAAGGTTATCGCAATTCGAGCGGGGCAAATGCACATATCAACACCATTCCCAATTCTGCAGGGCTTGCAAAGTGGCTTAGGCTGACTAGAGTTGGCAATACAATTAGCTTGTATTACAAAGATAATGAGCAAGACCCGTGGACAAATGTAACGCTATCCGGTAGTCCTACATTTGATACAAGTATCTGGGTGGGAATTGCAGTAAGCAGCGGCGACGAAGCTCAGAGTGTAACAATTAATAGTTCTGATTTCACATCTGAAAGAATTTCGGAGAACATAAGTATACCGTATTTACCAGGTGCGTTCATGTACCATAAGATTCGGGTATCCGATCCTAGGTCATCTGGATTATCGACAGTAACATTAGGAGGGCATACACTGGACCTTTATTATCAAGGTGGATACTGGGAGACCGACGAGTTTATTATTATAGAACCAGGTGATTCACAAGATTTAACAGGGTTACCAAGTATTGTGATACAGGATTCTGCAAGTGAATACGTAATTGGCTATAATCCTGAAGGAACACATAAGAAGCTGGCAGGAAAACAAAAGCTTTCTAAACAAGATATTGCGATCGGAACAATCGTAAATGACGTCGGGGATACACTTAAAAGCGAGGGTTGGACACCAGATAATCCAGATGATCTTGGTGCATTTGGAAAAAGAGTCGACGCAGATACAGCAGCAAAATTGAAAGGTAAAAAAGGTTGGTTGGTAAGCTTTTATGTTTTTGAAGAAGAAAATGGGCAGTGGACATACCACGGAACTAAGAATCCTGGACTCGCTGGCCAAACGCAGGTCGATGCTGCTTTTTTTAAAGATGATTATAAACCTAAAGAAGGTAAGCCAGTAAATAGATCGAAGTTGCTTGATACGTACGACGTGAAGACATCCTTGAGTGGAGGGCTTGGATCACCAAGTGACCCCGACAGTCAATTTAGTCGCTTAAAGAGGTTTAACAACAATAAGGATGCAAAAGTGGTAAAGCCAAGATGGAGATTCATGACAAAAACAGGTGGATATCGACTGCGAACACTTGGAAAGATAGCGGGAGCTGCTTTTGCTATTTTTGGTACGGCAAACACACTGCATGCAGTTGTGTATCCTGCTAGTTATGACGAAGACTTACGCGAGATTGGTGATTTAGCAGCAAAGTACAAAAAAGAAAAAATAGATAATGATCCAACTGCATTTGTTACAAAGTTGGAAATTAACGACAAGATGAGAAGTTATGTAGGAAACTTTACATTTGGCACTGCTGATTGGCTTCTGGACATAATTAGACTTTGGGCAGATCGTAAAGTTATTAATGATCTAGATATACCTTACGATCCCGCCAAGGATGATTTTGACGATTAATTATAATGAGCGCCCAAACATCAATTCAAATTTACACAACTGATAAACCAGTAAATGGAGAGTCCCTATTCAGGGATTTTATCGCTGAGACAAGAGCAAAGCATGTCTTTGTTTCAATTCCTCAAGACGGGCGAATTGAAAGGATTGCAAAAGGTGTAAAAGTAGGTGATCTCTTACCTCTTTACCGTAATAACGACATTATTTATATTGCTTGTGGGGGCTGCCCATTAATGCAAGATATACTTGATGAGTGTAGGAGCGAAATAAGTGAAGAGATACGTGGTGAGCATTTTTTATCGAACTTACAAGCTGTGTTTGGATTTCACAAACTAGAGAGATGGGACCCATTTAGAGAAAAGAAGCTTCCTGCTTTGAAAGCCTATTTTAGAATAAGCATATGGGGATATGATATACCAACAGACAGATCAGTTTATGAAACAGAAGTGCAGAAACTAGACTTAGTAGTAAAAGTTAAAAGTTTGTTTGCAAAACATAGAATGTCTCCCAGAGTTTGTTTTATTTATGATTATTAGAGTAAGTCTTAGCGCAGAGTTCTGGTGTCATTTAGGTAATTGAGGGCAACTTGTAGAGTAACCGTCCGGCGGTGCCGTTGGGGCTCGCTGGCACGACCCCATTTCTTTGTACATCGTCCGGCTCGAATTCATAATGAAGCACAGAATCTAACCAGTGGAAAACACATTCCTTTTACGAATATGCCCAATATGCAGAATTTAATATTCTAGAACAATAGAACGCAAAGTTGGATATAAACTACGGTGTCTGTTTGAAAAATGCCAATTGGGATTTTCGTTGGGTTTTAAATCCAAAAACGCATGCCTGGACACAAAGCCATTGCCTGTACAAAAAAGGGGGGTCATGCCAGTCTGCGGGCTTCGCTCCGAACGAAACCAAAATCCCCCGGCTAACGCTGGGGAATTTTAATCGTCGTCAGTGGGAAAAATAATTGGCGGCGGCCAATGACCCCGTTTTTTTGTACACCTTCTGCTTCGAAGCTAGTAAGAAGTTAGGAATCTAACCAGTGGAAAGTTATGCGCTTCTGCGTGTGTGCCCACCATCCAGAGCTAATCATCTAGAACGATAGAATTCAAACATGGCTATACACTGGACTGTCTATTAGCGCAATGTGGATTGAGGCATGCGATGGGTTTGAAACTCACATTTTCACGCTTTGATGCCAAGCAATTCCTTGTACAAAGAAATGGGGTCATGCCAGATTCCCGTTCACTGTTACGTATACCATATTAGGACCCAATTACTCTGCAGTCATTAACCAGGCCAGCTAGCCATTCGCAACGAATGTCCGAAACAGACGACATTCCGACCATTACGGAAGTGAAGCGCTCCAAATTTATTGCGCTTCTGCCTCTTTGGATCTGGCTCCTTCTGGCCATCCCACTTGGTGCCTACGACATTCATCGTCGATTGGCAGCCACAACAACCATCGGCTTCTTGCTGGGCATCGAAGGGAAGCCTCTCCCGAGATCGGTCATTCCAAGCGTCAAGCTTGATGGGAAACCCTTCGTCCCTGGCCGAACGGTCCGGCTCGGGAAACGAGAGCTGAGCATCGAGGCTCCAAGTCTGGAACCCTTTCGACGACAAATCTCCATCGGCTATGGAAGCAATCACCTTGGGCTCATCAACCTGGAACGCAGCAAGGGAACGCTTATGGTCATTGCGAATCCAGCACCGCGTGAAATCATGACCACTGGAGATGGATTCAGGCAAACGTCCACCAACGCTCCGTCAGAATTCGGTCCTGTGCCGGTCGGCAGCTACACAGTTACCGCCGATTTTGGGCGATTTCAGATTAAGAAGTCCGCTGAGGTGCGACGGAACAGGGAGACAAGGCTCGAAATCATGCCAGAAGTTGGCTCCCTCATGCTTCAGAGTGATCCGCCCAATGCCACATTCACCTTAAGGAGTCGCAATGACAGTTCGATCATGGAAGCTGGAAGCACTCCTGCAGAATTCCACGCCCTGCCAGCAGGTCCCTATGCATTGGGCGGCTTGCATGGCAAGCTCGTTCAGAACAGGGACTTGGAACTTCAGGCTGGCGTCACAAATCAAGTCACCATCGTTTTCGAGTATGCAGACATCACAATCAGGACGACCCCGGAAGGGGCAACGGTTCGTCAGGACGGAAGGGAAGTGGGCAGGACCCCCATTACCTTGAATGAATTGAATCCAGGGCAGCACACATTGCGTCTCGAGCATCCCGGCTACGTTCCATTAACCATACCGGTCACACTCGCCAATCGTGCCTCAGCCGTCATCACAACCAACTTCGTGAGTGCGCAATATGCTCCAGCCATGCTACGAGCCCGTCGCCTTTCCAGCGGATTCAGACCGGATTATATAGCCGCTCTAGCGGCCCTTGAGGAGGCGCTGGAAGCGAAGCCGGGAGATACTGATGCAACCGAGCTAAAAGCTCAGCTTGAGAACGCCCACCGAGTCGAAATGGCCAAGGCAGCCGAGGAAAAGCAGCGTGAAGCAATCGAAACGCGGAAGCGCCAGTTGGCCGATGCGTTCAATCAGGCTACGAGTAGCATGCAGGATAATCGCCTCTTCGAGGCCCATCGGTGGACCTTCCAAGCGAAAGAAGCCGAGGTGCTGGCAGCGCTGCAGCGCATCAGCACTGAAAGGGATTCAGGCTGGAAACTGACGGGTCAGCCGAATGCTCGACAAGCCGTTCGCGTGCTGAATATGGAAGCTACAAGGAGTGTCTTGGAATCAGGCAAGTGCAATGCGGCTTTTGCCTTGACCGAAACATCTCCTGGCGAGGTTGAAATCATCGCCAAGTTTTTCGATTACTATGGTTCCAAAATTGCCAACCTCTTAGGCATATCCTCGTCCAGCAGTGACTGGGTACCCGTCCATCCGAGTCAATCGAGGGGACGGTCAAGAGAGGAAATCGAGAAGCGCCGGCAAACGGTTCCGCTCTCCTTCAAGAACAAACTGCTGGAAGAACTACAGAGCCAGTAAGAACCTCAAAGATCAGGGAGATACAAGCCATGCCGGATGTCGTAGAGGACATTGTCAAGTCTGTGCAAGAAGGGTGGAAGCAGGGGAAGGAACAGGCTGCCAGGAGGAATGTGCAACTCTCGTATTGGAGCAGGCTTTTCGAGGGTCTCAGTTTTTCCCCGCAACGACTCTTCCGGATGGTCGCGGACAACCTGAAACTCCGCAAAGTCCCGGATCTCGAACTCCAGTTCACCATCTACCCAGAAAGCGGCATCCTCTCAAGTCGGCGCCTCTACCTCCAGATGCGCCGGGAGAGGCTTGTGTTTGAGATCGGTGCCGGTCCATTTGGATCCGGGTTTTTTGTTTCCAGCAGATTGTTCGAGCGCCGCCGCGAAGCCGGTTTTTTGCAGTTTTTTGTGGCCGCCTGTATCGTAGGATTTTGCGGATTGCTTGCGCTTGGCTTCGGTGGATGGATCTGGGCGACCATTGCCATCACCGGGGTCATCGCGCTTTTCTGGTCGGCCATGCGCCTGGCATCCATGCGAGGCTGGCTGTGGCTCCATCGAACCCTTCCCGATGTCGGGATTATAGGCCCAATCTACCAGCGACTCTTCTGGCCGTTCACCTACCACAGGCAGGACCAGAGCAACTGTTACTGTGCAGCCGTTCATGCCTCCCTCATGCAGGCCATCGATGAGATGACCAACGAGCAGGGAGCGCGAGCCCTCGAAGGGGATGAGCGCAAGCCATTTATGAAGGAGTTTTACCGATAATGAATGAACGAAGGGAGTGACCAGCGGACAGTTTCGGAGAGGTTATCGGACCGATTCTACGTGTGGGAATCCCGAGGTCGAGGCTGGCAGCTTTGGGATGTTCCGGTCGAACCGGAACCGGCCTTCGAACCTTTCTACGGACACTTCCTGGAGGACGATGGGCCAGTGGAGGATGATGTCCGAATCCCTCCGCTTCTATTCACCATCGCGAAGAAGCTTTTTGGGAAGAGAAAGAGCCAGGAGGACAGTGGTCGCAAGGATTCCAGAGAGGAGCCGATGCCCAGACGGCCCTCCGACCAAGTCGAGCTGGTCGAACTCACCGTTACCTTGCCTCCCGATTTCCAAGTCTCCAAGGTCCTATCTGAACAGTTCCTACTCTCCCTGTCCTACCTCAAGCATCCGGTCAGTTTTGAATTCATTGGAACGTCCGATCACATCGTGACGGTGCTTGCCTGCGCCAAACGCGATGCATCGCATTTGACTGAGCAGTTATTGGCTCACTTTCCCGAAGCCGTTATCACTCCAGAGAACCCCTTCCTTTCGCAGCTCTGGGCCCATTCAGGCTGGACTGAGTCCCTGGTGGTCGATCTTGGCCTATCCAAAGAGTTCATGCTGCCCATTTCAACCTGTAAGGATTTCAAGAACGATCCTTTGACCGCTGTCGTCGGTGCCCTTGGAGGCCTTGAGGAAGGCGAAGTCGCCATGATCCAGGTCCTGTTTCAGCCGGTTCGAAATTCTTGGGCTGAATCGATCCATCGGGCGGTTACCTTGCCGAATGGCAAGCCGTTCTTCATGGATTACCCCGACCTTGCATACCAAGCCAACATAAAGATCGCTCAGCCGCTCTATGGCGTGACGATCCGGATCGCGGCCAAGAGTCGTGGAATCGATCGAGTTTTTCCCTTGGCCCGAAACATAGCCGGGGCCTTGGCACCCCTCGATAATCCGGCCGGCAACGCCCTTATTCCCCTTGAGAACGGCGACTACGATGACACGGACCATCAGGTTGACTTGGTAGCCCGTCGCACCCGCCGCAGTGGCATGATCCTAAATGCCGATGAACTCTTAACCCTTGTTCATTTACCCTCGGCATCTGTCAGGACGAGCAAGTTTGACCGCGTCTCAAGCCGCACGAATGCCGCGCCTGAAATCACCCGGGGCCACGAACTGGTCCTTGGCCTCAATACCCATGCCGGGCAAACCCGTGAAGTCACGGTGAGCGCCGAACAGCGCACCCGTCACATGTATGCCATTGGTGCCTCCGGCACCGGCAAGTCTAATTTGCTCCTAAGCCTGATTCGCCAAGACATCGACCATGGCGAAGGACTCGCGGTCCTCGATCCCCACGGAGATTTGGTTGATCAGATCTTGGCCCTTGTCCCTGAATCACGCCATCAGGATGTCGTTTTACTCGATGCCTCCGACCAAGAGTATTCGGTCGGCTTCAACATTCTCTCGGCACGCACCGAGCAGGAGAAGACTCAATTGGAGTCAGACTTGGTGGCAGTGTTCCGTCGCTTCTCAACCAGTTGGGGGGACCAGATGAGCGCCGTTTTGGGGAATGCCATCCTGGCGATGCTCGAGCATCCGGAAGGAGGCACCCTCTTCGACCTCCGGCGCTTTCTGACGGAGGCGCCTTTCAGAAATGCCTGCCTGAGAAATGTCGAAGATCCCCAGGTCGTGTATTACTGGCAACGGGAATTCCCACTGCTCAAGGGCAGTCCCCAGGCTTCGATTCTGACCCGCCTCAACAGTTTCCTTCGTCCCAAACCGATCCGCCAGATCGTCGTCCAGACGGATTCCAAGCTCGATCTGGCCACCATCATGGATCGTGGCCAGATACTCCTCGCCAAACTCCCGCAAGGGGCCATAGGGGAAGAAAACGCTTACCTCCTGGGCTCCCTCCTTGTCGCCAAGTTCAATCAGCTTGTCATGGGCCGGCAGCAGACCAAAGCCGAAGAGCGCCGTAACTTCTGGCTCTACATAGACGAGTTCCAGCACTTCATCACCCCGTCGATGGCCTCAATCCTCGCCGGCGCCAGAAAATACCGTCTAGGCCTCATGCTGGCCCACCAAGAGCTCCGCCAGCTCCAGTCCCGAGATGCGGATGTGGCGAGCGCGGTCCTCACCAATCCCTACACACGGATTTGCTTCAGAGTGGGGGAGGAGGACGCCAGGAAGCTTTCAGATGGCTTTTCGGTGTTCGGTCCCAAGGACCTGCAGAATCTTGGCATCGGGGAGGCCATCGCTCGGGTCGAGCGAGCCGAGTATGATTTCAATCTGAAAGTTCCCCTGATGCCGCCTGTTGAGGAGGAGTTGGCCGGCAAACGGCGGGAACGGATTCAGAGCCTCTCACGAGGCCGATACTGCCGCTCGAAAGAGGAGATCGCCATAGAGCTTGAGAAGTACTTTCCGAAAACAGCTCCAGAGCCCGAGACGTCGAAAGATGAACATAAGAGGAAAGCGCCGTCATCGGAGAGACAGGCCAAGCCCAAACACACACCAGCCCCGGACAGGGATGACGCAAAGGCCAGCACTCGAAACACCAGTGCACCAGAACCCACCGAGGAACCACGGGCGCTGGATGCAAGACCTCTCGAAGCTGCAAAGCACCTCCCTCCCCCTCGTTCCATGCCGCATACGCAAGGGAGGGGCGGTCCGGAACATAAGCAACTCCAGAGGGATTTCAAAGAGATTGCGGAACGCCTTGGGTTTCTGGCCAAGATTGAAGATGCCGTTCAGGACGGTCATGTGGATCTTGCCCTAGAGAAAGGAAAGCTTCGGCTCGGTATCGAATTTTCCATCACCACTTCGATTGAGCACGAGATTGGCAACATCAAAAAATGCCTGGCGGCGGATTTTACCCATGTCGTGGCGTTCTCCAATGCGTCCGACCAGCTTGCACGACTTGAGGCGACGATTGGACCAACACTATCGAAGGCCGAGAAGGCTCGATTACACTTTCATTCGAGACCTGACTTGATTCGCTTTCTCGCAGCTCTTGCTGCTCAAGAAGCCTCCCATGAGAAAACCATTCGAGGACGGGTGGTGTCGGTGCACTACAAACCCTCAACCAATGCATCCGACCATCAACAGTGCGAAGATACGTGGGCCAAGATACTGAGTGATGCAGTTATCAAGCAAAAGGGCTCCTCAGAACCTCAATCTCCGCACAGCTAGGGATCAACGTCGCAAATCAGTAAGCTCTTGAATTCGTGGCTTTCTTCTCCAAGAACAAAGAATTATCAACAAAACTAGAACTAAGATAACAAGCATCCGATTCAGAAATTGCTCAAACAAAGTTCCCACAAGAGCAAGCCACGGAAGTGCATAAATTACTGTGGGAATGTCAGACGTCCTGATACGTGTATAAAACATTCCATTATTTGAAAAGGATTCAATATTTCCTAATCCGGCTTTCCACTGTATCGCAGTTTCTGCACCCCCTGAATTTGTCTTTAGAGAATTTATCAATGCACCTACCGGAAGAATATCCCCCCAGAAAGATGGTTCGTGGACTATTCGATGATTCTTAGGGAATATATTAATTCTATAATCTTTATAAACAGTTTCGGTATTCTCTGCTTTAATTCCTCGCTTAATCACTCTGTCGTGCAAGTCGGCAACTTTTAATGGTAAAAGTGAATACTGTGTAACTCCAGTAACAAAGGCAGCAGTTGATAAGTGCTCATCAAGTCGATAAACCAAGTCAATTGGACCTGCAATTTCGTGTGTGTCTGAATGTATCCCTATCATTTTGCGCAAAGAACGCTCTAATGGAAGAATGGCACTGTTTTTGACCATACCGTTTATTCCACGCAATCTCATCCATCGTGGTTCTTGGGGAAGTATGGGGTGGGCAAAATGAACGGTGAATATGGACCAACCAAGCTTCCTCAGTAGTTTCCATTCAGATTTGGTCAGTTTTGATCTTTCGTCAGTCAGCTGAAAGGTGGTTATATAAGATCCAGGGAGTATCCATCCTCGGTAAGCGATTTTTTCATGGACTTTAAAAGGATTGCATAACAAGACCGCAAAGTACTGTGAAATTGCATTACGTCCACTTGGTTCGGTAAATTCACCTGCATTCGGTTCTAAATGAGTGAGCAATTCACCTTCGCGGAAAAACCTATTGATGTGCAATGTGGGATTAACCCAAGTTTCCGTGGCATCTAACAATCCTCCAACTTCGGAAAAAAGCCCCCATTTGGTAGGCACTGGATGGGGGTATAGAACATGAATGCGATCGACGGGACTCGTAGAATGATTTGTAACTAAGATGTCAAGTCTGTCCTCAGAACCGTTTCCAACCAAGGTAATGGACTCTGAGGCGTAGTCAATTTGAAGTTTCCTCCCCGGGCAAAACAAATGCATGCACATAACTTAGTCCCCTCCAAATAAAAACCTTCCACATTGATCGCAGAAGGTTTGTGATTGTGTTCTAGGGCTTAGTTTGAGTAAAACCTGCGTTTGAGCCAGATAAAAAACCGGCTGATAACACTTGGTTCTACATATGGGCCGCCAGGTAAGCCACCACTTTGGTTGTGTCGCACTAATGAAATAGTATCTTCAACCAACTTATTGATGGATAGATTTGCTTGCCTTTCAGATATGCTGCGATGTTCAGGGAGGTCTTCATTGAGATCTGCCAGGATCTCGGCCCCAACAATCGCCGATGTCCGAGGCTTTTCTTGGCGGGCGACTTGAGCCCCGAGTGTAGGTACCTCCGCGTGATGCGGTGAGGCCGTGCTTGCCGGATTCTTTGCAACTTCCCCTGATGGGTGTTCTCGCCCATGATTGGGTACAGTCATGCTTTCCCCTTGTTGGTGATTATCTCCCTCCTTAGAGGAAAAGATAGCACTGATTGGCATTTGCGCAATCTCCTTTCAGTTGATGGTTTCTGGCTGAATCGTAGCAAAAACTGCGCGTTGCATCAACTCAACATGTTGATATTGTTGCACTTGCAGACTTCGGCTTGTAGTAAGCCTATAGCCAATCTAAGAGTTTAGTCGGTTGAAATCTTCCGAAATCCGATCGAACTCGAACGGTTTTGGCTTGAGGCATTCAAATGTAAAGGCTAAACGATGACCAGGAGGCTGCCAGAATGCCTAGGGG
>Ga0302046_10002532_pt1 | contig 16961 bp, 7 predicted proteins | sample RVTome_11_FD_200261 | JGI IMG/M metagenome (GOLD analysis project Ga0302046, IMG submission 200261) | Soil microbial communities from uranium-contaminated site in the Upper Colorado River Basin, Wyoming, United States - RVT147D111 (version 2) ...
AACACAAAGGAACGTGCGGCCAGCATGATCAAACGCGAAGCTAGCGGTGAGGCCGTGATTATATGTCGGGTGAGTGATACCGGCCAGGGGATAAAACCGGAACATCTCGACAAGATTTTTGATCCTTTCTTTACGACCAAAGAAGTGGGACAGGGAACCGGCCTGGGTCTATCGATCAGTTATGGCATTATCGAGCAGCATGGTGGTCACATCAACGTCGACAGCAGCTCCACTGAGGGAACGGCCTTTACTTTGACCCTGCCTGTGACCGTACCGGGTAATTTGTAATGAGGTCGGAATGATTTATTTTAAAGAGGATTAGTCTTCGTGGCCAATGAACGAATCTTAGTCGTTGATGATGAAAAGGGCGTCGTGCGCTCCTGTGTCCGCATTTTGGAACGACAGGGTTTTATTGCGACCGGTCGCACGGATAGCGAGTCGGTGCCGGAATTGCTCAAGCAGGAAACGTTTGATCTGCTCTTGACGGATATAAAAATGCCGCGCCTGGACGGCCTGGAGTTGCTGCAATTGGCCAAGGGGATCGATCCTCATCTGACCGTTGTGCTGATTACGGGCTACGGGACCATGGAAGACGCCATCAATGCCATTCGCCTGGGCGCGGAGGGCTTTATCATGAAGCCGTTCGAGCCGGCAGACCTGATCGAGATCATCAAGGAGAATCTGGCCCGCCGTTCGCTGAAGCGAGACAGTCTGCGCTTGCAAACCTTACTGCCCCTGCTGGAAATCAATCAAACCTTGCAAGGCTCGGATGGCGAAACCTCGTTGGTGCGCCACATCCTGGAAATCGGTCAACGCGAAACCGGCGCCGCCCGGCTGGTCTGGTTGAGCTGCCAATCGCCGGCGGCGCTGCCATTTGCGCAAACCAACGAGCACAAGCTGGTTGAGATGGCCGTTGTACCTTCCCCTGAACCGACAGCGGACGAAGCATCGAGCCTGACCTCGTGGCTGCCCAAAGAGAGCCTGGACACTATTCTGAACCAGGCGCATCCGGTTTGGGTCCTGGTCGATGGTACGATTGTCGACAAGATTACGGGCCAAGCGAACATTGCCGGGGCTTTATTCCCGCTGATGAGCAAAGGCGAGGTGGTGGGTATTCTGACGGCTGAAACCGGTGAGACCGGCCGAAGCGGCCCATTCGATCCGATCAGTCTTGATTTGTTGGCGGTCATTGCCGGACAACTGTCGATCATCATCGAAAACGTGCAGTTGTTTAAGCAAACCGAGGCACTGCGGGCTTTCAATGAAGATATTATCCAAAATATGACCAACGGTCTGATCGCCATCGATCGCAATAAATCGATTACGGCGTTTAATCCGGCGGCGGCCACCATGTTGGGGTGCGCTCCCCATCAGGTACTCAACCGGCCCATACAAGAAGTTATGGCCGGGGCCAAAATATTAGAAGAAATTTTTGATGAAACATTACAAACCGGCCAGGCCCATCGCCGGCAGGAGGTTTTGCTGGATCAGAAGAAAGGCGCTCAACTGTCCATATCGGTCAGCACCGCACCGCTGGCGATCGGTGATCGGGACGATGAACCGGCCGGCGTGGTGGGTGTATTGGAAGATCTGAGCGAAATCAAAGCCCTGGAAGCGGAACGCCGGCAGCTTGACCGGCTGGCCGCACTCGGCGAAATGTCAGCCGTCGTGGCTCACGAGATCCGAAATCCGGTGGCCGGCATTGCCGCCGGGATCGAGTATTTGGCTCGACACATTCCCAAGGGATCGGACGACTTCACGGGCATAACGATGATCCAGGGTGAGATAGAGCGGGTCAATCGCATTTTGGAAGATATTCTATTTGTGGCCCGGCCGCTCAAACTCAATTTATCGGATGAGAATTTATCAGAGCTTCTGCAAAATGTCATTCAGCGCTGCCAGCCGCAAATAAAGCAAAGCCAGATCGAGGTTTCATTTCAAGATGAGGTCGATCTCCCGCGCCTGAAGGTCGACCGCCAACGCCTGGAGCAAGTTTTTACGAACCTCATTATCAATGCCACCCAGGCTATGCCGCATGGGGGTCAGCTTTTGCTGCAAACGAGTCTGAACTGCGGTCAAAATGAAGAAACGCCTCAAGAGGTTGTCATCACCGTGACCGATACCGGTCCCGGCATTCCGGTCGAAACCCATCGACGTATCTTTGAACCATTTTTTACAACAAAAATCAGGGGCACAGGATTGGGGCTACCGGTGGCTCGCCGAATTATCGAGCAGCATCAGGGAAGTATCAACATTGAACAACAAAAAAAGGGCGCCCGGTTCGTGATCACGCTACCCGTTGCCGGGCCCGGTACCGGGCCTGGTACCAGGCCTGGTAACAGGAGGGATTCATCGTGACGCATCGCATATTGATCATAGACGATGAGAAAACGCTCCGTTACTTTTTACGCCGCCATTTGGAAGATGAAGGTTATCAAGTCACCGAAGCGGCCGATGGCCAAACGGCCTTGCGATTGATCGCTCAACAGGCATTCGACCTGGCTTTGGTTGACTTGCGGTTGACCGACATGGATGGCCTGGACATTGTGCGTGAACTGCGACAACTCGCCCCAAATACCGGTGTTATTATTATGACCGGCCATGCCACCCTCGATTCGGCCATTGAGGCCTTACGCCAGGGAGCGCATGATTATCTGACCAAACCATTCGATACCAGTGAACTACTCGCCAGCGTCAGCGACGGGATCGCGCGCCAGTCTGCTGAACCACCCCAGGCCGGCCCCAGTAACGAAACGATTTTAGAAATCAAAGACCTTAGCCTAAATCGCGCTAATCGACAGGTAAGCCGGGCGGGACAGATTATCAATCTAACACCCACAGAGTTTGACATTTTAGCAGCCTTGATGGCTCAACCCGACATCGCCCTCGACTCAATTAAGCTGATCAAAATAGTCCGGGGTTACGAGGCGACCGAAGCCGACGCCCGGGCTATCACCCGGGTTCACGTTCATCGCTTACGGCATAAAGTGGAACCCGATCCGGCCAATCCTTGTTATGTTAAGACAGTCGCCGGAGGTAGATATCTAGCCAGCACAACATAAATCCCTTATAATGGTGCCTGAATCAGAACAACTGTAACCATCCTGTAACCGCGCCTTAAACCTTTTTGTGTTATATTAAAATATGGCGGATTACCAACAAGCTGTAACCTTATTGGGCGCCATCGAAGGGATTGATCCATGCTAAATAATCATAGCAGGCCAAAGCGGATTTTGATAGTAGATGATGAGCCAACGCTTGTTTTCTTCCTTAAACAAGGGTTACAGGAAGCTGAGCTGCTGTGTCACGTTGATGGCACCTCTTCCAGTGAAGAGGCCTTAACCAAACTGACCTATAACAGGTATGATCTGCTGATCACCGATTTGAAAATGCCTGCCATTAGCGGCTTTACCCTGGTCGAAGTAGCTCGTTCGCTCTACCCGGGCATTAGTGTCATCGTGATGACGGCTTTTGGTTCGCATGAGGTGCAAAACGAAGCCGCGCAGCTCAATGTTGATGGGTATTTGACCAAGCCTTTCCCGACCGCAACCTTACATGATACAGCTACCAAGATTTTACTGGCCAAGGATCATCATCAACATCAGTTGGTTTCCGAAGAACGTCTTTCCTCTTCCCTCGAAAAGGCCCCGAAACGGGGGCGGGAAAGGGAGGGACAGGACATATAGAATGGTGCTCACGGCGAACGTCTCATTTTTGACGATACAACAACAGCCCGGCTAAGCCGATCCTGTTTCTTGATATTACCATTCTCTGAAGGAGATCCCATAATATGGGCAAAGCCAAGGTTCTTTATATCGAAGACAACCTCGACAACATGATTTTAGTCAAGCGTATTTTAGAGATCGAGGGTTATCATGTTATCGGGGCTGAAACCGGTGAAGAAGGGCTGGCCAAGGCTATGGCAAATCTACCGGACATTGTTATTACTGATATTAATCTACCGGACATCGATGGTTATGAAGTGACCGATACGCTCAAAAAGGATACCAAAACGGCCCATATTCCCGTCATCGCGATGACGGCTAATGTGATGAAGAAAGACCGGGAAAACGTGATTCAAGCTGGCTGTGATGGCTTCATCTCCAAACCAATCGATGTCGACGATCTACCGGGGCAAATAGAAAACTTTCTGAAAGGCAAGGTCTGATGGAACGCACAAATGTAGAGACAACCGGAAAAAAGGCGATAGACCCCAAAGACGCATACGTTTTAGTTGTCGAAGATAACCTGCAAAACCTGGTTTTGATTGCCCGGTTGCTAGCTTTTATCGGTGTTCGTCGCTATGAATGGAAGGCCTCCGGCTGGCAGGTGTTAGAGTTCGCCGACACCATGCCACGGGTCGATCTGGTCTTGATGGATATTCATCTACCCTATGAAGATGGTTATGATGCCCTGGCCAAACTCCGCAGCGACCCTCGGTTTGCCGATACACGGGTGGTCGCTGTGACCGCTGATGCTAATCCAGCCTCGATGGAAAAAGCCAAAAATGCCGGGTTTGACGGATTCCTGGGGAAGCCGATCGATCCTGACAAATTCCCCGACCAAATTATCGCCATCTTGCATGGGGACAACGTGTGGGACCTTGGCTACCAAAGTTAACCGCCATTACGGGTTTGGATGTTGCAGCTCTAAAATTGTGAGGGCCATTCGAGGGGGCAGGATGATGATCGCCGTGATGTGTTCGTTAACAACCGAAGATACTCCAGAGCAGCAAAAGCAAGCTCGCCAGCAGGTGCGAGCGATTTTTTGATGGGGCCGGTATCACGCCTCGATGGCCACAGCATGTACTCAAAATTATCCTCGCCTGGGAGCCGCTAGAAACAGTTCCCACAGTCAAAATGCGGCAAAAATGCACAGTGATTTTGGACAAAGCCTCAATTCGTATGCGTCGATTATCGCGTCAATCATCGAGCAAATATAGCAATTATAACCATTCGATCCGGATAAGATTATGAGCAAACCATCGCAAACGTTGATAGACCAGCTAGAAGGGCGCATTGCAGAGCTCACTCGAACCTTGGAGCAGGCAGACGATAAGCTCCAGCGTCAGGCCGGTCGGGTGGCAGCCGGCCAGCAGATTTGTGAGCTTATTTCGTCTAATCTGGACCCCGGCACGCTCAACAGGAAAATTGTCCAGATACTCAAAGATCAGTTTGATCTTTATCACGTCAGCATCTTCCTGGTCGATCAATCAGGCCAATGGGCCGTGGTCGATGAAGCCGCCGGTAAAGCCAGCCGCACGATGAAAAAAGAAGGCTATCGCCTGGCCGTCGATGAACCCTCGACCATTGGCTGGGTCTGTCAAAATCAAAAATCCTATTTGTCATCCGCTCCTGACTCGATGGCTGCCGGGAATGGGCATGAAGTGGTCGATATTTCTCTCCATCGGCTGCCCAAGGCCTGTTCCGAACTCGCTTTGCCCCTTGTTAGCGAAAGCCGGTTGATCGGTGTACTCGATCTCCACAGCCTGCACGAAACGGCTTTTGATCAAGACGATTTGCTTTTCTTTCAGCATGTGGCCGATCAAATCGGAACAGGCATCGGCAAAATACAGCAATATAATGAAATCGCCCGTGACCGTGATCGAGCCAATTTATTATCCGAGCTGACGATCGCGCTCAATGCCAAGCTTAAGGTCAACTCGATTGCGACGATTGCCGTGGGTTTGGCCGAGCACCTGGACGCTTCCTCCGGTCAAATAAACCTCATCGCCGATACCGGCGAAATCTTCTTCAAGAGTTCCGTTTCGGAACGCAATCAACTCGATGATATTCAGCGCAAAACCCTGGTCCGTCGAACCCTGGCCGAAGGGCTCGATGCCTGGGTGCTCAAAACCGGCCAACCGGCTCTGGTGACGGATACCGAAACCGATGAACGCTGGCTACCCATCGAACATCCCGACCAAACCATCCCGGTTCGGTCGGCCATGTGCTCACCGTTGGTAGTGGGTCAGGGTCGACTGCGCGGGGCCATCTCCTTCGTCCATCCCCAACCAAACCATTTTGATGAACCGGACCTGGCCTTATTTTCCGCGCTGTCGGCTCAAATCACGGTCGCCCTGGACAATGCCGTCCAGCTTAGAGACGTTCAAAACAGTTTGGATGAAACCCACTTGATGCTGGATATCAGCCGCCAGTTAGCTGGGGCAAAAAACTTCAAGGAAGTGTATGCTGCCTTTGTCCAGGGCGTGATGAGCACCGGAGTGGAACGCTGCCTACTCTATATGAGCGAAGAGTTTGATACCAACAACGTCCCAAAACTTGGGCAGGTTGTTCATATAGGCGATGTTGATGCGACGCTGAGAAATGAAAAAGCCGGCCAGCAGATCGCTTTGACGGATTATCCGGTGCTGATCGAACTGGCCCTGAGCCAGGAAGCCTTGCTCATTGGCGACATTGAAACCGATGAACGGTTGACCGCCGATGAGCGCGCATTTTTTGGGCGGTTCGGAACGCGGAGTATGGTCATCAACCCGCTTATTGCCCGAGGGCTGGTGGTCAGCATGATTTCAATCGAATATCGCACCCCGCATCATTTCAACGAACGGGAATTGGCGATGTATCGCGCGCTGTGCAATCAGGCCACCCTGGCCATCGAAAACGCCCGTCAGATCGAGCGCACCGAAATGGCCCTGGCCGAAACACAATCGCTCTATCGGGCCGGTCGAGTGCTGGCCGGGGCCGCCGATCTACAAGAGATCCTGGAAGAGGCCTTGATCGAATTTCTTTACAGCCTGGGGCTGGATCAGGGTGGTATCACGCTCTTAACGCCCGACCGAGCCAACGGCCAATTAATGGCTTACGTCCAGAATGGTCTGCTTCAGGATGTCGAGCATTTGATATTTCCCATTGACGATGACATTGCTTACCAACAACCCTTGTTGGACGGTCAACCGCTGGTCAGCCCTGATGTGGCCAATGATCCTCGCCTGACAGAGTATCGCAGCTTCAATACAGAAGTAACCACCAAGTCATTGTTGGAAGCCCCTATGATCTTTCGAGGTGAAACCATCGGCTGGATTGGGGCGGATGCCGTCAAAGAACACCGGGTCTTCTCACAACGCGAGATCGACCTGGCCCGGGCTATGGCTGATCAGATTGCTATCACGATCCAAAACCGGGCCCTCCTCGAACAGACCAAGCGTCATGCCGATCAACTCAAAGCGGTGGCCAGCGTTGGCAAGCAGGTCTCACACCTGATCGACCTGAATGAACTACTCAACAACACGGTGAACTTGATTCGAGATCGCTTTGGTTTCTATCATGTCTCGATCTTCCTGATCGATGAAGCCCGAGAATGGGCCATAGTGCGGGCCTCAACCGGCGAGGTCGGCAAAATGATGGTCGAGCGTCCGCACCGCCTCAGGGTAAACGGCCAGTCGATTGTGGGCTATGTGACCGGCCACATCGAACCGAGGGTCGCTCTGGATGTGGGGCAGGATGCGGTCCACTTCAAAAACCCGGATTTGCCCGATACCCGATCTGAAATGGCCCTCCCCCTCGTTGCGCGTGGGAAAGTGATCGGCGCTTTGGATGTGCAGAGTGTGGAACCGAATGCCTTCGGCCCTGATGATGTCGAAACATTGCAGGTTATGGCCGATCAATTGGCGGCGGCCATTGAGAATGCCCGGCTCTTTGAAGAAACCCAGCGCCACTTGCTGGAACAAGCGGTGCTTTACAACATCGGGACGAAACTTGGGGCTACCCTTAACTTAACCGAAGCAACAGCGAACCTGGTGGTCGAGATGGCTGACGCACTTAACGCTACTCGCTGTGTGCTAATGTTGATTGAAGAAGAGACAGAATTCGCCCACATTCTCAACGACTATACACAAGACGATCCAACGGCGGATAACAACAACGGCCTGCGTTTCCCATTGAGCGATTCCTCGATGCTGACCAAAATCTTGGCCACCAAACAGGAGTTCATATACCACGTTAATGATCTACCCGAAAAGGGGTTTCCCAAAGATATTAACAAAGTGGAACTTGAATACCTTTTTTCCAATAACGTGGCGACATTGGCCATTGTGCCGATCCCACTGCGAAATAACATCATTGGCTTTATAACGATTTATGACAGCAACACCCAGCGCCGCTTTACCCAAGAAGATATTGCCCTCCTGGATGCCATTGCCTTGCAAGCCGCTAACGCCATCGAAAACGCACGTCTGTATGAAGCTACCCAGGAAAGCCAGGCCTTTATGAAGGCTATTATTGACGAGATCCCTGATCCGATCTTCATTAAAGACAGAGATCACAAGTGGGTTATCGTCAATAAGGCTTTGTGTGAAGATATTTTGGGGTTGCCTGAAGACAAAGTCGTGGGGCGATCCGATTACGATTACTCCCCCAAAGAAGAAGCCGATTGGTTCTGGGAACAAGACAATAAGGTCTTCGAATCCGGCCAAATTCAGGAAACCGAAGAGCCTCATACCGACCAGACCGGACGCGAGCGGACGCTCTATACCCGGAAAATTCCGCTCACCCTGACTGCAACGGATGGACGACCGGATTATTTACTGGCTATCCTCAATGATATTACCGAACGCAAGCAGCGTGAAAGTGAGCGTGAACGCTTAATCGAAGAAACCGGTCGCGCCCTCGAACGAACGCAATCGCTTTACCGGATTAGCGCCGTCCTGGCCACGACCTCCGATCAAGAGACGACCTTCGAAACGGTCTTGGGTGAATATCTGCGACTGCTCAACCTGAAACAAGGCCGTCTGGTTTTGCTTGACAAAAATGGTAATTATGACCACGTTCCGGCCTCCTTTATCGATAGTCAGACGGTTGAAGTTGATCCGATATTTCCCATTGAAAATGATCGTATCATGCCATACCTGCTCAAGAATCCAAAGCCGCTGTGGATTGAAAACGTCCATACCCACCAACTGACCTGGGATATTGCAACCCTGGCCTCGGCTCAGGTCGAAACGATGCTATTCATTCCGCTGGTCATGCGTGGCTCGATGGCAGGGTTGATTTCGGTCGACTCGACAGCTGAAACGTTCTCCATCTCCCAAGACGATATCGAGATCGGTGAAGTCATTGCCGATCAGTTGACCATCTGGCTGGAAAATCGGCGCCTTCTGGAAGAGAGCCAACACCGGACCAATCTATTGCAGACGGCCGCCGAAGTTTCCAAGCAAGCCAGCTCGCTGTTGGATGTTGGCCAGCTTATTAATACCTCGGTTAATTTCATTCGTGATCAGTTCGACTTCTATTATGTCGGACTGTTCCTGGTCGATGCGGCCCGAGAATGGGCCGTGCTGAGAGCGGGCACCGGCGAAGCAGGGCGCCTACAGCTTGAAAACAAACACAGTCTTGAAATCGGTGGCGAGTCGATGATCGGCTGGTGTATCCAGAATCGCCAGGCGCGGATTGCGCTCGATGTCGGTAAAGATCCGGTTCAATTCAAAAACCGATTTCTGCCCGATACCCGATCTGAAATGGCCTTGCCCCTGATCAGCCGCGATGATGTCATCGGAGCCTTGACGGTACAGAGCGTGGAACAAACAGCATTTTCGGATGAAGATATCACGGTTTTGCAAACGATGGCGGATCAATTGGCCAATGCTATTGCCAACGCTCGCCTCTTCGCTCAAACTCAGATCGCCCTGGCCGAAACGGAAACGTTGTACAAGATTACTCAGGAACTGCTCTCGTCCGACAACGAAAAGACTATCTACCAGGCTGCTATGGATGCGATCATTAATTCGGGTATCGACTCATGCGCTATCTTTGTGCATATAGGTGAGGGTGAAAGCGAACGGATCATCGAGCAGAAAGCAAGTTGGACGCGCACCGGCCAGCCGCCATTTCCTAACGGCATTCGGGTTAAAGCTGCTGATGTGACAATCGACCAATTCGTGCCGCGCCACGAACCGCTGCTAATTGAAGATATCGAGCACGATACAAGGCTGACCGAGCAGATACGCCAGGCGCTTACATCCATCGGCATCAGATGTCTGTTGATTCTGTCGCTGTCTACCCATCAGGATCGCTTCGGCTTTTTACTCATCGCTTATAAAGAAGAAAACAAATCCTTTTCCAGGCAGCAGATACGCTTCTATACTACCATTGGCCAACAGATGGTGGCCGCTCTGGCTAACCTGCGACTGCTAGAAGCCTCGCAAAGACGAGCCCAGCGTGAAGAGATTATTCGAGAAATCACAGCCAAAATTAGAGGGTCGATCACGGTCGATGACGTACTGCAAACAACTGTGACCGAATTGAGCAAAGTGTTAGGCGCTTCGCAAGGCGGCATCACGCTCAATGTAGCCGCCCAATTGGCGCTAAGGAACATCAAGCGGGCCAATGGCGATGGAGCCGATAAGCAAACTTAATTCTCCATTGTTTAGGAGCGGTGATTATTCGACGAGATCACCTGGGCGTGTGGGTCCTTGACCCCTGGCCGAACTCGCTTACTTAAAGGGAGTCATGATCATGACTGATCACATCAATAACGGAACCGTTGAGCGTATTCAAACCCAGTTGGAGCAGCTCGTCACCTTGGTGCCTGAACTGAATGAATCGGGGCAACCGGCCGGGCTATTGTGGGCGGATATTCAAAAAGAGTTAGCAAAGCTGACCCACGACATAACCGAACGAAAAACTCAGGAAGCTGAGCGCGAGCGGCTGGCCGCCTTATATGACAGCAGCCGGGCCATCGCCGGGGCTTTGAGTGAGCGGCAAACGTTCGACGCTTTGTTTGAGCAAATTCGGGGCCAAACGCCTTGTGAAATCTCTGTGTATCGTTTTGATTTGGTTGACGGTGAGGCAATCTGGGCCAAGTTGAGCGTCAACTGGCAGAAAATAAACAGGCCCACCTACCCCGAAGGCGCTCGCTTCTATTTACCTGAGAATGACCAGATCCGATTGTTGACAACGTCTGAGCCCATTTTCATTGACGACATTGCCAGCGATGAAAGGTTGACGGCAGCCGAGCGAGACAGTTTTAGCCCCACGGCCGCCCGTTCTGTTGCCATCATGCCATTGGTGGCGAGACGGCAGAAACTCGGCGCGGTCATGGTCTATTTCACCACACCTTATACCTTTACCGATCATACTAAGCAGCTCTGGTTAGCCCTCATCGACCAGGTCTGTGTTGGACTGGCCAATCTGGAACTGCTTCAAGAGGCTACATTTCACGTCGTGCAGATGGAAACAGCGGCTGAAGTGGCCCGCGCCGCCAGTTCCATCCTCGATTTGCAGGATCTGCTCAACGCCACCGTGAATCTGGTTCGCGACCGGTTTAATCTTTATTATGTCGGCGTCTTTCTGGTCGATGAGGCTCAAGAATGGGCCGTGCTGCGAGCCGGGACGGGCAAGGCCGGGCAAGCCCAGCTCGAAAAAGGTCACCGGCTCAAGATTGGCGGCGAGTCAATGATCGGCTGGAGCGTTCACCACCGGCAGCCGCGTATCGCTCTGGATGTGGGTAAAGAGGCAGTCCATTTTCAGAACCCGGATTTGCCCGATACCCGCTCGGAAATGGCTTTACCCCTGATCTCGCGAAATGACGTTATCGGGGCCCTAACGATTCAAAGCGTTGAGCCGGCCGCCTTTAGCACCGAAGATATTATCATTCTTCAAGTTATGGCCGACCAGTTGGCCAACGCGATTCAAAACGCCCGACTGTTCCAGAAGGCTCAACAGGAAATCATCGAACGTAAACAGGCTGAAGGCGCCTTGCGTGCATCCGAAGCCCTCTACTCTTCCCTGGTCGAGAGCCTGCCCCAAAATATCTTCCGCAAAGATTTAAAGGGGCGCTTCACATTTGCCAACAGCAGCTTTTGCGCCATGGAGGGTAAAACATCCGAAGAGGTTATTGGCAAGACGGATTTCGAGCTCTATCCGGCCGACATGGCCAAAAAATTCCAAGATGATGACCGGCGCATCATGGAGGCAGGGGAGATATTTGAAATCGCAGAAAAACATCCGCTGCCGAACGGCGAAGTGGGCTATGTCCGGACAGTCAAGATACCTATCTACGATGCGGCGGGCCAGGTCATTGGTATTCAGGGCATGTTTTGGGATATCACCGAACGTCAGCGAGCCCAAGAAGCGCTGCAATTCCAAAAAACGCTACTCGAAGCGCAGGGAGAGGCATCCCCCGATGGCATCATGGTCGTTTCGAAGGATCGAAAAATACTTTCTTCCAATCGGCGTTTTGCCGAGATGTGGCACATTCCCGACCACGTCATGAAAACCGAGTCAAGTCAAGCCGCGATCGAAGTCATCCAGGATATGGTTGCAGACAGCGAGGAATACCTGAACCGGGTCGAATATCTTTACACGCATGAAGATATGGAGAGCCGTGAAGAAATCTTACTGAAAGATGGTCGGACGTTTGACCGATACTCTGCCCCGGTAAAAAGCCCGGAGGGCGCCTATTATGGTCGGGTTTGGTATTTCCGCGACATTACCGAGCGTAAACAAACCGAAGAAGCCCTGCGGGTCAGTGAAGAGCGGTTTGCCCTGGCGGTACGTGGCTCGAACGATGGCATCTGGGACTGGGATATTGTCAATCATACGCTTTATTGGTCACCCCGGTTGAAAGAGCTGCTCGGCTATGAGCCGGATGAACTGGAAGTCACCTTTGATACATTTGAAATTCATCTCCATCCGGACGATGGCGAACTCATGCAACAAGCGATTGAGACCCACCTACAGCAGCAAGAGCCATATGACGTCGAGCAGCGGCTGCGGGCCAAATCCGGCGAGTATCGCTGGTTTCGGGCCAGAGGCCAAGCCGTCTGGGATGAGGCTGGCCGCCCGCTGCGAATGACCGGCTCTTCGACCGATATCACCGATCAGAAAAACGCGGAAGAGGCTCTGCGGCGGAGCGAAGAACGATACCGGTCGATCTATAATAACACGCCGGTGATGATGCATTCGATTGACAAACAAGCCCGCTTGATCAGCGTAAGCGATTACTGGCTTGAAGCCATGGGCTACGAACGGGACGAGGTCATCGGACGTAACGTCTACGATTTTGTAACCGAAGAGTCACGTCGATACGGTGAAGAAGTCACTTTGCCCGAATTCTTGAAGACCGGTGTTTCCAAAGACATTCCTTATCAATTCGTCAAGAAAAATGGCGAAATCATGGATGTGCTTCTATCCGGGGCAGCGCAGCGAAACGAGGCCGGTGACATCGAACGTTCGCTAACGGTCCTGGTTGATGTCACCCAATTAAAGCGGGCTGAGGCGGCGCTGGCCTATGAACGAGACCTGGTTCAGGCCATGATGGATAATAGCCCTGATTATATCTTCTTTAAGGATACCGAGTCGCGTTTTCTTAGAACGAACAATGCCCATGCCCGGCAGTTATTAGGCATCGCCGACCCGCAAGAAGTCCTCGGCAAAACTGATTTCGATTTCTTCCCGCACGAGATTGCCCAGGCTTCCCACGATCAGGAACAGCAAGTCATGCAGACCGGACAGCCGATCGTCGCCAATGAATGGCCCATTCCTAACCCCAGTAAAGGCGGAGAGATTGTCTGGTTGTCGGAACACAAGATTCCGCTCAGGGACGAAGGCGGGCAAGTGATTGGGCTGGCCGGTTTAGCGCGCGACATTACCCCGCGCAAGCAGGCGGAAGAAGCGCTACGCAAGAGTGAGGCAACATCACGAGCCCTCTTCAACGCCATCCCGGATTTGATCTTCAGCCTTGACCGCGATGGGACCTATCTTGATTTCAAGCCCACCGAGGTCGGGTTAGGGATACGCGGGTCACGAGAGGAGAGGCTCGGCAGGAAACTGCACGACTTTTTGCCTAAAGCAGTGGCCGACATGTTCGTGCAAGCCGTACGACAAGCCCTGGATACTGGAGAAACGCAAATCTCAGAATATCAACTTCCGCGTGATGGTGTCCGTCGAGATCGTGAAGCGCGAACGGTTCCCCTTAGTGAAGGCGAAGCTCTAACCATCGTGCGCGATATTACCGAACGCAAACAAATTGAACTCATCCGGCTAGAAGCCCTTAGACGAACCCAGCATCTTTACAATATCACCGAAGCCCTGGCCACCTCGACCGATCAACAAGCAGCATTTGAAACCGTTCTGGGTCAATATCTACTGTTGTTAAGGCTGAACCGGGGCGGCATCATGCTATTCAATCGAGCCAGTAATCAGAATACGCTGGTAACCCTGTATGCCGATGGCAAAGTAACAGAGCCCAATCTCAAGATCCCAACCGAAGAGGACTTGATTGCTCAGTATCTGGTTGAAAACCCCCAGCCATTGGTCATCGAGGATGCCCATACCCATCCTCTAACCAAAGGTACGCAGGCTCTACGTAGCCATGTTGGCTCGATGCTGCTGCATCCATTGGTAATCAAAGGTGAAGTTGTGGGTATCTTGGGTGCCGATGCGCCCGAAAAAGGCTATAACTTCACCCAAGACGATATCGAGTCGGGCGAGGCGATTGCCGATCAGTTGTCTATCTGGCTGGAGAATTCAAGACTGCTAAACGAGGCCCAGCACCGCTCGAACCTGTTGCAGACAGGCGCCGAAGTTTCGAAACAGGCCAGTTCACTTCTGGATGTTGATGAATTAATCAACACCTCGGTCAATTTTATCCGCGATCAATTTGATTTCTACTACGTCGGCTTATTCCTGGTAGATGGAGCTCGAGAGTGGGCCGTGCTGCGGGCAGGTACTGGTGAGGCGGGTCGGATCCAGCTTGAGAAGGGACACCGTCTCAAAATTGGTGATGAGTCGATGATTGGTTGGTGTGTAAAACGATGTCAGGCTCGCATTGCTCTGGATGTGGGCAATGACCCGGTTCAGTTCAAGAATCCTTATTTGCCGGATACCCACTCAGAAATGGCTTTACCCTTAAGCAGCCGGGAGGATGTGTTGGGCGCTTTAACCGTCCAGAGCGTAGAACGAGGCGCCTTTTCCGATGAGGACATTACTGTTTTGCAAACGATGGCCGACCAATTGGCCAACGCGATTGCCAACGCTAACTTATTCGAGAATGTAGCTCACTCGCAAAGAACGGCCGAGGCTCTGCTACAAGAAACACAAGCTCTGCACCAACTTAGCCAGGCCCTGGCCGGGACGTTACAGGTGAATGAAATCCTGGATCTTTTCTTCCAGGCCTGCACTCAGGATATTGGATTTGAATATGTTATGTTCTGTCTGGTTGACAAATATCAGAATCGGGTGAAAGCTATTTCCGGCGTCGGTATTCCTGACAGCCAAATTCAACGATCCAACCGTCCTTTAGACAGTAATGATATTATGGCCAACATCGTCAGAACCGGCCAAACCGAAATCATCACCGGTTGGGACGACCGTTTTGACCGGGAAACCTTTGAAGCCGAAGGCCACGACAATTGGGTCAGAATATTCACCCCGATTACGCTGCGCCAGGAACAGATCGGCTTGATTGAAGCAGGTTTTATGCAGCCTGATGTCACCATTGAGGACTCTCAGCTTCGATTGCTTCGAGCCTTTGTCGATCAAACTGCCCTGGCTCTGGACAATGCCCAACGGTATGAAGCCAGCCAGCAAGCTGCTCAACGTGAAGCTCAAATCAAAGAGATTATTGCCAAAGTAAGAGCCTCGACAGATCTAGACACCATTCTTCAAACTACAGTGAAAGAGGTTGGTGAGGCTATCGGTGGCAAGCGCAGTTATGTTCACTTACTGATGCCAACGAATGGCGATAGCACAGACGGCCAGTCGTAGTAAAAAGGCAGGCCCTCTAGCAGCGGACGTGAACAACCGCCGCCGGCTTCCTGGGGAAGAAAGGTAAAGAATATGAGCAATCCCAAGTCTTTCGATGCCAAGAGCGAATCAGAACTAAATCTTGACGGGCTCGCTGCGAGATACGTCCGCCAGTTAGAAATCATGGGTGAGCTTAATCAGTTCATTGCCTCTGATCAAGAAACCGGCCTTATTTTTGAGAGGGCCCTACAGCATCTGGTGGATACCCTGGCCTATCACGCCGCCCAGATCTATCGGATTTCAGCATCGGGTCGGGAATTATGGTTGCATTTGGCGCTTACTTCTGGCAACAAGTCTACAATAACCCAGCCTGACGACATGTATTCAATTGATGACGAAACGATTATCGGTGAAGCCATTAAGAAAGGCGAACTGGTATATTATCCGGATGTTCATCAAGGATCGTATCCCTATCATAGGCAGGATGAAGCGCAGCCGGTTGGCGGCTCAGAAGTAGCTTCCGTTCTGAAATCCGGCCAGATTCCCTTGGGTGTTCTCAGGGTTCAAAGTAACGAGACAGAAAATTTTGATTCACCTGATCTCATATTCCTGTCCAGTTTGTCCTGCCTGTTGGCCGCAGCCATCAATAACAATCAAAAGATAGAGCAGTTAGAAGAAGATCTAAAGGAAAGCAAGACCCTTAACAGTCTACAAAGCTCGAAAGTTTTGTACAGGCAATTACCCATGGGTGACAAGGGTGTTTTGCCGGGATACCAATACGATCCAAACAGCATTACCATCACCGAGGCCGATGAATTACCGGCATCGGCCAAATCAACCCTGACGGACGATCAGGTAGGCATGAGCACCATTCAGAATGATGGCCTAAAAGAGTTGATTGCCCCCATTAAGCTTCATGGAGAAACGATTGGCGTCCTTGGTATAGAAAATGATACGGACGGGGCAGAATGGTCCACCGATGACATTCGCTTACTTGAAGAGGTTAGTTCTCAGGTCGCACTGGCTATCGAAAACTCCCATCTGTTACAGCAAACGCAACAGCGGACCAATGAATTGGCCATCCTGTTTGAAACCAGCCGCCAACTGACCGAGTCAATCGACATTCAACAACACTATCAAATTTTGGCCTCTCAGGTCGGCGGGTTCTTTAATGCGGATGTTTGTATTATCGCTTTGTTAAATAAGCTCAGAACTCATTTTGAAGAGGTCATATTGGCTCGAGCGGAGCCCTATGAGCCT
>Ga0302046_10002533_pt1 | contig 16960 bp, 15 predicted proteins | sample RVTome_11_FD_200261 | JGI IMG/M metagenome (GOLD analysis project Ga0302046, IMG submission 200261) | Soil microbial communities from uranium-contaminated site in the Upper Colorado River Basin, Wyoming, United States - RVT147D111 (version 2) ...
TCTGGATCAACCCGCCCGCGCCCCCCCTGATCACGCCGGTCGAGGTCGGCCAGGGGCGTCTCGGTGCCGATGGGGTCGTCCAGTGAGCCCCACAATCGGCTCAGGATCGACGCGGAGGAGGCGGGCCGCTATCTCGATATCCCCCCAATCGCGCCGTCCAACGCCCCCAGCGCGGTGCGCAGCCGTTGAGGCTCGACAGTAAATGCGGCGCGGCGGTGTCTCACAATCGTTGACAACTTCCGCGTAGCCTTCGGGCTTCTCATACTCAATGCGCTGCAGGCCCTGAACATCAGCGGGCACACCCTTTGAGAGGTTCTTGCTCAAGAGAATGTAGTACTCAACGCCTAGCCCCTCAGCTAGGCCAATTTCAAGAGCGACATTCGGATTCCACAGGGAAATGTCGAAGATGCAGAAGTCGACGGCCTTGATGTAGCTGGTCAGGATGCCGAGCAGATGTTTTGTGGACAGATGCGTATCAGCGTAGTACCAGCGAAATGGAATGGCGTTTAGCGATGCCTTAAATGTCTCGAAGGGAAACTTACCGCCGTACGGGCATCCGACGAAGACGCTAGGCAACTTGTAGGGTGCTCTAGCCACTTATTCCTCCAATGAAGTCCAACGTGAATTCGGCGGAACCATGTAGTACCGGTGACGCAGCGCGCGTCGCGGTGTAGCAGCGCCGGGGCGCACGGAATCGACCGGGGGCATCGGCGCGGAGTTTCGACGCCCTGGTCGACGCCGTAGCCCGGAAGCCCCCCGTGCTCTGTGGAACCGTCGAGTCTGGGCAGACGAGCCATGGGGCCAGCCGAAGGCGATGCGTGTCATACGCCGAACATCCGGTCCGCGGGGCTTCGGACCGCGCCGGGGCCCCGGTTCAGGACGTGAGTGTAGATCATGGTGGTGCACGAGGTCGTCCAGCCACGGAACCTCCTGCTGAAGGACCGCGCGGTAAAGAAAGAGGAGCGCGCTGAGCGCCTGGTTCTGCGTCGATGCGGCGACCTTTCCGTCGACGGCCAGCGACGTCAAGAAGCGCGTGATCTCTGCCGCACCCATGGCGGCGGGATGGCGCTTTCCGTGGAAGAAGATGTAGCGGCGGATCCACGCGACGTACGCCTTCTCGGTGCGACGGCTATAGTGCCGGGCTCGAATGGCATCGCGCACGCGATCGAGAAGCCGAGGGCGAGGGGTGCCCTCGGCAGTGGCTTCGCGCACGGCCCGGGCGGCGTGGGCAACATCGTCTCCCACCGCGGAGTACACGAGGGCTGCGCCCGACGAGACCGTTCCCATGCCAGCGTCACCCGGTGCCAGGAACGATAGCTCACTCGATACAAGTCAGCAACAAGAAGACGCCGTGTATCGCATTGAGGACAGACCTCCTCGCCTGAAGGCCGGCGCCAGTCGCTCTGACCCTCACCGCCAGAGCGGCCCGGCACGGCGAGCGCGGGCAGCGTGTCGTGTGAGGGGCTCGATACGGGAGCCTGGCCTCGTTCGTGGTCGAGAACGGCCCGGCCGGCGGGTGGAGCTCAGGCCAGCAGCGCGCTCACTTCCTCGCCGGTCTTCCGGCGCGCAACGGGGTGCTCGGCCATGCAGGCGCGGAGCACGATCTCGGCCGTGAGCAATGCGGCCGCCTTGAGCTCCGTCGGTGAGACCTTGTCGAGGGTGTCGGCGGGCGTGAGCAGGTAGCGGAGCCGGGAGTCGGGCTCGTCGAAGCCGGCGACCAGCCGGAAGGCGGGGATGCCGCGCCGGACGAAGTTGTAGTGGTCGGAGTTGGCCATCACCGGCCGGAACGTGCGGAGCGTCACCCCGGCCTCGCCGGCCGCGCCGACCAGGAACGGATCCAGCTCCTCGAAGCCGCTGGTCAGCGCCGTCAGCCAGGGGCTGCCCGCCACCGAGTCCAGGTTGACAGCGAGCGCGATCCGATCGGACTCGTCCTCGCCGAGCTGGTCGACGTAGTGGCGCGAGCCGGTGAGCCCCCACTCCTCCACCGTGAAGAACGCCACGCGCAGCCCCCGCCGCAGCGAGGGCGCCAGCGGGGCGAGCGCCCGCGCCACCTCGAGCGCCACGACCACGCCCGTGCCGTTGTCCAGCGCGCTCTGGCCGAGGTCGTGGCCGTCGTAGTGGGCGCAGAGGACCACCCACTCCGGGGTGCGGCCGGGGATCTCGGCGATCAGGTTCTCCGCGGTGGCCGCGCCGCGCCGCACCGTGAGGTCCAGGCGCACGCGGGCATGGCGTCCGCCCACCCGGGCCAGGCCAGCTCCGCTCTCCTGGGTGACGCCCGCGGCCGGGATGTCATCGGCCTCCCCGCTGCCGGAGGATCCGGTGACGAGCACCTGCCCCGGCAAGGGGCTGGCGATGAGAAAGCCCCGGGCCCCCCGCTCGCGAGCCCAGAGGTACTTTCGGCGGCGATGCACGTGCCCTGTGGCGAACATGTACTCGTGGCGGACGAGGGCGAACCGCCCCGGGATCTCGCGCTCGTTGGCCCGGAAGTCCTCGAGCGTCCCGCGCCCGAGGTCGACCACCTCCGCCTCGAGCCCGCCCGGCGGCGTGGGCGGAGACCAGACCAGGGAGTGGGCGTGCAGCGCCGCCGGCGAGGGAGCGACGCGGGCGAGCGCGCAGGACTGCCGCGCCCAGCCGTCGTAGCCCACCGCGTGAGTCCGCACCGCGGCTCCAGTGGCCGCGCCGAGCCGCCCGCGCAGCCACTCCCGCGCGCGGCGCTCGCTCTCGCTGCCCGCGAAGCGCCCGCCGGCGGCGCAGAGCTCGGCGAGGTCCGCCCACAGCTCCTGCGAGCGCCAGATGAGCCCAACTACCGCGTCGTGGTCTCTCTCCACAGGTTCCTCCTCTCGCTCAGGTCCGCTGGCGGAGCTGCGGGTCGAGCGCATCGTTGAGCCCGTCACCGAACAGGTTGAACGCCAGCACCGCCGCGAAGATCGCCAGCCCGGGGAACACGGCCATCCACCACGCGCGCCGGAGGAAGCCCTGGGCGTTCTGCAGCATCACGCCCCAGCTCATGAGGTTCGGATCGCCAAGCCCGAAGAAGCTCAGCCCGGACTCGAGGAGCACCGCCTCGGCCACGCCGAGGCTGGCCGCCACGATGGCGGGCTGCACGGCATTGGGGAGGATGACGACGGCCGCGATGCGGAGATCGCTCATGCCGAGGGCCCGGGCGGCCTCGACGAACTCCCGCTCGCGCAGCGACAGGAACTGCGCCCGGACCAGCCGGGCCACGAGAGGCCAGCCCAGGATGGCGAGGACCCCGATGATCTTCCAGAGGCCCCGGCCGGCCAGGGCCACGATCAGGAGCGCCAAAAAGAACTGGGGGATGGTCTGCACCAGGTCGGACAGCCGCATCAGCACGGCATCCACGCGGCCGCCCACGAAGCCGGCCACCGACCCGACGGCGATGCCGATGACCGCGGCGAACCCGGCCGAGAGCACCCCCACCATGAGCGACACGCGGGCGCCGTAGAGCAACCCGGCCCAGACATCGCGCCCCAGGTTGTCCGTGCCGAGGATCCCCTCGCCGCCCGGCGAGCGGAAGGCGGCGGCCGATGTCTCGAGCGGATCGCGGGGCGCCAGCAGGGGCGCGCCGAGCGCGCTTCCCCCCAGGAGCAGGATGAGCCCGAGCCCGACCAGCCCCGGGCGGCTCCGGCCGAAGCGCCGCCAGAACTCGCTCATCGCCGGTACCGGATCCGCGGGTCGAAGTAGGCGTAGAGCACGTCGGTGAGCAGGTTCGCCACCACCACCGTCGCGCTCACCACGATCATGATCCCGAGGAGGACGGGGAAGTCGCGGGCGAAGACCGAGTCGTAGAGCAGCCGCCCCATCCCCGGCCAGCCGAACACCGTCTCGACCAGGGCCGAGCCCGCCAGCACGAAGCCCAGGTTGTAGCCGACGAGGGTCAGGACCGGCAGGATGGCGTTGGGCAGGGCGTGGCGGACCAGCACCCGCAGCTCCCCGGCCCCCTTGGCCTTGGCGCTCCGGATGTAGTCGCGCCCCAGCACCTCGAGCATGCTCGAGCGCGCCACGCGCGCCGTCATGGCGAGGAAGCGCAGCGACAGCGCGGCCGCTGGCAGCAGCAGGTGAAACCCGACGTCCAGGACGCGCGCCCAGCCCTCCGGAGCCTCCCGCAGGCTGACCATGCCCTGGGCGGGTAGCCAGCCGAGGGTGACGGCGAAGAGCAGGATCAGGAGCTGGCCCAGCCAGAAGACCGGGATCGAGAAGCCCACCACCGAGCTTCCGGAGATCGCGCTGTCGAGCAGCGAGAAGGGGCGGCGCGCCGCTCCGATGCCGAGGACGAGCCCGAGGCTCGAGGCCAGGGTCAGCGCGGTGACGGTGAGGAGCGCGGTGGCCGCCGCCCGCTCCACGATGAGCGTGAGGACGGGCTTGCGGTAGACGAAGGAGAAGCCGAGGTCGCCGCGGGCCAGCGCCCCCAGGTAGCGCAGGAATTGCTCCGGGAGCGAGCGGTCGAGACCGAACTCCTCCCGGACCTGCCGGATGTACTCGTCCGGCGCCGGGAAGTCCCCCACGAGCGCCAGGACGGGATCCCCCGGCGCCAGGCGGACGATGGTGAAAATCACCGTGACGATCCCGAGCACCAGCGGGATCATCTGCAGCAGCCGGAAGAGCACGTAGCGGGTCAGCGCCGCCTCACCCTGACCCCCTCCTCCGGCGCGGAGAGGGAATCGGGCCTTGATGCGGAGACAAGCGGCCGCGGAACGAGAGCCGGGCCAGTGGGTGGCACGGCGAGCGGGCGCCCCACGGCGCGCAGCGCACCGCCGGATCGGCGCGCGCGTCCGGCGCGAGCCGGATCGCGTGTAGGACAGCCGCGGCGCGCGCGGGAGCGAGCGCGGTAGGGGCTGCTCGCCGGGTCAGGACCCACTGGCCCGGCCCGCGCCCTCCCGGCGCCGCCGATCATCGTCGATGGTCAGCGGCTCGGCTTGCCCTGGACCCACCACACCCTGTCCCACTCGTCGTAGGGCTCCGCGCTCTGCCAGAGCCCCCGGAACTTGGCGCTGGCCACGTCCACCTCCGTCCGGTCGATCAGCACCAGGGTGGGCAGGTCCTCGGCGATGATCCGCTGGGTCTCGAGGTAGAGCTTCCGGCGCTCCTCCCGCGCCGGCTCGGTCGCCGCGCGGGCGAACAGCTCGTCGAGCTTGGGGTTCGAGTAGCCGGTGGGGTTGGTGAAGGGCCGCCCCTCGTTCATCGTCACGTAGGCGCGCGCGATCCCGATGGCGGGGTCGCCGGCGGTGGTGTAAGGCTGGAGGCTCACGTCGTAGTCGCGCTTGGCGAAGACCTTGTCGATGGTGAGCTGGAACTCCACCGGCTCCAGCGACACGTCCACTCCCAGCGCCTTCCAGTTGTTCTTGGCGATCTCCGCCATGGCGTTGAATCCCGCCTGCCCCACGTTGTAGACCATGCGCAGCTTGAAGCGGGTGCCGTCCGCACCCCGCTTGTAACCGGCCTGATCCAGCATCGCGTTGGCCCGGGCGGGATCGTAGGGGAAGAGCCTGGTGTAGTCGACGGCCGGGTCGTGCGCCCACTTGAGGGCCACGTGGATGGCGCTCTTGCCGGCGCTCCCGAGGCCGAATACCGCCTGCTCCAGGATCTGCTGGCGGTTCAGCCCCGTGGCCAGGGCATGCCGCACCCGCTTGTCGTCCAGCGGCTTCCGCTGCGTGTTGAAGAACAGGAGGAAATTGCCGGGGAGATCCGTGTCCTGCTTGACCTGGACATTGGGGTTCTGGCGCAGCCGGGCCACCTCCTGCTTGAGCAGGAAGAAGCTCTGGATGTAGTCCACCTCGCCGGCCTCGAGGGCCAGCACCCGCGAGGCGGCGTCGGGCATGATCTTGGCGATCGTCCGGTCGAGGTACGGCAGGCCCGGCCGGAAGTACTGGTCGTTCCGGACCATCTCGATGAAGTCGCCGCGCACCCAGCGGCCCCACTTGAACGGCCCCGTGCCCACCGGGTTGTCGCTGTTCCGCGCGTTCTTCGGGATCTCCGTGCCCTCGTAGAGGTGCTTGGGGATGATGGCCGCTTCCTGGCACGTCATCTGCTGGAGGAAGGGGGCATAGGCCTTCTTGAAGCGGACGACGACGGTGAGCGGGTCGGGGGCGTCCACCGCCTCGACGTTGGCGAAGGCCAGCCGCGTGCGGGGATGGAACTTGGCCAGGACCTCCTCCATGGTGAACTTCACGTCGGCGGACGTGAAGGGCTTGCCGTCGTGCCAGCGCACGTTGGGCTGGAGCGTGAAGCTGATGCGCAGCCCGTCCCGGCTCACCGTCCAGGCCCGGGCCAGCTCCGCCTGCGGGTTCCAGTCGCGGTCCAGGTAGACCAGGCCGTTGAACATCTTGCAGGCCACCGCCAGGGCCTCGACGCCGGTCGTCACGGCGGGGTTGAGCGTCTCGGGGTTGGCCCCGATGGCGAAGACGAAGGTACCCCCGTGGCGGGGGCTCTCCTGGGCCCCGGCGCGGCCGGGCACCAGCGGGACAAGCAGCAGGGCAAGGACCCCGCACAGGGCGGCGTGGTGTCTCCTCATGGTCGGTCTCCTCAGCCTGGGGTCGATGGACTGGAGCTCAGCGGTGCGGAGCGCCGCGACGCGAGAGGAAGTCGAGGGCCGTGAGCGTGAAGACGCGCGCCACGGCTCCGAGGTCCTCCAGGGTGATGTGCTCGTCGGCCCCTCCCATGTTGAAGGGCGTGGGGCCGTACACGGCGGTGGCGATGCCGGCCCGGCGATAGAGCCGCGCGTCCGAGGCGCCCACCCGCATGTTCAGCACCGGCCGGCGGCCAAGCACCGCCTCCGCGTTGGCCGCCAGCAAGGTCATGATCTCATGGGCCGGGTCGGTGTAGGTGGGCTCGAAGCGCCGGAGCACCTCGACGCTCACACCCGCCACTCCCTCGAGCCGCCGATGGACTTCGGCGAGACAGGCCTCGGCGCTCACCCCGACGGGGACGCGGACATCGATCTCGGCGGTGGCCGCATCCGGGACCAGGTTGACCTTGGCGCCGCCGCCGATCATCCCAATGTTGACCGTCACCGCGGTCAGCACCTCCGACTCCCCGGCTCCCGACAGGGCCTCGGACACGTCCCTCGCCTCCCGGACCATCCGGGCGATCTCGGGGGGCGTCGCCACGGGGAGCGCGCGTAGCTCGACCAGACGGCCGAGCGCCGCCGTGAGCCGCTCGATGGCGTTGTCCCCCAGGTGGACATGCGCCCCATGCGCCGCGCGTCCCCGGGCGATGAGCCGGAGCCACAGAAGCCCCTTCTCACCGAAGCGGATGACCCGGGGAGAGCCGCAGTCCCCGCAGATCATGGCGTCCCCCCGCGCCTCCGGCACCCTCTCGAGCAGATACGCCGTGCCCCACGGGCCCATCGTCTCCTCGTCGGAGGCCAGCGTGAGGACAAGCTCGCCGTCCCATTCATCCCGCCGGGCCCGGAGCAGCTCGAAGGCGAGGATGGAAGCGGCCATGCCGCCCTTCATGTCCGAGACGCCGCGCCCGTAGAGCCGCCCGTCCTTGACGACGCCCCCGAGCGGATCCACCTTCCACGCCGCCGGGTCGCCGACGGGGAAGGTGTCGAGGTGGCCGTTGAAGACGAGACGACGCCCGGGCCCGCGCCCCCGCGCCACCGCCACCACGTTCGGCATGCTGGGCTCGCCGGCGTGGATGGCGACCTCCGCGCCGAGGGCGGCCAGCAGGGCGTGGAGATGGGCGGCGATGGCCCGCGTGTCACCGGGCGGGTTCTGGCTGGGGACCTGCACGAGGCGGGCGCACAGCTCGACCAGGCGATCCTCCGATCGGTCGAGCGCGCGCGCCAGCTCGGCGCGAATGCCGTCCGTCGCGGTCATCGGCCCTCCGGGAAGCGCATGATCGTCTCCGAGCAGCGGGTGATCGGTCCGTCCCCGTGATCGCCCGTCCATTGATAGCGCAACGGATGCCGGTGTTCAACCCGGGAGGCGGCACGGCGGGCGCGGCTCGTCATCCCGCCGGCGCGGGCCGCTGGACGCGGCGGGCGAGGCCGGCCAGGCCCGCCGGGAAGAGCAGGACCACGATGACGAGCGTCAACCCCAGCGCCAGCAGGTAGAGATACCGGAACCGCAGCAGGAGGATCTCCGAGGCCAGGCCGAGGAACACGGCGCCGGCGATCGGGCCGGCGACGGTGGTCGCGCCCCCCACCAGCGCCATGATCACCGTCTGGAACGACACGAGCGGGTTGAAGACCTGCGGGTCCAGATACGTCCAGCGCGGCGCCATGGCGGCGCCCACCGCGCCCGCGAAGGCCGCGCTCACGGCGAACGTGCCGATCTTGACGAGGGTGGTGTTGATCCCGAGCGTCTCGGCGCGCTCCTCGTCGGCCCCGATCCCAATCAGCGCGTAGCCCCACCGCGAGCGGCGCAGGAGCAGCGCCGTCGTCACCGAGAGCGCGGCGACGCCGAGCACCGTGTAGTAGAGGGCGAGCGGGCCCGGCGGGGACAGCAGGAGCCGACCCACGGTGCCGGTCACGCCCGTCTCGTACCAGATCAGCGTGTGCTTGGCCAGCTCGGCCAGGCCGAAGGTGAAGACGGCGAAGTACGGGCCCCGCAGCCGGAGAGCGAGGGCGCCCACCACGAGGGCCATCGCCCCCGCCATCGCCGCTCCCGCGAGCACCGGCAGCGGCCACGGCGCGCGGCTGGCGAGGAGCGCGGTGACGTAGGCTCCGGCGCCGAAGAAGGCGCCGGTGGCCAGGGAGAGGTACCGCGTGGGGCCGGAGAAGAACGCCCACGACACGGCGAGCGCCACATCGGCGAGGATGGCCAGGGTGAGGGAGCGGTAGTAGGGAGGCAGGAACAGCGGCGCCGTTGCCAGCGCGAGGAGCGCCGCCGCCGAGCCGAGCTTAGCGGCCAAAGAGGCCAGAGGGCTTGAGGATCAGGACCAGGGAGAGGACGGCGTAGGAGGTGATCAGGCGGATGTCGGAGGCCGCGAGGTAGACGCCGGCGGTCTCCACCAGCCCGAGGAGCAGCCCGCCCAGCAGGCTGCCCAGGACGTTGCCGAGGCCGCCCAGGATCACCACGACGAGCGCCGTCACCGTGTAGGGAAGGCCGATGAACGGAGTCAGCTCGAAGAGCATGCTGATCAGGGAGCCGGTGACCGCCGACATGGCGATGCCCGCGCCGAAGCAGAGAGCGTGGAGCTGGGGGAGGTTGATCCCCACGAGCCGGGCGCCGTCGGGTTCCTGCATCAGGGCCCGGATCGCCCGGCCCGTGAGGCTCCAGCGGAGGAAGGCGTAGAAGGCGAGGCTCAGCGCCAGCGCCACCGCGGCCGCCACAACCCGGTTGGCCGGGAACACGGTGCCGAGCGCGCGCAGGGGAACCGACAGGTAGCTGTAGCCCCTGAGATCCGCGCTCCAGAGCAGCAAGGCCGTGTTCTGGAGAACAAAGAGGAGCCCGAACGACAGGAGGAGCGAGCGCGACTCGAGAGTTTCGGCCGCCTCGCCGCCGGCGAGGATCCGCGCGTACAGCAGCCGGTGCAGCAGGAGACCGGCGCCGAAGGCGACCGGTCCCGTGACGAGCAGCGTGAGCAGCGGGTTCAGCCCCCAGCCGGTGTGCAGCGAGTAGGTGAGGTAGGCCCCCACCATGAGGAACTCGCCGTGGGCCACGTTGAGCACGCGCATGAGCCCGTACTGGAGGTTGAGGCCCAGCGCGACGAGGGCATAGATGCCGCCCGTCGTCAGCCCGCCAATGACGATGTCGAGGAGCAGCGTGGGGGTCATGCGATCACCGCAGCCCGAGGAGGAGGGCTCGCGCGGGTTCCCCTCACCCCTCCCTCTCCCCTGAACTCCCCTGAGGGGAGAGAGGGGAGAGGGGGAAGGAAGCGGAGCGTGGGGGTCACGCCCAGGCGGGCTTGGGCATCACGGGGGCGCCGGTCGCCCAGCTCTTGGGCCAGAGGATCTCGAATTCGCCCTTCTGCCACTGGCCCACCATGCCGGGAGTCGCCACGTTCTCGCCCCTGGTGAACTTGATGGGTCCGGCCACCGTCTGGAACTCGGTGGCATCCAGCATCGCCTTGATCTTGGCGCGGTCGAGCCCGACCTCGGCGGTGCAGCGCTCGAGGATCTGGAGCGAGGCGTAGGCGAAGGCGCTCGCCCAGCGGTCGGGCTCCTTCTGGTGCTTCTTCACATGCGCCTCGTAGTACTCCCGCGCTCCCGCGAACTTCACCTTGGGGTTCCAGCCGGCGATGCCCATGACCCCCTCGGCCCCCTTGAAGCGGTCGCGGTAGAAGGGGAAGGCGGTTCCCACCGCGGTGAGGAAGACCGGCGGGTTCCAGTCCACCTCCTTGGCCTGGGTGGTGGCCAGGATATTGTCCGGCGGATAGGTGAGCCCGACGAAGGCGTCGGCGCCGGCCGCCTTGAAGCCCTTGAGGACGGGCGTGAGATCCTTGGCTCCGAGCGAGTAGCTCTTGGTGTCCACCACCTCGAGGCCGGCTGCCTTGAAGGCCGGTCCCGTCGCCGTGTTCAGCTCGATCCCGAAGAGATCGTTCACGTACGCGACGGCGACCTTCGTGATCTTGCCCTGGGCCTTGAGGTCCTTGAGCAGGGCGGCGATGGCCTGCATCTGGGGCTCCGGCTGCACCAGCAGGGTGTAGAAGTAGGGGAGCGCCAGCTCCTTGAACTTGCCGGAGATGGCCGTGGGCCCGATGAGGGGATAGCCGTGCTTGGTGGCCACCGGGGCCACGGCGAAGTTCATGGCCGAGCCCCAGGGCGGCAGCATCAGGTCGACCTTGTCGTCGGTGGCCAACTTCTCATAGAAGCGCACGGCCGTCTCGATCTCGCTACGGTCGTCGATGGAGATGAGCTCCACGGGACGGCGCCCCTCCCCCTTCGCGGCCAGCCCGCCCCGGGCATTGACCTGCTCCTGCCACAGCGTGTAGTTCGGCCCCTGGGTGATCCCGGCGCCCACCGAGTAGGGGCCGGTGGCGGAGAGCGTGTAGCCGATGCGGACGGGCTTGGCCTGACCCCAGGCCCGGCTCCGCAGGAGAGGTACCGTTGCCGCGCCGGCCGCCGTCCGCGCGAGGAAGTCTCGTCTCCGCATGGTCATGCCAATCCTCCTTGCCCCGTCTCAGGACGATAGGGGTTCACCCAGATACGCCTCCAGAACCCGCGGGTCGCGGGAGACCGGCGCCGGCGGGCCCTCGCAGATCACCTCGCCGTGATGGAGCACGATCACCCGCTCCGCGGTTTCCATCACCGCCTGCATCACGTGCTCCACCCAGAACAGCCCGATGCCCCGCTCGTCGCGGAGCCGCCGCAGGACGCCCGTCGCCCGGCGCACCTCGGTCGGCGTGAGACCAGCCAGGATCTCGTCGAGGAGCAGCACCCGCGGGCTGAGGGCCAGCGCCATGGCCAGCTCCAGCAGCTTCCGGCGCGCGGTCGGCAGGTGTCGCGCAGGCACGCGGGCGTGGTCCGCGAGCCCGACCAGCGCCAGGAGCTCCTCGGCGGAGCCACCTGGCCGCGGGCTGAAGAGGGCCGCGGCGCGCACGTTGTCGGCAGCGGTCAACGCGAGGAACGGGCGCGGCGTCTGGAAAGTGCGGCCCACGCCGAGACGGCTGATGCGGTACGCGGGCCACCCGGCGATCTGGTGGTCGCCCATCCGGATGGAGCCCGTCGAGGGGCTGAGAAGGCCGCTGACGAGATTGAAGAGCGTGGTCTTGCCCGCGCCGTTGGGGCCGATGAGGGCGACGATCTCTCCCTCGTCGACCTGGAAGCTCACCCCGTCGAGGACGCGCAGTCCACCGAAGCTCTTGCTGACGCCCGCACCCTCGAGGGCGGCGCGCCTCATCCCTGGCGAAGCCAGCCGATCACGTCCCGGGTTTGGGCATCGGACGTCGCCATGGCGCGCCTCCCTTAGACCATAGCGGCGGGCCAGTGTCAATCGGGCCGGCCGCGGCCGCGGGCCCGCTCCGGGGCACCCGCCCCGGGGGGGGTTGTCGCGAGCCGGCCGGGTGGACTGGCCCTCCCACGGGCCGGCCCGACAGCTCCAGGGAGATCGCTCGGAGGGGACTAGCCAGTCAAGGAACTCGCTGTATCATGAGGCTGTAAATTACCGGCGGCGGGACTGCGACGGGGCCGAGCGCGCCGCTCACCTCCTGGTGGCCGACATCGAGACGCTCCGGGATGAGCGTGGCAAGTGGAAGGCCGTCGATCGCGACTACCCGGTCAGGGGTTGGGAGTAGGACGACTGTGTACGGAAGTAGCTGGGAGGGAGCGCGCCGGCGCTGGCGGCGGCGAGCCGCTCGGGCCTCAACCCGTGCCTCGACGGCATCAAGCAGGTCTTCGGAGAGTGACGAGCTCCCCTCGGGGAGCTCTCCGGGTGAGGCGGGCCTGCGGCCCGGTCCGATCCTCGCCGCCGCAGTTGTCGTCCTAGGGCTGGCGGCAGCGGGGGGATGGTTCGTCAGCCGGCAGATGTTGAGCTCGCTCGGCGCTTCCGATACCGTAGCGGTCCAGGCGCAACGCCCGGCGCTCGGGGTCGGGGGCTGGGTGAAGAGTGTCGACAAGGAGACGCGCACGTTCTCGGTGGCCTCGTGGTTCATGGGCCTCTGGCCAAGGACGAGGGTGGCTGTCACCAGAGACACCCGCATCCTGGTAGGCGACAAGGAGGGTGGCCTCGGCGATCTCCAGGAGGGACGATGGGTGCGGATCTGCTACGACGAGGGATCGAGCGTCGCCCAGCCCGTCGAGATCCGCGTCGGGTTGGACGCCGCGGACTGCCCGGTCCCCATGCTCTCGCGGCCCGAGGATTCCGGCGTGCGGTCAGCGGATTCCGGTGCGGCACCTCCTGTGCCGGCCGCGGAGGGTGGCGGCGGGGACTCCCGACCAGTGGGGGAACAGGTATCGATTCACCGCGCCCTTGAACGGGCCGAGCCCGCAAAGCCCGAATCCGCGAGGAGCGAACCCGCCAAGGCCGAACCTCCGAAGGTCGAGCCCGCCACGCCCGCGCCCGCGAGGCCCGAGCCCGCCAGGCCAGACCCCACCAGGCCCGAGCCGACCAGGCCAGCGACCGCGCGCACCGAGCCCGCCAGACCGGCGTCACCGGAGTCGGAGCCAGCCCGGCCTGAGCCACGGAGGGCAGAGACCCGCGCCGACGCGAAGGCTCGGCCGGAGCTCCCGCCGCAGCCGCGAGCGGTCGAGCGGTTACGGCAACTGCCGGTGGCGGGCGGCTCGACATCGCGCCGCGAGAGTGCCGCCCCGATCGAGCTTCCTCGGTAGCGTGCCCCGGCGCCCGCAGCGCCAGCTGACGGATCGGCAGGGATCCGGGATCCGGCCGCCCTGATCGACTGGCTGCTGGGGAGACCGCCGAGGGGTGAGCGTAGAGCCTCCACCTCCCTACCGGGCATCCAGGTACTTCCGCAGCTCCCGGTAGAAGTTCTCGTGCGGACCCACGTCCAAGACCTCGATGACGTTCCGTTTCGTGTCGAACTGGTAGGCGAGCGGGAGCTGCTGAGGGCCGACCTTGAAGTTGATGACACGTACGCCCTTGAAGGCTCCGACCTTGGGCTTGCCGGAGAGGGGATCCGCTAGGAGGCCCCTGACCGCTTCGTCGACGGCGAGCTGAGCCGATGGTGGAAGCCGGCGCTTCGACTTGGCAAAGCGGGGCGCCTGGAGGGCTTGGCGCCCGGGCTTACCCGCCTGGCTCAACGACCCCCCACTGGTACGGCTGGGCGAGGCCGGCCTTGAGCTCCGCCTGTCCCTCGAGGATGCCCTGGATCATGGTCATGGGCAGGTCGGGGTTGTCCTCGGCGATCAAGGCAAGGCGGGCGTAGTGCTTCAGCTGCCCAGAGACCGAGCGGCTCTGGGCTGCCGCCCTGGCCTGGAGGAGCCTCAAGAGCGGCCGCTCGTCAGTGCCGAACCGGACAGGGACCGGCGTGACCGTCGCGGCGGTCCCCTTGGTGTTTGCCTTGCGCTTCATGGCTGGCGCCCTCCCTCAGTGTTGTCTACAATGTAGTCTAGGCGGCGCCGCTTGTCAACACGGCGCCCTAAGGACCAGAGGTTCCGCCTGACTCGAAAGGTGCATCTGGCCCGACGGCGTTCTCCCCGCTCCAGTGAGGGGCGTCCCTTCCTGGGCGCTCGGCAGACGCTTGGCGCCCGGCTGAGGCTTTGCGCGGGCCACCGCCCTCGGATATGATCCTCGCCAAGCAAGCCGGCCCCGGGAGGCCCCGTGCACCCCAAGGAGGAGCCCGATGCACATCGGTATCTGCATGTTCGCCACGGAGTACGCGATCCGGATCGACGAGCTGGCACGGGCCGCCGAGGAGCGGCGGTTCGAGTCCCTTTTCGTTCCCGAGCACACCCATATCCCCATCAGCCGGCGCTCGCCGTTCGCGGGCGGCGCGGAGCTTCCGAAGGAGTACCGCCACACGTTCGACCCCTTCGTGTCCCTCATGGCGGCGGCGGCCGCGACCCGCACGCTCAAGATCGGCACCGGGATCTGCCTCATCATCGAGCGCGACACCATCACGACGGCCAAGGAGGTGGCGAGCCTCGACGTGCTCTCCGGCGGCCGCTTTCTCTTCGGCATCGGCGGCGGCTGGAACGCCGAGGAGATGGAGCACCACGGCACGGAGTACCACACTCGCTTCAAGCGGCTCCGCGAGCAGGTCCTCGCCATGAAGGAGATCTGGACCAAGGACGAGGCCGAGTTCCACGGCCAGTTCGTGAGCTTCGACCCGATCTGGTGCTGGCCCAAGCCGGCGCAGAAGCCGCATCCACCGGTGCTTCTGGGCGGCGAGAGCGGCCACACCCTCCAGCGGGTGGTGGACTTCTGCGACGGCTGGTTCCCGCGGGGGCGGGCCCACGCGCTGATCGCGCCGGGGCTGGCCGATCTCAAGGCCCGGGCCGAGCGCGCCGGGCGGGACATGCGCACGATCTCGGTGTCGGTGTTCGGGGCGAAGCCCGAGGAGGCCACCCTGGACGCCTATGCGGCCGCCGGCGTGACACGCTCCATCCTGCGGCTGCCCTCCGAGGGACGGGACGTGGTGCTGCCGCTCCTCGACCAGTACGTCAAGCTCATCCGGTAGGGGCCGAGGGGTACGCGGAGCCATGCTCGGATGAGCCTTCCCGGGACCGCGGGCGTGGTGGTGATCGGCGGCGGCGTGGTGGGCTGCAGCATCGCCTACCACCTCGCCCGCCGCGGCCAGCGCGACGTGGTCGTCGTGGAGCGCGAGGCCGTCGGGGCCGGCACCACCAGCAAGGCGGCGGGCGGGATCCGCGCCCAGTTCGCCACCGAGACCGAGATTCGCTTCTCCCTGGAGAGCATCCGGGTCTTCGAGTCCTTCGAGGAGGAGTTCGGCGCCGATCCCGGCTACCGGAAGATCGGCTACCTCTTCCTCGTCTCCGACGAGGCCGACCTCCGGGGCTTCGAGGCGCGCATGGCCCTCCAGAGGAGCCTCGGCGTCGACGTGAGGCTCATCACGCCCAAGGAGGCGCAGGAGCTGGTGCCCGCCCTGCGCGTGGACGACCTGATCGCGGCGGTGTGGGGGCCGCAGGACGGGATGGCCGGCCCCGCCGAGATTACCAGCGGCTTCGCCCGCCGCGCGCGGGAGCTGGGCGCGCACATCGTGGAGGGCGTCGAGGTCACCGGCATCGAGCTCGCCGGGGGACGAGTGCGAGGAGTCACGACCTCGGGCGGCGCCATCGCGACTCCGGTCGTGGTCAACGCGGCCGGCCCCGCCGCAGCCCGCGTCGGGCGGCTGGCCGGGCTCGAGGTCCAGGTCCATCCCCGGCGGCGCCACATCTTCTTCACGGAGCCCTTTCCCGAGATCCCGGGGCCGGTGCCGCTCACCACCGACCGCGCGAGCGGCTTCTACTTCCGGAAGGAGATGGAGCAGGTGCTCCTCAGCCCGGGCGATGTCCACGACGTCGGCGACGACCTCTCGGCCACGGTGGACTGGAGCATGATGGAGGAGGCGGTGGAGAAGGCCATCCATCGCCTCCCGAGCCTCGAGCGGGCGCGCATCGCGGGAGGCTGGGCGGGGCTCCGGCCCCTGACGCCCGACGATCATGCCATTATCGGCCCCGCGCCTTCCCTCGAGGGCTTCTTCCTGGCCGTGGGCTTCGGCGGCCATGGCTTCCAGCACTCGCCCGCCACCGGCCGGCTGGTGGCCGAGTGGCTGCTCGACGGCAAGCCCTCGATGGATCTCTCGCTGTTCGATCCGGGGCGCTTCGAGGCCGGACGGGCGATGCGCCACGACGGGGGCCCGGATGCGGAGTAGCGCGCTCGACATCGCGGAGGTCCGGGTGATCATGGCCGATATCCCGGTCAAGCGCCCGCACGAGATGTCCTTCACCACGCTGGAGGCGATGAACTTCGTCTTCGTGCGGCTCGAGACCCGCGACGGGCTCACCGGCTGGGGCGAGGCCGCTTGCCTGGGCGGCCCCACCTGGAGCGAGGAATCGGCGGAATCGGTGGGCGCCACCATCGAGCGCTACATCGCCCCCTGGCTCCGGGGGCGGGACGCCACGGGGATCGAAGCCCTGAGGCAGGAGATGGCCCGGCGTCTCCAGGGCAATCCTTTCGCGCGCGCGGCGGTGGAGATGGCGCTCTGGGACCTCAACGGCCGCGCGCTGGGCGTCCCGGTGCACCGTCTCCTGGGGGGCCGGGTCCGGGACCGGGTGCCGCTGTCCTGGTCCCTCGCGGTGGCCGACCGGGACGCGGAGGTGGCGGAGGCCGGCGAGAAGGTGGCCCACGGCCACCGCATCTTCAAGGTCAAGACGGCCGCGCACCCGGTCGCCCACGACGTGGAGCGGGTGCGGAGGATCCGCGAGGCGGTGGGACCCGAGATCTCCCTGCGGATTGACGCCAACCAGGGGTGGGACCGCCCTACCGCGCTCAGGGCCATCCGGGCGCTCGAGCCCTACGGAATCGACTTCGCCGAGCAGCCCGTCGCGCGCTGGGATCTGGAAGGCATGGCCCATATCGCCCGGAACGTCGCGGTG
>Ga0302046_10002534_pt1 | contig 16958 bp, 11 predicted proteins | sample RVTome_11_FD_200261 | JGI IMG/M metagenome (GOLD analysis project Ga0302046, IMG submission 200261) | Soil microbial communities from uranium-contaminated site in the Upper Colorado River Basin, Wyoming, United States - RVT147D111 (version 2) ...
ATCGTTTCCGTCACGCAGCTTACGTTGCTGGCGATGGCGTCTTGGGGTTTCTCGCAGGACAAGAGAGTCGAAATCAACCCTTTCTTCGGTTATAGCTTCAGCGACGGCGTTACCGTCGACCCGATTCCGTTCGGGGGAGAGATCTACGACGAAGTGAATCCCAAAAGCGGGATGGCCTTCGGGGTCGGGTTCGGCGTCTACGTCAACGAGAACATGGAGGTCGGATTTCTCTGGGCCCGGCAGGACAGCGTCCTCGAAGGAATGGGGACGGAGACCACGGAGTTCGCCGACATGAACGTCAGCAACTACCACGCCATCTTCACCTACAACTTCGGTGAGGAGGACGCGAAGATGCGGCCCTTCGTGCTCGGCGGCCTGGGCGCGACGTCGTACTCGCCCGGTGAGGACATCAGCGGTGAAACCCAGTTCTCGAGCACATGGGGCGGAGGAGTCAAGGGCTACGCCAGTCCCAACGTCGGGTTCAGCTTGATGGCCCGCTTCACTCCGACCTACATCAAGAGCGACCCCGCGGGCTACTGGTGCGGCTTCTATGGTTGCTACGTGATCGCCGACACCCAGTACTCGAACCAGTTCGAGATGTCCGGCGGTCTGAGCCTTCGTTTCTGAGCGCATCATGAGCGCTTTCGGGAGGAAGGCGAGCGCCTTGGCGCTCGTCGTCCTGGTGGTGCTTTCGCTGCCCGCGGAAAGCCGCGGGCAGCAGACGGCGCCGACAGCGGATGAGAGCGCCGAGCTTCAGAAGAAGCTCTCGAACCCGATCTCCGACCTGGTGAGTGTCCCGTTCCAGTTCAACTGGGAGCAGGGCGTCGGTCCGAACGAGCAGACCCGGTTCATCCTCAACGTTCAGCCGGTGATGCCGTTCCAGTTGAATGAAGACTGGAACCTCATCGCCCGGGTGATCGTGCCCCTGGTGAGCCAGCCGCCGCTCTTCGAAGGCGGTGCGTCGGCATTCGGGGTCAGCGACATCCTGACATCGTTCTTTTTCTCGCCATCGAAATCGAGCGGGCTCACCTGGGGAGTAGGACCGGTCGTGAGCCTTCCCTCCACCACCATTCCTACACTCGGTACCGAAAAGTGGGGCGCAGGCCCGACGGTGGTGGCGCTGAAGCAGTCCGGTCCCTGGACCTACGGAGTTCTCTGGAACCAGATCTGGTCCTTCTCCGGCAACACAGAGAGAAGCGACGTCAACCAGATGTTCCTCCAGCCCTTTGTCGCCTACAACACCAAGAGCCGGTGGACGTTCACCCTCCAGTCGGAGACGACCGCCAACTGGGAGGTCGACGAGGACCGGTGGACGGTGCCCGTCAACGTGCTCGTCGCCAAGCTCTCGTCGTTCGGTCCTTTTCCCGCGAGCTACCTGTTCGGCTTCGGAGTATTCGCGGAACACCCGGAAATCGGGCCGTCCTGGAAGATCCGGTCGGCGATCACGCTTCTCCTTCCGCGACGGAAATGAGGTAAGAGTGATTCACAGATTCTCGCAATTGACCCTGGCCTTGCTCTTTCTGACTCCCGGAATCGCGGGAGCCCAGCCCGCCTCGCCTCCCTCGGATGACTGGGAGTTCTTTTTGACTCCGTATCTCTGGGGCTCAGGGATGGATGGCACCGTGGGCCTCGCGGGACGCGAAGCCGACCTCGAAGTAAGCGCCAAAGATCTGATTAAGTCGCTCGATTTCGGGTTCATGGGGAACTTTGAGGCCCGACGAGGCCGCTGGTCTTTGGGGACCGATTTCGTCTATGCCGATCTCGGTAAGGACGTCACCTTCGAGAACGCGAGCGAGATATCGGAGGCTCAGAACCCGCGGCTCGACATGAGCATGACCATTATCGAGGGGAACGTCGGCTACCAGTTCGCTGAGTCTCTCGATTTCCTGGCCGGCATTCGCGGCGTGAAGGCCTCGTCATCCGTCGGGGTCGACGCGGGGACCCTCGCCGAAGCGGACGGCGGCTTCGTCGATCCCTTCGTCGGCTTACGATTCCGCCGCGATCTTTCCGAGAAGTTCTGGGTCAACCTCCGAGGCGACGTCGGCGGCTTCGGCGTCGGCTCCGAGTTCAGCTGGTTCCTGAGTGCGATGGGCGGTTATCGGGTTTCACAGCTCATCTCTCTCGACTTCGGTTACCGAATCTGGGCCTTCGACTACGAGAGCGACAATGACCTCAAGACGCTCGACGCCGCTCTTGCGGGCTTCGGAGGCGGGCTGACGTTTCATTTCTAGAAAAGGGAACGATCGAGAAAGTGTAGGTGAGTCATGTTCAGTAAGGCGCCAAGTCTCATTCTCGCCGCCTTTGCGCTGACCGCGGGGTCGTCGGCGTCCGCGCAGCAAAAAGAGCAGTTCGCTCAGGCTCAGAAAGACAACGCCGCCGCCCTCCGGCAGTACGCCTGGAAGACCCGCACCGAGATCAAGATGAAGGGGGAGTCGAAGAGCGTGAAGCTCGAGCAGGTGCGCTACGACCTTGACGGCAAGCTCGAGAAGACCCCCATCGACGGCGCACCGGCGCCACCAGCCCAGAAGGATGCGGGGCGGGGCGGCCGCCGGGGAGGAAAGCTCAAGGAGAAAGTCATCGAGAAGAAGAAGGACGAGTTCGCCGAGCTGCTACAGAATCTCGGGCAGCTCGTCGGTTCCTATGCCCACATGCCTCCCGACAAGATGCGGGCCTTCGCTGCCAGCGCCACCTTGACTCCCAACCAGGGGGACAAGAAGGACCAGTTGCTCATCCAGGGGAAGAACGTCCTCCAGGCGGGAGACACCATGAGTGTCTGGGTCGATCCCAAAAGCTACATGTTCCGGGCCGTCGAGATCCAGACGTCGTTCGAGGAGAAGCCGGTGCATTTCAAGGGGGACTTTCAGCCCCTCACGGCCGGACCGACGTACTCGGCGCGGTCGGTGTTGGAGTACCCGGACAAGGAGGTCGAGCTCATCGTAGAGAACTACGACTACCAGAAGCTGGGGATGTAGCCACGAGCACCGAGGCCTTCGAGTGGGACTAAGGCGGGTTCTCGTCCCGTTCCTTCTGTGCCAGGCTGCCGCCGGGGTGCCGGCCCAGACCACGTCGGGGCAGATCTGGGCGAACTTCACTCTGGACCACCCGAAGGGAGACCACCTCGTCTTCGAGGTCGACCTCGAGCCCAAGGCGCAGTTCTCGGGAAGCGACAGCTGGCGAGGCGTCGACGTGACCCCCGCCGTCGAGTTTTACCCGAACCGCTGGATGGATCTCGTCGGGGAGACCGCTGTCGCCAGGACGAGACAGTCGAACGAGTTGTCCAGCGTGGAAGTGACGCCCCGGCTCGGTGTCCGCCTTCACCTCCTCAGCAATCTGCGGACGATGCGTCCCGGGCCTCGCCCTCTGGGAAGAATATCGGTCGCGAACCTCTCCCGGGTCGAGTGGCGCAATTTCTGGTCCTCGGACGACACCCCGGCGAGTCACGAGACCCGCTTCCGGAACCGGATCGAGCTCAAAGTCGGGCTCAACCATGAGGAGCTGAGCCGCGACAAGATGCTCTTCCTCATCGCCGACATCGAGTTCTTCGTGCCGCTCTCCGACGACGTTCCCGAACGGTTCGCCACGAAGAGGCGCACCCGGGTGGGGCTGGGATACCGCCGCGATTCCAAGTGGCGTTTCGAGATCCTGTTCATCCGTGACGGAACGCGAACGACCGACGAGGGGAGCTTCGCCGTCGCGGCGAACATCGTGGATTTCCGGACCAAGGTCCTCTTCTAACAGTAAGAATCGTTCGAAAAGGAGAATCGTTCATGAATGAGATAAGTAAGAAGCTGCAATGGTCTTGGATGGGCGTTGGCCTGGCCATCGTCCTCTCGGTGCCGGCGGCGCAGGCACAGGCGCCTGCGGCGGCGAACAAGCCCAACATCCTCATCATCTGGGGTGATGACATCGGTCAGTTCAACGTCAGCGCCTACAACCAGGGAATGATGGGCTACAAGACGCCCAACATCGACCGCATCGCCAGGGAAGGCGCGCTCTTCACCGACTGGTACGGCCAGCAAAGCTGCACCGCCGGCCGCGCGGCGTTCATCACCGGACAGTCGCCCATCCGCACCGGCCTCACCAAAGTCGGCCTGCCGGGCGCGCCCGAGGGCATGAAGATAGAAGACCCGACCATCGCCGGGTTGCTCAAGAACCACGGTTACATGACCGGCCAGTTCGGCAAGAACCACCTCGGCGACCGCGACGAGACCTTGCCGTCGAACCACGGCTTCGACGAGTTCTTCGGCAACCTTTACCACCTGAACGCCGAGGAGGAGCCCGAGCACCCTGACTACCCGAAGGGCGTCGAGTTCAAGAAAAGGTTCGGCCCGCGGGGCGTGATCCGGTCCAGCGCCGACGGCAAGATCGAGGACACCGGCCCGCTGAGCCGGAAGCGCATGGAGACGGTGGACGAAGAGGTCACCGCCGCGGCGCTCGACTTCATGGACCGCGCCAAGAAGGCGGACAAGCCGTTCTTCCTCTGGTGGAACTCGACCCGCATGCACATCTTCACGCACCTGAAGGAGGAGTCTCAGGGAAAGACCGGCCTGGGGATCTACGCCGACGGCATGGTCGAGCACGACGGCATGGTCGGACAGCTTCTCGCCAAGCTCAAAGAGCTGGGCCTCGAGGAGAACACCATCGTGATGTACTCCACCGACAACGGCTCGGAGTCCTTCTCCTGGCCCGACGGAGGCACCACGATGTTCCGCGGCGAGAAGACCACGAATTGGGAGGGCGGCTACCGGGTCCCGACGGCCATTCGCTGGCCCGGCGTCATCAAGCCTGGCACGATCATCAACGACATCGGCGCGCACGAGGACATGCTGCCGACGCTGCTGGCGGCCGCCGGTGAGGGCGACATCAAGGAGAAGCTTGTGAAGGGCGGCGTCCAGGCGATCGGCCGCAGCTACAAGGTCCACCTGGACGGCTACAACCTGCTGCCCGCGCTCAAGGGCGAGGGCGAGTGGCCGCGCAAGGAGTTCCTCTACTGGACCGACGACGGCAGCGTCGCGGCGCTTCGTTACGGCAACTGGAAGGCCACTTTCCTGCGGCAGGACGCTCACGGTATGCACGTCTGGCTGGAGCCCTTCGTGGCGCTGCGCGCGCCCATGCTGACCAACCTGCGGATGGATCCGTTCGAGCTCGCCCACGATATCGGCATGGACTACGAGCGCTGGTTCGCCGAGCGCATGTTCATGATCGCTCCCGCCGCCGCCTTCGTCGGGCAGTGGCTCCAGAGCTTCCGCGAGTTCCCGCCGCGCCAGAAGCCCGGGAGCTTCAACCTGGACCGGGTGATGGAAGCGGTGACCGCCACTCAGAAGAATTAGCGATTCCTCAACCCCTGGGCGCCCGCCGTCGCCAGGCGGCGGGCGCAGCAACGGATCGAGCGCGCCTCAGAGGCCCCGGCGATCAAGGAGGGCTGAACATGAAGACCACACGGAAACAAGACCTCGTCGCTGCGGCTGTGGTTGGCGCGCTCGCTTTCGCCACCACCATTGCTCAGGCCGCCTTGTCCGCCGAAGCCTTGGCGAAGGCGGACGACCCGCTCTCATCCTGGAACGACGGCAAGGCCAGACAGTCCATCATCGAGTTCGTCGCCAGGGTAACTAAGGAAGGCTCGCCGAGCTTCGTGCCGGTCGCGGAGCGCGTCGCCGTGTTCGACAACGACGGGACGCTCTGGGCGGAGCAGCCGATGTACTTCCAGGCGTTCTTCGTGTTCGACCGCATCAAGGCGCTCGCGCCGCAGCACCCGGAGTGGAAGGACGAGGAGCCGTTCGCGTCGGTGCTGAGAGGCGATGTGAAGTCGGCCCTTTCGAGGGGCGAGCCCGCGCTCGTCGAAATGGTGATGGCCACCCACGCCGGCACGACGACGGAGGAGTTCGACCAGATCGTCCGCAACTGGGTCGCCAGCGCCAAGCACCCGAAGACCGGGCGGCTCTACACCGAGATGGTCTATCAGCCGATGCTGGAGCTGCTCGCCTACCTCCGAGCCAACGGCTTCAAGACCTTCATCGTCTCCGGTGGCGGCATCGAGTTCATGCGTGTTTGGACGGAGAAGGTGTACGGCATCCCGCCCGAGCAGGTTGTCGGCAGCAGCATCAAGACCAAGCTCGAGCTGCGCGACGGCAAGCCCGTCCTCGTGCGCCTGGCCGATTTGAACTTCGTCGACGACAAGGAGGGCAAGCCGGTCGGCATCCAGCAGCACATCGGCCGCCGCCCGATCGCCGCTTTCGGCAATTCCGACGGCGACCTGCAGATGCTGCAGTGGACCGCGGCCGGTCCCGGCCCCCGCTTCTGCCTGTACGTTCGCCACACCGACGACGAGCGCGAGTGGGCCTACGACCGCCAGTCGTCCATCGGCCGGCTCGACAAGGGCCTCGACGAGGCGCAGGGGAAGGGTTGGACGGTCGTCGACATGAAGAAAGACTGGAAGCGGATCTACCCGTTCGACGCCCGACAGTGACTGGCGCGAAGTGAGGCCGCTCGCGGGCGCTCGCCGTCCTGGCCGTGATTGCAGCGGCCTCGATCGCCGGCTCGGCAGATGAACGACGCCGAGATCGATTCCTGTGAGGACGATCTGACCGACCTCGTGCTGGGAGTTGCTGAGGGCAGGATCACAAAGTCCGAGGTGGCCGTCTTTCTACAGAAACACGCCGCCGGACGGAGGTAGTCCGGGATATCGAAAAGTGTTCGCCCAGAACGCAAAGAGCTAGAGGTCGGCGCGATCCACGGCCCAGGCAATATTCGGAATCTCGGGCATCTCGCGACCATCGTCGACTCCGATCTCGGCTCTGATCGCGGCTTCGAGTTTCGCGCTCATCGCCAGGATCAGATCGCGATTCGTCTCTTGGTCCGTCGCCAGATTCACCGTCTCGGATGGATCCGACTGAAGATCGAATAGCTCCACTTCGTTCACTTTGTAGAGATCTTCGAGCGTCGCGGGACGGTTGCGGTCGACGGGAGCGAAGTAGCGCGAGAACTTGTAGCGGCCGTCGAAAACCGTGCGCACGCTGCCACGCTTCTTCATGTCGGGCTTGAAGCCGCTGGCCTTCATCGACTCCATCGGGTTCTTGCCCGCCGCGACAGCCTCGCCGGCGGCCTTTAACAGGCCGCTGTCGTTGCAGAGGAGGCCGCTGTAGGTGAAGAGGACACCCTCGCGCGCCGCATGCACCCCGGCTCCCTTCGGGCTTGAGAGAACCGATGTCAGGTCCTTGCCGGGCAGGTCGCGGCCCGCGAGCTCGCCCCGGCGGGTCGCCGAGAGGCCCGCCATCGACAGGAGCGTCGGAGCGACGTCGATATGGCTGCTGAGCGCCTGGCAGGACTCGCCTCCCTGGATGTCCGGATGGACGACGGTGAACGGGACGTGGATTCCCTCCTCGTACGCGAAGGGCCCCTTTCCATGCAGCCCGTGGGCGCCGGCCAGCTCGCCGTGGTCGGAGGTGTAGACGATGATCGTCCGATCGGCCAGGCCGAGTGCGTCGAGCTCCCGGACAATGTGTCCCACCTGGATGTCGACGGACCGGATGGAGTTGAGGTAGAAGTCGTTGAACCGGCGCCAGCGAGCATTCTCGAGCGGGATGTGACCGAGCACGTGGTCCCACACCTTCAGGAATTCTCCGTGGGCGCGCGGACGGCCGGGCGCGTCGAGTGGCTCTCGAAGGGTCGAGGCGATCGGCAGATCCCACGTCGCCTTGTAGAGTTCATGGTTGGGAGCGGGGGCGGCGTGCTTGAAGAGCCTCCCGGTATCCTGCACTTTCTCTCCCGGCGCGTCGGTGTTGAAGTACATGATGTCGTGGGGATTCACGAGGCTTACGAAAAGACTCCACGGCTTGCCTTCGTCCGAAAGGGGCCGGCCCTTGCGGCGCAGCCAGGTAACGGCGCTTCCGGCGATCAGATTGTCGAATTCGTATCCTCCGAGGGTATGGGCGATGAGGTCGCCCGGAGAGACGTAATCGGAGAAACCGTACTCGTCCATTTCCTTCGTGAAGAACTTGGTCGGCTCCTCAGCGTCGAATTCCTTGTTGAGGTGCCACTTGCCCTTGTAGGCGGTGTAGTAACCCGCCTTGCGGAGCATGTGGCCGATTGTCGGCACGCTGGGCGAGAGGTTTTTCTGCCAGGGCACGTCGGCGTTGTCGAACATCCGGTTGTCGGGGGTCTGCAGTCCGGTGAGGAGGACCGACCGCGACGGCGTGCACATGATCGCGCTGGTGTAGTGGTTGGTGAAGGTCACGCCGGTACGCTGCAGCCGCTCGTGGGACGGCAGAGCGAGGCCGGCGGGCCATTTCGGGAAGTAGCGTTCCTGGTCGGTGAAGACGAACAGGATATTCAGTCCCTGCTTTGAGCCCGCGCCTTGAGTCCGGAGTTCGGATCCGGCCTCCGGCGACGATCCTCCCGTGGCGCGCCCCACGAGGGGAGCCAGAAGCGTGCCGGCCGACAGGAGACTGAATTGGCGCCGGGACATCCGCCGCATTTCGTTCATCGAATTCACCTCCGTGAATGGCCTCCTCCAACGGAAGCCCTAAGGGGTCACTCGAGCGCTCAGCTTCACCACCGTGGCGGCCGCATTGAAGCGCACCGTATCCTGCTCGTCATCCAGGAGCGGAAGGACGGCGGAGAGAAGCTCCGGGTCTCCCCGCTTCGCGATGGCGCTGACCGCGGACGCCCGCACGAGCCATTCCTTGTCGGAAAGGGCGTCGGCGAGAGCCTGGGCGCTTTGTGGGTCGGGATCGTTCGCGAGTTTCTGGGCGGCGGCCGCGCGAACCGGCGAAACCTTGTCCTGGGTGACGGTCTTGAAGACCTTGGTACCGACACCGCCGAAGGGGATGAAGCCCATCCCCGCCTCGAATCCGATCTTGGCCAACGCTTGAGGGTCCTTCAGCATCTGGAGCTGCGATTCCAGGAGAGGCTCGCCGGTTTTCCTCTGACCTGTCAGGACCGCGTAATAGACGGCGTTCGCCATCGGGTCTCGGAGGAGGTGGAGCGCGCCCGCCGCCGAGAAAACGACTTCCGTCTCCTTGTCCTTGAGCGCCTCTTGTAATCTCGGAATCGAGGCCGGAAGCCCGATCTGACCGAGGGTGGACGCGGCTGCCGCGCGCACCGCCGGGCTTGGGTCGGAAAGGGCGGCCTCGGCGAGCTCCCTCGCCCGTTCGTCCTCCACGAGAAGGGCGAGAGCGAGCGCGGCACGCTCGCGTCTCTCTTCCTTCGCGTCCTTTAGGCCTTGCTGGAGGATGCCGAAGCCCCGATCGGCCGGACTCTGCGCCCAGCCTGTACCCGCAAGCAACCACACGGACGCCATCGAAAGCAGTACCGATGCCTTGTCCCGATTCACCATGACCTCGAAGCGCGGCGGCGCCTTGGCGTTGCGGGCGTCGAGCTCGGTGATCGGAGGGTAGTCCGGCTCCCGGATCGGCAGTACGGTGCGGTCGAGGCTCTGTTGCGCCGATACCGCCGAAGAGAACAATATCGAAGTCGACAAGCAAAAGCAGAATCCCAGTCGCGACATGCGCGCACTTCCTTCCCGGTTGATTACGGTCGACCAATTTACGAGGGCAGCGCGGAGCAGTCTATCGCACCTTGGTGCTACGATTTCTTCGTAGAATCCGCGGAGCCACGAAGCCCGGAGCCCGCAACGTTCGGGACCGGGGCTCCTTCTTCGGCTCATACCTCCGCCTCCGTGGGAAGTTGAACTCGGAGCGTAAGCCCGCGATCTTCATTGGCCTCCGCCCAGAGCCTCCCGCCGTGGGCCTCGACGATCGAACGGCTGGTCGAAAGGCCGACGCCCAGTCCCTTTGGCTTCGTGCTGTAGAACCTGCTGAACATTCTCCTGAGAACTTCCTCGGGGACGGGAGGCCCGGTGTCGCTCACGGCGATGTCGACGCTCGATGTTTCGTCGCTCCAGGTACGGAGCGTCAGCTCCCGGGGGCCGGTCCCGTTCTCGCTCATCGCATCGAAGCCGTTCACCAGAAGGTTCAGCAACACCTGCTGCAGCTGAATCGGATCTCCCAGCACTCGGGGCAAGCCCTCGGCGAGAGACAGTCTCATCGAGATCCTCCGGCTGGCTGCGGCGTTATCGACCAGCCGGGTGACGTCCCGCACCACCCTGTTCACTTCGAGGCGCTTCCGCTCGACGTCGCCTTTTTTCGCGAGATTTCGCAAGCCGCGGATGATGCCGGAGGCCCTTTGACCTTGCTCCGAGATCGCGGCGAGGACACTGCGAACTTCGCCGTATTCCGGTTCCTCCCGATCGAGAAACCGTCGTCCCGCGTTGGCATTGGTGACGATGGACGCGAGCGGCTGGTTGATCTCGTGCGCTATCGAGGCCACGAGCTCTCCCATCGTCAAAATCCGCTCGACGTGAACCAGCTCTTCTCGATGACGAGAAGTTTCTTCCTCGGCGCGCCTTCGAGCCTCGATATCATTGAAAGTGACGACGGCGCCTCCAGACGCGCCCCGGAAGGGGACGACGCTCACCGCGTACCAGCGTTCGCCCGAGGCGGTTCTACCCAGAACCTCGGCCTCCCACGGCGCCCGCCTCCCTCGCAGAACCGACTGGATGCCAGAGGCGAGCTCCGCCGTCTTCTCCTCCCCGCTCGGGATCCTGCTTTGAAGCAGATTGAGATAATTGGAGCCAACGGCACTCTCGGGGAAAAGGGCCGTCCAACTGTTGTTCATCGCGGTCAACCGCCCTTCAATGTCGAGGAACGCGATGGCGCTCTCGAGAGACTCCAGGACACCCCGGTTCATTTCCTCACGCTCCCGAAGCGCACTTTCGCTCTTCTTACGAGCGTCGATCTCCTTACCCAGCAGAAGCGCCCGCGACTCGAGCGAGCGCATTCGCAAGCGGTGGGCTCCGAAGACGAGGATGCCCGCCCCACCCAGGCTCGCGAGACGAAAGATCCAGGTCTGCCACCACGACGGAAGAACGGCGATCGCAAGGGCGACTCCCTCCTCGTTCCAGAATCCATCGTTGTTCGACCCCGCCACTCGAAACACGTAGTCACCGGGCGGCAGGTTCGTGTAGGTGACGTTTCGCCGCCGACTGTCCACGGCGGTCCAGTCGCCGTCGAAGCCCTCGAGCCGGTATCGGTATCGGTTCTTCCACGGGGCGCGGTAGCTCAGGGCCGCGAACTCGAGCGAGATGACGCGTTCGCCGGGAAGGATCTCGACCTTCGTGGTCTCGGTGATGGATTGCTTCAGGACCGATTCGCTTCCGATGGGAACGGGGCGATTCGCCAACTGAAGCCCGGTGAGCATTACGGGCGGAACATAGTCGTCGTCCTCGATGGCGGAAGGGTCGAACCATAGCAGGCCCTCCGCGCTGCCGAAGTAGAGACGGCCTGCGCGGCCCTTCATGGAGCCCAGCGCGAATCCCTGGCGAAGGTCGATCTCCTCGGGGCCATAGTGTTTGAACTCGTTCGCTCCGGGATCGAACCGGTAAAGCCCCTGCGACGCGGTGAGCCATAGCCGGCCCTCATCGTCTTCCAGGATCGCGAGTACCATCCCCTGGGGAGCCTCGTTGTCCCGGTTGATACGCGTGAAGATCCCGGTCGTGGGGTCGATCGAGAGGAGCCCGATCCCGGTTCCGAGCCACAGCCGGCCGCTCTCGTCCTCATGGGCCGCGGCTACCACGATTTCACCCGAGCCCTCACCCGAACGGAGCTTGTACTGCCGCGACTCGCCGGTCGCGGGATCGAACCGCTCGAGCCCCGGGAAACGCGACAACCACAAGAACCCTTCATGATCCCTCTCGAGGATGAGCGATGTGCCACCCTGGGCGTCGTCGCCGTGGGATTCCCATGGGGACTGCGTGAAAGCTCTGCTTTGGGGATCGAAGCGATTCAGCCCCCGCGACGTGCTGACCCAGAGCGTTCCGGTGTCTGGTTCGGCGAGGAGCGAATAAATCATGTTGTCGCTCAGCGTTCGGGGATCGCCAGCGACATGGGTGTGGCGACGGAATCGAGAAGCGGAGGTGTCGAGCTCGTCGAGGCCATTCGTCGTGCCGATCCAGAGGACTCCCTGTGGGTCCTCCGCCAGTGAAGAGATGCTGTCGTCGCTCAGGCTCGCGGGATCTTTCGGGTCGCTTCGATAGTTGCGGATGCGACCGGTCTCGCGGTCCGCGGCGTAGAGGCCGTCGCCGAGCGTTCCAATCCACAGCATCCCTTGTCGGTCTTCATGCATCGCACGCACGTCGCTCGCGCCACCCGAGAGGCCGAGGGAAAGGGTGGCGAAGGGCTTTCGGGAGGGGTCGAGAATACTGACGCCGCCGCCGCCGGTTCCTATCCAGAGCAGGCCCTCCCGATCTTCGTACACCGACACGACGTTGTCGTGGCTCAAGCTCGAGGGTCTTGCGGAATCCCGCTGGTAGGTCTCGAAGCCATTTCTCTCGGGATCGATCCGGCTGAGTCCGCCGCCCCAGGTTCCAATCCAGAGGCCGCCACTACGGTCTTCCCGTATCGTCCAGATGAATGCGCTCGAAACAAAGCGATTCGCGTCCCGGGCGAAGCTTCCCCGTTCCGGATCGAACCTCGCGAGCCCGCCGCCCCAGGTTCCGACCCAGAGCGTTCCCGCACGGTCCTCATACAATACGTGGACGAGATCGCTCGAGAGGCTTCCCGGGTCCTTCGGATCGTGGCGGTAGTGTATGAACTCCTCACGGCCGGCCGCGGCGTTCATACGGTCCAGCCCGCCTCCGTAGGTGGCGACCCAAATGGTCCCGGCTCGATCCTCGATCACGGAGTAGACATCGTCGTGGCTCAAGCTCCTCGGATCGTTCGAGTCGTGCCGGTAATGGCGAAACCGTCCCGAGGACGGGTCCATCCGATCGAGCCCGTTCGACGTTGCAATCCAAAGCTCGTTCCCGCGACCTTCCGAGATGGAACGGACCTCGTTCGCGCCGAGGCTCTGGGGATCCGCGGGATGGTGCTCGTAGCGCACGAAGTCCTCGGTTCGCGGATCGAAACGGGCGAGCCCCCCTCCGACGGTCCCGACCCAGAGTTGGCCCTGGCGATCGACGTGGAGCGCTCGAACGAAGCTTGCCCCCAGGCTTCGCGGGTCTTCCGGATCGTGCCGAAAGACCCGGAACTCGTATCCGTCGTAGCGGTTCAGCCCATCGATCGTCCCGAACCAGAGGAAACCTCGCTGGTCCTGAACGATCGACCGGAGGTGGCTGTCGGAGAGCCCCTGCTCGATGGAGAGATGGCGAAAGTTGCCTTGAGTAGGCTCACTCCATCCCCTGGAGGCAACGGCGAGGATGAAGAAGAGGGTGAACGGCGCCCGCATGTACGGAACTCGATACGATTCTAGGCGGAACCTCTTCTGGGGCTCAAGGGAACACCCACCGGTTCGCCGAGTATGAAGGCTGCGGGTACAATCCGGACTCGTGCCCGGTAGGAAGATTCGGAGGACGGTAGAAACTACGCGGCCACGAGGCCGCTGAAGATTCCGGCGAAGCAGGTCGAAGTCCGTGTCGAGAACAGCAACTACCAGACGCTGGCTCCTTCGGGCGCCGAGCGGATTAACGAAGGAGTCCCCCAGATGATGCTCGAGAGATTTCGCAGAACGCTCCTCGCGGCCGCGCTCGCGGCCGGCGCGGCTTTGCCGGCGTTGGCGCAGATTCCGGGAACGCCGAGCGAGAAGGTCTTCCCTAAACCCGCCTATTCGCCCTATGCGGGACGGAACTACCCCACGCGCCCGTACTTCGGCGACACGCACCTGCACACTTCGTTCTCGATGGATGCGGGTGCCTTCGGCGCGCGGCTTACCCCGAGGGACGCCTATCGTTTCGCCCGCGGCGAGGAAGTCACCGCCTCCAGCGGACAGCCGGTGAAGCTCTCGCGTCCGCTCGATTTCCTGGTGGTCGCCGATCATTCGGACAACATGGGATTTTTCCCCGACCTGTTCGCGGGCAAGCCTGAAATGCTCGCCGACCCGACGGGCCGCAAGTGGTACGACATGATCCAGTCGGGCAAGGGCGGACAGGCCGCGATCGAGATCATCGTTTCCTTCTCGCACGGAACCTTCCCGAAGGACTTGATGTACTTCCCCGGCACCCGCGCCTACCGCGGGGCGTGGCAGGAGACGATCGCCTCCGCGGAGCAGTACAACGATCCGGGCCGCTTCACCGCGTTCATCGGGTACGAGTGGACGTCGAACACCGGCGGTAACAACCTCCATCGGAACGTGATCTTCCGCGACAACGGGGACAAGGCGAGCCAGGTGGAGCCCTTCACCGTCTATCCGCCCCTGGGGAGCGACAATCCGGTCGACCTCTGGAAGTGGATGGACGCTTATGAGAAGAAAACCGGCGGCAGCGTTCTTGCCATCGCGCACAACGGCAACCTGAGCAGCGGTCTGATGTTTCCTCTCATCGAGGCCTTCGGGAAGAGAATCGACCGCGAGTACGCCGAGACCCGGGCGAAGTGGGAGAGGCTCTACGAGGCCACCCAGACCAAGGGGGACGGCGAGGCCCATCCCTTCCTCTCGCCTAACGACGAGTTCGCCGACTTCGAGCGCTGGGACAGGGGGAACCTCGACGGGAGCATCAGAAAGAAGAACGAGATGCTGGAGTTCGAGTACGCCCGCTCGGCTTTGAAGAACGGTCTGAAGCTCGAGCGGGATCTCGGCACCAATCCCTACAAGTTCGGGATGGTCGGAAGCAGCGACGCTCACACCGGTCTCGCGGCGATGGAGGAAGACAACTTCTTCGGTAAGACGACGCCCCAGGAGCCGAGTCCGGAGCGCCTGAGCGCCACCTTCATGAACAACGCTGAAACGGGCGTCAAGATCATGGACTGGGAAGTCCTCGCCTCCGGATACGCCGCGGTCTGGGCCAACGAGAACACCCGGGAAGCCCTCTGGGACGCTATGCAGCGCAAGGAAACCTACGCCACGACCGGCACCCGCATGATCGTGCGCCTCTTCGGTGGGTTCGAGTTCGAAGCGAAGGACGCGCACGACCGGCTGCCGGCGAGGATCGGCTACACCAAGGGCGTCCCCATGGGAGGTGATCTGCGCCAGGCCCCGGCGGGGAAATCGCCGGCGTTTCTCGTCGCCGCATTGAAAGACCCGATGGGCGCGAACCTCGACCGGATTCAGATCGTCAAAGGTTGGCTCGACGCTCAGGGCGCGCTCCACGAGAAAGTCCACGACGTCGCCTGGAGCGGCGGCCGCAAACCCGGCGCGGACGGAAAGCTTCCGTCGGTGGGCAGCACGGTGGACGTGGCCAACGCAACCTGGACCAACACCATCGGCGCCACCGAGCTCATCACGGTGTGGAGCGATCCCGACTTCGACGCCGCGGAGCGCGCGTTCTACTACGCCCGCGTCATCGAGATTCCGACACCGCGGTGGACCGCGTACGACGCGAAACGCTTCGGAGTGGCATCTTCGCCGGGCAGCCGGATGACCGTCACCGAGCGCGCCTACACGGCCCCCATCTGGTACACGCCGAATTGAGCCCGAATGGCGGGTTCGACCGACGCAATGCCATCTCGAATTCTCCGTGCTACATGGAGCGAGCAAGAGTGTAAGAAGGGGGACATGGGGAACGGAGATAGGGGATGAATCGAAGCGACGGCGAGGGTCACTCGTCTTCTTCGGCCGCTTCCGAAGCGTCCGCTGCCGCGAGCTTGGACAGATACAGGATGGTAGCCCGGATCCTCAGGCCTTCCGCGATGTCGCGCAAGTGGCCGGCGAGCCACTCGGGTTGCGCGCCGACGCCGGCGATGTGTCGCTCGGCGATGGACTGCACTTCTGCGGGACCGAAGCGCCGCCCCGTCGGGGTGATGGCATTCCGGCCTCGGCCCGGGGACACCGAGAGCTCGAGACGGTATTCCACTCCCGCCGAATCGATCAGCCGGTCCTCCGGTCGGTACTTCCGCGCGTGCAGATCGGGGTCGAGCTCCCACTCGTCCTGGTCGCGCACCACTCGGAGCTCCGCCTCGGCCGCACACTGCAAGAGCATCGGCCATTCCAGGCGCGGTGCCGCTCCGTCAGGGGTCATCGCGCCCATCATCGCTCACCGACCCGTGCCCGCAGTCCTTACACGACATTCAGTACCCCCGGGGAGCAGTCACTCCACCAATTGTCTATTGTCCTGCATTTCACCGGATCCGTCACTTGCGAACCGGGGCGCGATTGAGTCTACTCGCCGACGTCTGAGCTTCGCCGTCGAACCGGAGCGCGGCTACTCGACGACGGCGGCGCCCGCCACCCAGCCGGTCGACCACGCCCACTGGAAGTTGAATCCCCCGATGCGCCCGTCGACGTCCAGCATCTCTCCCACCAGGTAGAGCCCGGGACACTTGCGGGAGGCCATGGTCGCCGGGTCGACCTCTTCGAGGGGAATCCCGCCCGCGGTGACCTCCGCGAAAGAGTAGCCGCGACTGTCGGAAACCGGAAGGAGCCACTCGACGAGCGCATGTACCACGCGCCGCCTCTCGTCGCGACCGAGTCGCCCTACCGGAGATTCTCCTGAAATCTCGAGCGCCCCGAGGACGGCCCTCGCGACCGAGGCGGGGAGCAGGGCTCCGAGCGCGTTCTGGATCTGCATCCGCGGTCGCTCCGCGGCGATTGCGAGAATTCGCTTCTCGGTCCTGGTGAAGTCGTTCCCGGGAAGAAGGCACGCGGAAATCGTCGCGACGCTTCCCTCGAGACGCGCCCGACACCAGAACCGTGAGGCGTCGAGGGCTGCGGGGCCGCTCACCCCGAAATGCGTCCACAGGAGCGAGCCCGCGATACCGACCGAGGGCCTTGCCTCGGCCCGCACGGTGAGCTCGACCGGGTGAGAAACCCCGGCGAGGGTCCGATGAAAATCCCCCTGCAGCACGAGCGGCACGAGGGCCGGCGTCGTGGCAACGACCGAATGGCCCAAGCGCGCGGCGATATCGAGCCCGCGACCGTCACTACCGGTCTTGGGGAGGGAGAGCCCGCCGGTTGCCAGTACGACTCTTCCCGCG
>Ga0302046_10002537_pt1 | contig 16955 bp, 23 predicted proteins | sample RVTome_11_FD_200261 | JGI IMG/M metagenome (GOLD analysis project Ga0302046, IMG submission 200261) | Soil microbial communities from uranium-contaminated site in the Upper Colorado River Basin, Wyoming, United States - RVT147D111 (version 2) ...
GGGCCGAGCACGGCGTCCGCAGATCCACCGAAGAGCACGTAGAATCCGCTCACCGGGTCGCAGGCGTACAGCTTCGTCCGGTCGCTCTGCTGGCAGAACTGCGCGGAGGTGGCGGTACAGGCCGTCGTCAGACAGTTCACCGCTTCGCTGATCATGCTCATCGTCTGGCGCGTCTGCGCCTGCACCGGGATCGACGCGGCGATCATGACCACAAGCCAGGCAAGCCACTTCCGCATCGGTGCCCCCTCCTCAGAACGGAATCGAAGCGCTCGGCCCCGCCCAGATCTCCTGCCCGTTGCTGATGTAGCGCTTCCACCACAGACCCGTAACCTGGTCCTGCATGTAGAGCGCATCGGTAATTGACAGCGCGGTGAACCCCTCGATCGCCGCCGGCGGACTCGGCGCCGACCCTGGCGTCGTGACGTCCTTCCGCACCCTGAACAGCGGCGGGAAGAAGATAGTCTGCGGATCCTCCCCGGGCTCGGTCCCCTCAAGGTCGTAGATGTAATCGCCGGCGAGCGCCGCGGTGTGAGCCGTGGCGAAGTGCGCGTCGATGAGCCCCACGGCCGCGGCCCCGACGTCGACCCCGTTCGCCAGCGGGTCGGTCAGTTGGAAGATCGCGGAGCTGATCGGGTCGTCGATATCGGCCTTGACCGTGAGCTTCCAGTTCCAGCCGCTGACATCCTTCACCAGCCCGGTGAGCGCGTCCCTGATGGTGTAGCGGACCGCCTCCTTGCTCCCGCGCGAGATCGTGATGTTGTTGTTCAGCGGATCGATGATGAGCACTATCCCCCCTCTCCGGACGGTCCGAGCCGGGCTGCCGACGTCTGCACTCCGAGGGAGGCGCCGGTGACGATCAGGCTCCCGGGCCCTGGTCCAGCGGACGCGACGATCTTGGCCTGCGGCGCCGCGCTGCTCTCCAGTCCGGCGTTGACGCCCGTAGCTTTCGGGCGGAACGGGTTGACCTTGACGAGCACGGTCAAGGAAGTCAGCCGCGGCCGCGTTGCTCCGGTGTAGCGATGCGTATGCCCGACAGCCCAGCCGGACAATTCAGGCGGTCGCCACGGGAGCCCCGTGTCCGGGTTGGTCGCAAAGTGGTCTCGCACGGTGACGTATTCGGAGCCGGCTAGAACGACTCGCGTCTGCCCTGGCACCTCGGTGCTGGACGCCAGCAGGAGGAAACTCGTCATGTCGGTAATGTCACCATCCGGCGCCTGCTTGACCGTCGTCTCGATCGCCACCCATAGAACACTATCGTTCGGGTCAATCCCGGCGACGGCTTCCAGAGCGCACACTAAAGCGTTGCCGGAATTGTCGTGGGTCACATAGTCGGTGTCGCCGTTGTGCGGGTAGTCGTCGATGCACTGCCGCAGCGACGGCGCCCCGACCGCCGTCCATGACGGGCCGATCTCTGGATCGATCGGATGCACGATGATGATTCCGCCCATCACTCCTCCCGGCCGAAGGCGGCGCGCCAGGAGTCCATGACGTCGCCCTGGTGCTCGCCCGAGAGCAGGTCGAGATCGTAGAACAGCTCCGCTCTCCCCTCGTCGCGCAGCGTGATCGAATCGATGAAGAAGTCGCCGCTCAGTCCGTGCTTCGGCAGATCGATGAAGATCGTCTGCCCGGCCCTGAGCCCCGCCTTGCGGACGGCGAGCTTGATCTTCGTCGGAATGGCGAAGCGCCTCAGCAGCGCCTGCGCCAGCGCCGTCGCTTCGGCCGCCGACGTGATCTCCTTGGCATCCTCGGAGGCGTGATAGATGCCGGTGCCGCCCTCGATCGCCTTGCGCGCGGCCTGTTCCGTGAGGTCGTCCTCCGTCACGGATGAATCGAGGTCGGCGCCGTAACGAATCGTCTGCCGGTTGCGGTACTTCTCCCGCGTCGCACTGACGGCCACGCCGGCCAGCGGCTTCACGTCTGCGCCCGTCGGGCTCTCCTTGATCGAGAATGGAGCAAGGACCTGGGTCTGCGGCTCCCAGTGCAGGTCGCCAGCCGGGTCGACGAAGAAGATGAATCCCGTTCGGTCGCTCAGGTCGCGGAGCACCTTCGCCAGGCTCTTACCGGCGCCGGCCGTGAACTCGGCCACGGTCGAGCCGTCGAGCACGCTGTTGAGAGAGATGCCTTCGCCTGCTGCATGCGTGGTGATGAGATCGCGCACGATGTCGCCCGAGAGGCGATCGGTGAACGACTGATCGGCGGTGACAATCCGACGGTCGAAAATAGCCCCCTGATCTACGGCCTCGACTTCCGTGAACAGGGCTTCCGCCCCGTCCGCTTTCTTCTCCTCGGCCCGGTCAACGGTGCCGAGGAACAGGTTGACCGTGTCCTGCCGCAGGATGACGCGACTCCCAATCGGAATATGTGATCCCCCGGCCGCTGCCACGTGGCCGAATTGCATGGTGCGGATACCGCCCACCTTCTCCTCGACCTCGAGCGTGGCATCCCGGAGCATGTCTCCGCCGATCAGATCGACGCCGCCGAGGAACATCAGCACTCCAGGCGTGAGGGGATCCGATGAGCCGGCGATCGGGAAGCTGGCGATCGCCGCGTTGCCGATCGCGCCGAGGGTGCTAATCATCGTCCCGTCCCCTGCGGTCGATCCAACCGAGCGTGGCGATCCGGAGATTGTCGATGAGGGTATTAACGCGCGTCCTGATCTGCGACGTGGTGTTGGTGCGTATCCTGAACATCGCGACGCCAGGGCTTGAACCGATGCCGCCAGTACCTGCCACACTCGCCAGAGGCGCCGCGCTGCTCGAAGGCGCCTGATCGCTCTGATCTGGCGACGAAACCAGAAGAAGGTGATTGGAGGTGTCGCCTGTCATCACGTTGAATATTGCCATGACCTGGATGCTGGACGGTACGCTCAGCGTTCGTAGAACGGCGCTCGTGCCGACGCTGGTTGCATCAACATCGAGTATCGAGGCGTCGAGCAGGAACTCGTCTCCGAACTGCGAGAACGCAGTGATGCTCGATCCATTCCACCGAATCGATCCAATGCGGCGCCGGTGCGTGTAGTTCGTCGGCAGCGGCGACGTGAGTTGGGGGCTGGCGAACACGTCCACGACTCCCGTGTCCGTCCGCTTGATGAGGAAGATGTGATACCACGCCGCCGCGGGGAACGCTGGAGCGGCCGCGGAATCGCGCATCCCGGCGTTCGTGCCGACCGCCCAGGTCACGTCGAGCTGCTTCGTCAGTCCGGAGACGAGGCGCATCATGATCTTGTCTTCTACTGCCGCATCATTCGAGGCGGCTTCTCCGATGGCGATGTCGATGTCGTTCACCGCGTCGGTCCCGTTGTTGCTCAGCCCGAGACCGAAGAGGTGCCCCGCAATCTGGAGGTGATCGTTGACCAGATCGTCGCGGAACTTCTGGGTCAGGACGAGAGCGACGGCATCGCCAGACCCGTGCGAAACCCCCGTCGATCCCTCCTGCGCGCGGACTACGGTGCAGGTATCGCCGCTGCGCGACGTGCAGAAGACGATCTCGTTGTTGGGGTCATCGATCGGATTCGGGAAGGTCGCATCGTCCCAGACACGCAGCGGAAAGTCGGCGGCAGGGAACAGCGAGCCCGTGCCAGCGAGCAGAGAGAGCGTCGTCTGACTCGCGTTCATCGCCGAGGCCAGCTCCGACAGGCCGTTGTTGGTCCACTGAGGGAGAGACATTTACACGGTCCTGATCCCGCCGCGGATCCGCGCGACGGACGGGAGCCCCATGAGCACGGCCTTCGCTATCTGGCGCTCGTCGAGCATCACGATGATGGTCTGCTCGGTCATCCCGAAGGTGCCATCTCCGAGACGGTCGAGCGGGATCACCGCCTCCGGTCCGGCTTCCCCGATGGTCGCCAGCGTCTCGCGCGTCACGATGCCGCCTTCTGCCAGCGCCGTCGATCTGATCTGTGCGACGCGCGCGAGACCAAAGGCGAGAGTTGCCGCCGCAAGAGCGAACGAGGCCGGCGGCGGGGCGCTCGCGAGGGCCCTCGCGGTTGCCATGTAGGTCTCGATCAGCGCCATCGCGATCGCAAACTCCTTCTCCTTGCCGAATAGTCCGGCCGTGATTTCGGCCGCGCCGATGGCGCGCTGTTTCGCCAATGCCATCGCCTCTTCGGCCGCGACCCTTCTCTCTTCCTCGAGCTCACGCTCCAACGCGCGAAATTCTTCCTGCGCGAGGTAGCGTTGCATTTCCGCGTCGAGCCCGGCCTCGATGATCCCGAGGTATTCATCCGCGTTCGCTTTACGCTGATCCGCGAGCGCCTGCTCGGCTGTCATCGTCAGGGCTGCCATCTCCACCGCACGCGCCGCAGCGAACTCCCCTCCCTGCTGCTCCCGGAAGAGGGCGACCATCTCGTCCCCGATCGCCCCGGCCTCCTCTTCAACAACCGCGCGCGTCGAGAGGAACGCGGAGGCCATGTCGGCCAGTCGATCGACCACTCCGCTGATGCCGCTGGCGATGCCTGACGCGGCACCGACGACCGTCTCCTTCATGCTCTCGAAGCCGCCCATCATCTCCACGAGCCCGGCGGAGATCTTGGCCCGATCGAACGTCATGGCGCCGAGCAGGATCTGCCCGAGTCCGCTCGCCCCCATCGCGATCCCCTCCCAGAGCTGCGCGAAGAACTCTCCGAGCTTCGCCCAGACGGCCTGCGCGGAATTGACGACGAAAGTTGAGACCGCCTCCCACTTCAGGAAGATCAGGATCGCCGCACCGATCGCCGCGACGACCAGGCCGATCGGACCGGACAGGAACGCCACGAGCGGGCCGAGCGCGGAAAGGGCCGGGGCGAGAATGGCGAGCGCGATCGTGATGCCTTCGAGCTTCTTCTTCAGCTCCTCGTTCTTGCCGGCGAGCTTGCTCAGAATCCCGGCGCTGGCGCTCGCGACGCTGGAGAGACGGCCGAGATGAGTCAGGACGTTCCCGGCGCCCACGACGAAACGCTTGGCGGCGGTCGATGCGACGGCGAAGGCCCGGGACGCGGCGCTCCCGGACAACTCCATCTTGGTCTTGAACGACTCGGCGAGCTGATGCGCCTGACCGAAGGAGTTCGTCAGCGATCCGACATCCGCGGTCATGCGGACAGCGATGCTTGCCACCTATCGTCTCCTCGGTCTTCTGGCGCCTTTCCGTTTCAGGCGCGCGACCTGCTTCGCGCGTTCACGATCCTCGGCCGCGAAGAAGGCAAGCCACCCCATATATTCGCGCACGCTCATCCTCTGGTGCATATCCGCGACCGTCATGCCGAGTTCCCGCGCGAGGCGATGGCTGAAGACGAGATCAGGATCGTGCTTCGGGTGTCCCGCCAGGAAAGGCGCGCTCGATACGGGCGGCCTCCTCCTTCGTCATGCCCGAGCCGCGATAGATCTCCAGGAGCACGCGGTCCATCGCCGAGGCCGATTTGCCCTTCAGCGTGTCATGATCCTCCGCGGTGAACTGCGGCTCCACCACGCCATGCACGAAGATCAGGATCTCGAGACGATCCTCGCTTAGGCTGCCGTCCACCATCGCCTCCCTGCGCAACTTCACCTGCTGCGCCTTGGTCATGGTGCGGATCAGGACGGACCCTCCCCACTCGGGAACGTCGACTTCCTTCTCCGTGATGTCAGGAGCGGATAGAATCGCCTCGCGTGTCAGCCTGCTCATGCGTCCTCCATTAGAACGTCGTTCGCGTCACGGCCCCGGTGATCTGGAACTCCGCGCTGAAGCCGGCCGCGTCTTCCACGGGACTGCTGTCCTCGTAGCTCGTGCAGATGCACTCACCCGTGTACTTCACCTTGCCGGCCGCGCTTCCCTCGGGGCCGTACTCGAACGTCTTCGTCGTGCCGTGGCCTAGAATGCCGTTCAGGAGAGCATCGACGACCGGATCCCATTTCCCCTCGATCGAGATCGTGCCCTCTTTCAATCCGGAGATGAACTCCTTGTCCGAATCGCCGAACGTGGTGACCTCGGCCGTTCCCGCGGCGCGCGGGAATCCGACATTCATGCAGTAGGCGCTGATGTCGGTCAGCGCTCCGGCCGAGTCGTCGATCTTGAAAGCCGTCGATTTGCCGTGGACGAACGCCATGAAGCCTCCTATTTCCGGCCGAAGCCTGCGAACAATGTGATCGATCCGATTCCCGTCACATCGATTGCAACGCGCGTGTATTGCCTGACCGTCCCCGCAACAGCCTGGCGCTCGGCCAGAGGTGCACTGCTGACAGCGGAGAAGGTCAGCAGGTCGGCATAGCTGATGTCGTCCGCCGAATCCTGGATCTTGATGACGACGGAGGAGAAGCCAGAGTAGTCCGTGACGTGCATGTAGCCGATCCCGCCGTTTGTGCTGGCGGCACCTCCATCGACGCCGGCGCCGTCGAAGTCTGAGGTTCTGGCCGCGAGGGCATGATGGACGATGATCCCGTCCCGGCCGGATGAGGACTGCGCCTCGGCAGTCACCTGGACGGCATCCTCGATCGGGCTGGTGACCTCGTACGCCGTCTCGATGCCATCGACGCCAACGCCGCGGCCGCCGAGCACGTCCCCTCCCTGCAGGATGGTCCAGACGCTCTTCGCCGAAGCCCCGAGGATCGGCGCCAGCACCTCGTCAACCTTATCCGCCGTACCGTCGAAGAGGCCCTCGACCGAAATCGTCGCTTCCTTGAGCCCGGCGATGAAGGTCTTGTCCGACTTGCCGTAGGTCGTCGTCTCAGCAGTGCCCGACGCGGCAGGAATCGACGACGCGCGGAACATATCGCTGAGATCGTAGCCATTCACGTAGACCTTCGTGTTCTTGCCGTGGACGAACATCACGGGCTCCCTATGTCGTAGAAGTAATCCACCTCGAAGGGCAGCAGGAATCCGCCTATATCGTCGGCGATCGACAGCTCATCGACTGTCGCATCGAGCGGCTTCGTCACCAGCGCCAGACCTCCGCGTGTCGGATCCGCGATGACGGCCCGCTCCGCATCGGCCATGAGGGCGTTGACGTCCGTCGAGAGCGGTATCCCCGTCCGGCGCCGCACGAAGCCACGTAACTCGACATTCAGCCTCGCGCGCATCTTGCCGTAGACGCCGAACTCCTTGGCCTCGTTCCCGCCTGTCACGAAGAGCGCCGGGTAGTCGCTGCTGTTCAGCTTCTCCGGCGGAAGGAAATCGCGGCTTCGCTTCTTCAGCGCGGTCTCGAACGGCGCCAGGCCGTTGATCGCCGCGACTGCCGACAGCACGTCCACGAGGATCGACTCACGCACGCTCGCCGTCATCGTCTCGCCTGCGCTTTGCGGATCATGTCCTCGATCTTCGCATTGAACACGCGCAGGGCCTCCGGCTCACCGGCCTTGGCCGTCGTGTCCCAGAACGGCCGCGCCGCAATACCGGGATGATTGCGTACTAGGGCCACGAACTGCCCGTCACCAAACACCAGCGCCTTCCGTTGCCGCGGAACGATGTCATGCGCTCCCGCACCAGACTCCAGGATGTTCAGGATTCTCGGCCGGCTGACGCCGCCGGTGAACAGCGGGCCCGCCTGGCGCACGCGACGCGCCACGATCAGGCGGCGCGAGCGGCCGGTCCTCTTCGGCATGCGTGCCCGCAACAGCCTCTGCAGGGAGCGCGTCGCGTCACGGATGCCGGCCATGACGGCGGAACTGACAGCGCGTGGGCCGAGGTCCTTGAGAATCATCCGCACGAAGGGACCCGAATCGACTTTGATCTTGATCTCGCCAGCCATCATGCCCCCAGCATGCGCCGATAGCGCTCCAGGCCGTGCTCCACGTCCATCATCAAATTGCGCGGGGTGTAGGTGACGGATTCTCCGGAGGTACTGAGCGATGAGACCCCTTCCCGCCCGCGGTCGCGCTCAAGAAAGTCCTGCACCACCTGCTTGATGCAGAGATCCTCGAGCTCCGCAGGGACTGGATCGAGTCCTCCGTTCCAGGTGGCTTCGATGTTGTTCTGTCCCTTGCGCCAGATACGATCGTCTTCGAGCAGGATGATGCGGCCCGGGATGCTGTTGTCGATGATGAGCTTGGCTACGTCCACCACTTCGGGATCGGCGAGATCGGAATCCTTGATCGTGAGGGCTGTGATGCTGTTGACAGGCCACTCGGGGAAAAGGAAGGCTTTATCGGTCAGCCGGTCGTCGCCGTTCAGAAGGAGGTTCTCTTCTCCCGCGGCTGCGCCGGATGGTTTGTACGTGCGGGCCTTGAGTTTTCTCCGCGTGAACAGCTCGAAGCGATCGGTTACCGCGTTGATGCGCCGCTTGAGCTCCTCATCGTGGTCGATGGCCGTCAGGCGCAGAGCCGCCTTGACCTCGTTGAGCGATGTCAGGGCGTGCGGACCTAGGGACATCGGCGGCCTCCATCAGGATCTATCGCGCCCGGCGCTTCGCTTCCGGCGGCCGACTGAGGCCCTTGTTCTCCGTCATCTCCCGCTCGACGGCCTTCTCTCCGGCCGCCTTCTCTCCGAAGATGTTTGTGCGCCACTTCTTTGACGAAGACGGCTTGCCGCAGACCACACAGAGGAGCTCCCCGGCCTCGAGGGAGTACGCGGGATGATTGCAGTCGGACTGCTTGACTGTCCCGTCATCGTAATAACGCTTGTTCATGGTGTTCCTCCCTCCCTCCATATCCTCACTTGTAGAAGAGCACCACTCTGAACTTTCCCGCCGTGAAGGCCGCCGTGGCGATCACGGCCTTCAGGTTTCGCTCAACCGTGGTTTTCACTGCGGTGGCGCCGGTGCCTGCCGGAACCACGGACTTCCGGCCGGTAGTCCATGAGGCTTGTCCGGCCGTCGCGACGACGTCTCCCGCCGCCTCGGCTTGCAGGGCAATCGTGCCCGTCGCGGAAACACAGGCCGTCTCCACATCGACGTAGCCTCCCGTGATGACGGATCCTGCCGGGATCGCGTTGCCACTGCCGTCGACCGCGCGCAGAGTAATCGTCCCTGTCGCCCCACCGTCCTTGGCGAAGTCGTATTCCGCTTGGACCGTCTTGAGGCTCCGGGTTCCTGCCATGACTGGTGACATTTGTTACCTCCTCGCGTGCCAGCGACAGGACTAGATTCCGGTTACCTTGCAGAACGCCGCCGGCCGGAAGAACACGAGGGCCATGCGGACATCGGCGCGCACGGTGCGCTTGCCTTCGAGGAACTGCGTTCCGCTGTATCCCACCTGCACATCGACGCCGCGGCGCTCGAAGAGCGACACCCACTGAGGCTGGAACGAGCCGACGAAGCCGGTCCCTGCCGCGACGATGTCCTCCTGCACCACCGGCCAGCCCCAGATACGCTCCGGACCGGCCTCCGAGGGATTGCCCCAGATGTAGATGCCGTCGGCGGTGCGCAGCAGCCGGATTTCCTCCCAGTCGCTCGGATGGAGCAGCACATGGGTCGGCATCGCCCGGCCGGTGACCCGGATCTGACGGCCGGCCTTGAAGATGGCATCGGGAATCGGATCGGCGCCGAGGGCCTGGGTCAGAATCCCGGTGAGCGTATTCAGGCCCTGCAGGTTCGGCGCGATGCCGTCGCCCGCGAGGATCTGCCCGTCGAGCCGCTGGCGCAGGCCGAAGACCAGACGGCCGTTGAGGTAGCTCTCGGCCATGGCGACATCCTCGAGCTGCTCGTCCGTGACCGGCACGGAGTCCGTGATCTTGCGCACGTTGCTGGTCTTCTCGGTGAGTTCGAACGTCGATTCAGCGAACGCGACACCTTCCGCCTTCTCCGCCGCGGCGTGCGTCCGGGTCGTCTCCTCCATGAACACGATCGCCGCCTGCTGGGTCTGGCCGATCGGGATAATGTCCAGGACCTGAATCGGGCGGCTGACCGCCTCGACGAATCCTGGCAGACGGATCGACTGCGGCGCCCAGCCGGCGCCCGTCTCGAAGAGCGTCTTGAACCCGATGTTGCCGACGGTGTCGAAGTCGGTCACCTTGGCGAGGATCTCGCTCGGGCGGACCTGATCGAGGGAGAAGGTGTGGCCGCCCTTGAATCGCTTGTCGACGAACATGTGCTTGAACTCGGGGCGCTCCGTGACGAGCCGGCCGAGAGTCGTGTCGTGCTTCGGCGCCGCCTTGCCGCTTTCCGGGCCCTTCGCCTCGCGCATGCGGGACTGCAGATCGTCCCAGCCCTTCTCCGTCTTCTCCAGCTTGACGATCTCGTCGAAGAGCGTGTTCAGCTCGGCGTTCAGCTCGTTGACGCGCTCGACGCGCTGGACGGGGCCAAGATCCTTGAAGCCGTCGCTGTCGATGCGGGCGAAGTCGTATTCACCCGTGTCCGTCTTCGCATTCGCGAAGATGGCGGCAAGAGCGTCCTGCTTGGTCTTGAACTGCTCGCGTGCGTCTTTCAGCGTCATCGTACCCTCCGTGCCGAGGCGTCGATCGACGCCCAATAGTCCCGCACTGCTTTACTGGTGAGTGCTGCGATTTTCTCTTCCTCGGGATCGGCGGATCGCCGCGCGGCAGTAAGATGCGCGTTCGGGTCCGCAAGACAGATTGCGACCGCCTCTTCCTGCGAGTGGCCGGCCGCGACGAATTTCCTGACGCACTCGCCGATATCTTGTTTCATCGCCAGAGTCCGCGTGTTCACGCCGGCGCCGAGAAGGACGGGGCTCACCTCGTGCACCTTGATCGCATCGAGGAAGTAGGCGTCTTCGCCCTCGTGCTCTCCGGGCTTTCGCTTCGCCGAATAGCCGTAGGACCATTCTTGCTTCGCCGGCGGATTCTCCATGTCGAACTTCATGGCCTCGTACCAGGCGCGGGCAAGACCGACCTTCATGTTCATCTGGAAGTCGAAGAGCACTTCGTTGCCGCTCTCGAAGATCCGCCCCTTGCCGATCGGGACGTGCTCCCAGTTGTGCGCCGGAACAATGGGGGCCACCTGATCGTTGCCGAACGCGCCGGGCCGGGTGACATCGCCGTCCTTGTCGATCACGTTCAACGTGGAGATGACAGCGACGCCGCGGCCCTTGTCGTCCAGCCGCTTGAGCCCCTCGCCGACGAATGACTTCAGCATTCTCTCTTCCGCTGGCTTCGTCATACGGCGCCTCCGTTGCCGCGAGCCGCGGCCATGGCAGCCTGAGCGCTGAGGGGCGCACTGATAGCTATGGCACTGTCCGGACGCCGCCTGATGGTAAGCCGTCGCTTCGGTCGCCCGTCCGCGTCGACCCCCTCCTCCTGTTCGAGCTCCATGTCGGCGCCTTCCTGGATCGAGCGGAGCGCCGCCTCGGCCGAGATCATGTTCATCGGCGACAGATAGATATCGCCGGCCGGCCCGATGCCGTTGCGATTCTCCAGAGAGAGCACGTCGTTGACGGAAGCCCACCCCCACTGCCGCGCCGTGGCGTAGGCCGCGAATCGCTCGCTTGTCTTGCCGCGCAGGAGCCCGTTGACGTTGAACTGCGCGAACAGATCTTTCCTCTCGCTCACGCTGAGAAGGTCGCGCGAGATCGCCTGCTCCAAGCGCACCAGCCACGGCATCAGCGTATCGGTGACGTGCTCGATCGACTGTTCCTCGATGTTCGAAAAGGTTGCCTTTTCCAGATCCGCGAGCTTGTGCGGCTTGATGCGGTAGATGCGCGCGATCTCGGTGACCTGGAATTTCCGCGTCTGCAGCCACTGCGCATCCTCGGGGGGGATACTGGTCTTGTTGAACTTCATCCCCTCTTCCAGAATGAGAATGCGGTGTGACTGCTCAAGGCCCGAGTCTCTGACCTGCATCGATTCCTTGAGGCGTTTGTATGCCTCGTCGCTCAGCGTGCGCGGGTGCTCCATTGTGCCGCCGGCGTTGAGACCCTGCGAAAAGAACCGCGCCCCGAACTCGGCCGCGGCCATGCCGAGCCCGATCGTCTCGCGGTGCTGCCTGATCATCGATATGCCGGTGACGCCGTCTAGGGTGAGCCCGCGGAAGTGCAGGATCCTGCTCTTCGAAAGAGGCTTGGGTGGGGCGCCGTTGGGGGGCGTGATCCAGTAGGTCAGAGGCGAGTTCAGATCCTCGCGCTTGATCCGGACCCTGTGAGGATGGATCGGCCACAGCGCGACGATCTCTCCGAGTGGATTGCGCTCGATCTCGGCGTAGGCGTTCCCCCACAGCAACACCATCGCCATCATCATCTCGCGCAACTCGTAGGACGTTATTTCTGGATTCGGGAGATCGTGCAGGATGGTGAACAGCGGATGATCGCGGGCCGGCTCCTTGCCGTTGTTGGCGGTCCGCCGATAGAGAGGCAGCGGCAGCGCGGCGACATCCTCCGAGATCACTTTCACCGCGCCATGGACTGAGGAGTAGGTGAGCGCAGATTCCTCAGTGACCGCGATTCCCGGCAGTGTCGAGACGCCGAGGTCGACCGGTGACCCTGACGTGGTGACGAAGAACTCCTTGACTGCGATGGAGCGGGTGAAGTCGATCGCGCGTGTCAGTTCGCCGATCACTGTTTCCTCGCCGTGCCGAACAGGCCGATATAGATCATCGCCGAGCCGGCCAGTACCAAACCAAGGCCGGGGTGGACCATGCCGGCGCCAATCGCCACCACGATGATCCCGATCGCGATGTACACGGCGGAATGGTCCCGGGCTGTTTTTGGCAGAGCGCCGCTGACCTGATCGGGCGCGGACTCCGACTTAACCCATGACCGGCCTCCTGAAGACTGGGAGGGTTCCTTCATGTCGGAAGTTTACAAGTGAAGTTTCAGCGGAAACGACGTGCGGGAAGTTATGCAGGGAAGTCTATAGGGAAGTCTATAGGGAAGTCATTTTTTCCTTGACAAGCATGCGGGAAAGCTCTTCGACCTCTGGTGTCGTCAACATCCGATGGCGCCTTCTCTGGGGTCCGAACCGCTGGTATCGGGCCACGCGGAACACGCCGCGATGCAACGACAGGAGATTCCACAGCGTCTTCGGCGCCACGTTCAGGTGACGCGCCACGTCCGAGATCGGGTGCAGCGCATCAGGAAGACCGGATGGCACGAGTAGAGTCATAGGACCAAGAGTCCTCGCCGCTCGTAGACACTCGGCCCGCTGGACACATCCAAGGTCGTCGCTCCGATCGCCATGATCGCCGCAACAACCGGGTCGATGCGCTCGCGAGCGCGTTCCTTGTTCGGCTTGCTATTGCCTGCCGCGTCGATGTCCGGGACGACGTTGGACACGGCCCAGGTCAGGAGCGGATTGTCTCCATGCACGAGCCTCTCGTTTAACACCCGTTCCTCGAATGTCTTCATCGCCGGCGCCATGCTCTTGAACCCCTGACCAAACTCCACCAGCGGGAGATCGATTCCTTCCTCGGACAGGATGCGGTTCAGCTCAGGCATGCCCCAGCGATCGAAGGCGATCGCAGCCGGACGGAAGCGCGCGTACAGCTCGGCCAGCCGCAAGGCGACCGCGCGCTTGTCGGTCGCCTTCCCGGGCGTCGTCTCGATGTACCCCTGCTTGCGCCAGAGCGCATAGGGGACGCGGTCTGATTCAGATCGGCCCTGGATCTGTTCTTCCGGGCACCAGGCCCAGGCGGCGAGGGCCCCGCTCTCTGGCCAGAACAGAGCGAACGCCGTGAGGTCGCGCACGCTCCCGAGGTCGAGCCCGCCGAAGCACTCTTCGCCCACAAGAGCTTCCAGGTCGACGCGGCCGCCGCATGCGTTCCATGAGTCGGCGGTGATCCACGCCTCTTGCCGATCGACGGCCTGGTTGAGGTAGAGGTTGCGGAAGACCGCCTCCAGAGACGGGAGTAGCTTGGCGCGCTGCGCGAAGACGCGCATCTCATCCAGCGACCGGAAGTCGCCCAGCGCCGGATTCGCCAGGCGCCAGACGCGCTCATCCCACGGATCCGCTTCCGTCGGCGCCGCGAAGATGAACGGCGCGCAAGAGGCGTCCTTCACGACTCGATCACGGACCTGCTCGCCATAGCCGACCAGCTCGCTCATGACGTGGTTGGGGTCGTTGCTCATCGTGCTGATCACGACGACCAGAGGATCCCGCCGCGCCCCGGTGCCAGTGACCAGGTTGTCGTAGAGCGCACGGCCTACCCACTGGCTCAGCTCGTCGCAAACGACGAAGGAGGGAGACAGCGAGTGCGCCTTGCGCGCGTCGGAAGACAACGCTTCGTAGATGGACCCGGAACCCTGTCCGATCATGACCTCGATTTTCTTCTGGAATCTCTGGATGTTGACTCGGGCGGCCACTATCGGGTCGGCCAGGATCATCGCCTCCATCTCGCGGAAGACCCTTGCGGCCTGATTGCGGTCGCTCGCCGCCGAGTACACCTCGCCGCGCGGCTCGGCCTCTGGCCCGAGCAGATGGCAGAGCCCGAGACCTGAGGCGATCTGCGTCTTGCCGTTCTTCCGCGCCATCGTGATCAGGGCGGTGCGCACGACACGACGGCCGCGCTTCAGGCGGTAGATCGATCGGACGATCTTTTTTTGCCATGGGCGTAAACGGAAGCGCTTGCCGGCGTGGGTTCCGGAGGTGAGCTTGAGTGACTCGATGAAGGCGATGACGCGATTCGCGCGGCCGCGCGAGCGCTGCCAGGATGCGCGCTTGGCGCGCACGCTCTTCAATGGTTTGGCGCCCGGCCCTCTCAGTCCCATGGTGATAGTCTCACGAAACTAACTCTGAATTTGGGTGCACATCTCGGTACACGGCCTCAGGTGGGAGAGATTCGACCCCCCCTACCACCACGATTCTGATTCCACGGGTGCCCAGGGTCGCGCGGCCGTCCCCGTCCGTCGCATCCGTGGCGGACGCGCCTGCCCTCCTGGACGCACCGCTCCCTGTAGCTCTTGCGGTTGTGGCACGGGTCACAGAGGGCCTGCAGATTGGGTCGATAGAGCCGCAGGTCTGGACGGTCACGGATTGGGACGATGTGGTCGACCTGGCGTGATGGTCGACGGCGGCATCTTCGGCAGGTCGGTTCCTCTCGGAGTATTTGTGCGCGGAGTCTACGCCACGCGCGATCGTACGGCGACGCCATGCCGTGATGGTAGCACAGGCTGCGCGTTGTGCGGATGCGCGCCCCCCGTTCTGTCGTTGTGCGCTGCTTCTGTTCGGTCTGCAGTGTCGCGCTTTGGATTGCGGCGCGCCGGTTTGGGCCGGGTCGCTACTATCCGACCTTCTCCTCCTCGTTCCAGTTCACCACGCTGAACGATCCGAACGGCCCGCGGTTGCCGATGCGGTAGGAGCCGAGACCATCGAACCGGCCGGCGATGTCAAACAGCGTCCGCACCTGCGACCCGGAGAGGCCGTAGGTCTCGTCATCCTCGTACAGCGCCGTTCCGCTCGCCTGCCAGACATCGAAGCGCGGGCGGTAGAGCAGCGCCCCGGTGCCGCCGCCCTTGGTCCCGGCGCGGCGGACGTCGAGCGTCCATTCCTGCGGGTCGATGACCAGCATGCTCGGTTCGATCTTGAGAGCGCCCTGTACGATCTTGACCCATGACTTACGGGTCGAGCGGCCGAGGGCGACGGTGATGACGCTGAAGACGGCCTTGAGCAAGGAGTGGGCCGGGATGACGGCGAGTTCACCCTTACCGTTCTTCGTCGTGTGCAGGCAACGCTTGGCGATCTCGACGGGAGAATCGCTTTTGCTCTTGCGGCTGGTCTTCGCCTCGGAATCCTCGTAGGCGATGGGCTCCTTGCTGAACATCAGCGGCGCGGTTCCCTTGATTGTGAAGTCGATAGTTCTCATGCTACCCTCTCGTTGTTGGTTGGTTTGGGTTTGCCACGATACGACTCGACACGGCGCTTTATCCTCTCATCGGTGTTGTCCCTCCTCTCAGCCTCTCCAGCCGGGTACGGGCTCAGCAGGCCGGCGGACAGGTCGTCCCCGGGCTGGGCCTGCAGGCCGTGCGGCACGTCCGGCCGAGGCACGGGAGACACTGCCAGAGCCCGAGGTCCCACAGGCCGGGATACTCGATATAGCCGGTCCCGCCGCAGCCCCAGCAGTAGCGCAGGCCGTCCGTGAGCACCGACTGAGATACGGGCCCGCCGGCGAGTGCGCCGTTGAACGCGAGCGACTGCATGTGGTGGACGTGACGGGCCTTGGTCTCCTCGCTGGCGCCGGGCGGCAGGATGATGCGGCCGGAGCCGACGACGCGCTGCGAGTCGATAATTGGGTGGCCGTCCTCCATGTGCCAGACGGTGTCGGTGATGGCGGACCAGCAGACGGAGCCGTCAGGGTCCTGGTGGATCGTGTCGGCGGTGGCGGGCGTGAGGCAGAAGAGCAGTACGATGCCGATCAGGACGGCGACGAGCAGTACGGCGAATAGCACGTCTCCTGCGATCTGGGCTGACGATCTACGTAGGGTCATCGGATCCTCCTATGGGTTGTGGTGCCGGTTGCTTCAGCCTCTCCAGCTCGGCGCGGGCTTCGGCGAGCAGGGTGACAATACCTGGCAGCGCCTCGTGAGCTTCGATGAGCGCGGCCAGCCTCGCCTCCGCCCGGATGATGGCCTCGCGCTTCAGGCCGGGGAGGCAGAGGGGGTCGGTGTGCGGCTCGTCTGTGCGCCGCTCCGCGTTCCAGTCGGCGCATTCCTCTAGGTCGTGGGTCACGTGACATGAGCACTGCACCACATGCCAGACGCTCTCGGCGCGGACGGCGGCGATGGCGCGTTCGAAAAGATCGAAGCACAGAGCACGCGCCTTTGGCGTACCTCGCATGAGCCGCATCGCATCATCGAACAGATGGCGCGCCTTCTCGACCTCACTCATGGTCGGGCCTCCTCTCGTGGTCCGGGACATTCACTCGTCTCCCCGACGCGAATCTGATGCTCGACGGCAGCCGAGATCTCTTCGTCCGACACCTTGTGACCGCCAAACGCGCGTCTGGCTGCCAGCTCAACGACCCTGCCGGTCGCCATCCACCGATCGCAGTCGAGCTTAGGCCGACCGCACCATGGGCAGTTGCCTTCCATTAATCTCCCTCCAGCCCGCACCGCTTGAAGAAGGCGGCGACGTGCTCAGAATGCGCCACGAGCGCAGAGTGAAGCGGCCCGAACTCTACTTCGCATTCA
>Ga0302046_10002539_pt1 | contig 16952 bp, 11 predicted proteins | sample RVTome_11_FD_200261 | JGI IMG/M metagenome (GOLD analysis project Ga0302046, IMG submission 200261) | Soil microbial communities from uranium-contaminated site in the Upper Colorado River Basin, Wyoming, United States - RVT147D111 (version 2) ...
CGCGCGTCGCGCCCCTGGCGAGCCTCCTCGCGCCGGTCACGAACCTGGCACGGCCGGCGCTGCAGCGTGCGATCGGCGTCGCGCGGGCGCGCACGCTTCCCCGCTGGCGGCGCGACCCGTGGCGGGACGCGGAGCTCGCCCCGGTCGGGCCAACGACCGCGGAAGCCTCGCCCGAGGTGGTGCTCTTCGTGGACACGTTCACCCGCTGGTTCGAGCCCGAGATCGCGCGCGCGGCCGCCGACCTCCTCCGCGTGGGGGGCTGGCGGGCCGCGCCCGCCCGGCCGCGCGTGGGACGACCGCTCTGCTGCGGGCGTACCTATCTGAGCGCGGGGATGCTCGACGAGGCACGGTCCGAAGCGCGCCGGGTCGTGGCCGCGCTCGCGCCGCACGCCCGGGCGGGAGCGCGCATCGTGGGCCTGGAGCCGTCCTGCCTCTACACGCTGCGCGACGAGCTGCCCGCGCTCCTGCCCGGCCAGGACGCGCGCGGCGTGGCGGAGGCGGCCCGTCTGCTCGAGGAGCTGCTCGACGAAGCGTGGGACGGCGGGCGGACGTTGCGGTTCCGGGCGGCGCCGGGACACGCTGGACCCGGCGCTTTCGTCCACGGACACTGCCACCAGAAGGCGTTCGGCGGCACGTCCGCGACGCTGCGGATGCTCTCGCGCGTGCCCGGCCTCGACGTCCGTGAGATCCCCTCCGGTTGCTGCGGCATGGCGGGCGCGTTCGGCTATCACGCCGAGCACTACGAGACGTCCATGGCGATGGGCGAGCTCGAGCTCCTCCCCGCCGTGCGGGCCGCGGCCGCGGGTGCCCTGATCGTGGCGGACGGCACGAGCTGCCGCGCGCAGATCGCGGACGGCACCGGCCGGAGGGCGCTACACGCGGCGATCGTGCTGCGGAACGCGCTGGCGGACTGAGGGTCCCCCGGCTCGCCCCCTACAGCTCGAAGGCCTCCCCGCGTCCCGGCGCCCGCACGTCCTGATGGCCCGCCGCGCGCAGCCCGTCCGCGAGCGCGAGCTGGCGGACGGGGTCCCCGTGCACGAGGAAGATCCGGCGCAGGCGCCGAGCGTCCAGGTGGCCGACGAATCGCAGCAGCTCGTCGTGGTCCGCGTGCGCGGAGTAGGCGTTCATGACCTCGACCTGAGCCCTCAGCCGGAACGGCTCCCCGAAGATGCGGATCTCGGGCTCGCGATCGATGATGCGCCGGCCGAGCGTGTGCTCCGCGCAGTAGCCGACCATCATCACCGTGTTGCGCGGGTCCTCCACGTTGTTCCTGAGATGGTGCAGGATGCGGCCCGCCTCGCACATGCCCGACGCCGAGATGATCACCATCGGCAGCCGCGACGCGTTGAGCTTTTTCGAGTCCTCGACGTCCCGGACGTACATGAGGCGCTCGAACCCGAATGGGTTCGGGTCGCTTTCGATGTAGCGGGCCAGCTCGGCGTCGTAGCACTCGGGGTGGTCGCGGAAGATGCGCGTCACGTTCACCGCGAGCGGGCTGTCCACGTAGACCGGTATCGGCGTCAGGCGGCCCCCGTTCTCGAGCTGGTCGAGCCGGTGGACGATCTCCTGCGTCCGCCCGACCGCGAAGGCTGGAATGATCACCTTCCCGCCCCGTCGCGCGGTCTCGCCGACCGCCTCGGCCAGGCGCTCCGCGGCCCGCTCCTGCGGCTCGTGGAGCTTCCCCCCGTAGGTGGACTCGCAGATCAGGTAGTCGCAGTCCGGCATCGGCTGCGGATCCCGCAGGATGGGACGGCCGGGCCGGCCGACGTCGCCCGTGAACCCCAGAGTGACGCTACGCCCATTGTGCATGACCGTGAGCGCCATAGACGCGGACCCGAGGATATGGCCGGCGTCGCGATACTCCACGTGCAGCCCGGCCAACGGCGAGAACCGCTCACCATACGCCACGCCGACGAAGCGCTCGAGCACCGCCCGCGCATCCTCCGTGCGGTAGAGCGGTTCCACCCGCTCCCTCCCCTTCCTCCGCTCCCGCCGGTTGACCCACTCGGCGTCCTTCTCCTGGATGTACGCGCTGTCGAGGAGCATCGCGTTACACAGGTCCCTCGTGGCCTCCGTGCAGTATACACGCCCCCGGAACCCGTCCCGGTGGAGCCGCGGCAGGAGCCCCGAGTGGTCGATGTGCGCGTGCGACAGCAGCACCGCGTCTATCGTGCCGGCGGGCACGGGGAGCTCGGTGTTCAGTCGCTTGGCCTCCGCGCGCCGGCCCTGGTAGAGCCCGCAGTCCATCAGGACGCGGCCGGCGCCGAGGTCGAGCAGGTGGAGCGAGCCGGTGACCGTGCGCGCCGCGCCCCAGAACGTGAGCCTCACGCCGCGAGCCGCCGCGCGTCGCGCGTCTCCTCCGGCGGGCCGCCGACTACCGCCCGTCTCACCACGACGGACTGCCGAGCGCCCGGCGTCGCCGCGCGGGCCGCACTACCCGAGCCTCACCACCACGGCCTCCGACACGACCGGGAGGTCCAGAAGCGCCGCGCGCACGTCCTCGTTCACTTCCCCGTCGACGGAGATCGCCGCGAGCGCGTCGCCACCCTTGGAGAGCCGGCCCTGGTGATACCCGGCGATGTTGATCCCGTGGTCCCCCAGCAGCGTCCCCACGCGGCCGATGACGCCCGGCACGTCCTGGTTCCTGAGAACGACCAGCGTGCCCCCCGGGACGATGTCGACGCCGAAGTCGCCGATGCGCACGATACGCGGGTGCGCGTCTCCGAGGAGCGCGCCCGCCAGCCGCAGCGCGTCCGTGTCCGTGCGTACGTCGAGCTCGATCAGCTCCGGGTAGTGGGCGTCCTCGGACAGTCGCGTGCGGGCCACGGCCATCCCCCGCTGGCGCGCCAGGTGGCCGGCGCTCACGAAGTTCACCTGGTCCCTGCCGATGATGTTCTCCAGCAGGCCCACGAGCACGTACGCGGCCAGCGGCTCGAGCGCCTCGTCCGAGCTCCCGGAGTAGCGCACCTCTACGCCGCGGATGCCGCCGTGCGCGAGCGCGCAGCCCAGGAAGCCGAGGTTGCGGCCGAGCGCGAACAGCGGCGCGAGCGCCCGTACCGTGTCTCCACCGATGGCCGGCGCGTTGAGCGCCCTGGACAGGTCGCCCTCGGCGAGCGAGGCGCGCACGGCCTCGGCGATCTCGGTGGCGACCAGCTCCTGTGCCTCCCTCGTCGACGCGCCGAGGTGGGGCGTCAGCACGAGGTTCGGCGCGGACCGCAGCGCGGAGCCCTCCTCCAGCGGCTCGTTCGCGTAGACGTCGAGCGCGGCGCCGGCAAGTCGACCCTCCTCCAGGGCGGCCGCGAGCGCGGCCTCGTCGATCAGGCCGCCGCGGGCGACGTTGACGAGGTATGCCCCGTGCTTCATTCGGCCGAGCGCTTCCGGGCCGATCATGCCACGCGTCGCGTCGGTCAGCGGCACGTGCAGCGACAGCACGTCGGCGCGCGCGAGCACCGTGTCGAGGTCCGCGCGCTCGACCTGCAGCTCGGCCGCCCGCTCGTCGGTGAGATACGGGTCGTGAGCGACGACTTGCATCCCGAACGCGCGGCAGCGCCGGGCGACCTCGCCGCCGATGCGGCCAGCTCCGATCAGGCCGAGCGTGCGCCCCCGGAGCTCGGCGCCCTTGAAGCGCGAGCGGGCCCATTCGCCACGACGGATCGAGGCGTCCGCCTCGGCGACGCGCCGGACGACCGAGAGGATGAGCGCGAGCGTGAGCTCCGCGGCCGAGACCGTGTTGCCCGCCGGGGCGTTGAGCACGGCCACGCCACGCGCGGTCGCCGCGTCGAGGTCGATGTTGTCCACGCCCACGCCCGCGCGGCCGACCACCCGCAGCGCGCGCGCGCGGGCCAGCAGGCCGGCGTCGACCGTGGTGGCGCTGCGCACGATCAGGCCGTGGGCGACGCCGAGCGCCTGCTCGAAGGCCGCGTCGGAGGCGTCGTCCACCTGCACGATGCGAAAGCGATCGTCGTCGCGGAGTGGCTGGAGCCCGCCCCCCGATACGCCGTCGGTGACGAGGACGGTGAAGCTCGCCGCGGTCATCGCAGCACGTCGGACAGCTCGGCCAGCAGGCCCTCGAGCTCCTCGAGCGTGTGGTCGCCCATGTGACCGATGCGGATGGTGCGCTCCTTCAGCTTCCCGTAGCCGCCGCCGATCACCCATCCGCGCTCGAGCATCGCGCGCACGACGGGGGGACCGCTCAGCTCGTCAGGCAGTCGGATCGCCGTCACGGCGGGCGAGCGGTGTCCCTCGGGCGCCACCACGCGCACGTCCACGGCGGCATCGCGCATCTCGTCCACCCACGCCCAGGTGCGCTCCGCCATGCGCGCGTGCCTCGCCCAGCGGGCCTCCATACCCTCCGCGAGCATCCGCTCGAGCTGGACCCGGAGCGCGAACAGGATCGACAGCGCCGGCGTGGTCGGCGACTGATGCTTCTCGTGCGCCTCGGCGAAGCGCTCCAGGTCGAAGTAGAAGCCGCGCCGCGGCGCGGTGGCCGCTCGCTCCATCATGGCCGCCGATGCGACGCCGAACGCGAGGCCCGGCGGCAGCGCGAACGCCTTCTGGGAGCCCGTGAGCAAGAAGTCCAGCCGCCACTCGTCGGTGCGCACCTCCGCGGCCGCGAAGCCCGAGACCGAGTCCACGAGGAGCAGCGTGTCCTCGTGCCCGGCCACCACGGCCCCGATCGCCCGGATGTCGTTCAGGACGCCGGTCGACGTCTCCGAGTGCGCGACGGTCACGGCCTCGTAGGTCCCCGAGCGGAGGCGCTCGGCCACCTCGGCCGGGTCGTGCGCCTCGCCCCACGGGATCGAGACCTCGTCGACCTCGTTCCCGCACAGGCGCCCGATCTCGGCGAAGCGCTGGCTGAACGCGCCGTTCACGAGGGAGAGCATCCTCCGGCTGGTGGCGTTCCGCACCGCCGCCTCCATGAGGCCCGTGGCCGACGAGGTCGACAGAAAGACCGGGCGAGCGGTGAGGAATACCCGCTCGAGCCCCGACTGCAGCTCGAGCATGAGCTCGTGGACGCCCGCTCCCCGGTGGCTGATCATGGGGCGCGTCTGCGCGCTCAGAACGTCGGGGTGGACCTCGGTGGGGCCGGGCAGGAAGAAGCGGCCCGGGCGCAGCGGAGCGCCCTTCGAAGCAGGTCGGCTCAAGGGGGTCGATCTCCGTGGGAGGGCGGACGCCAGGTGCGAGCGTTTCCTGCCGGCCGCGGAGCTGCTCGCCCGGCGCGGCCGGACGGTAGCCAGGGGTGAGCGTGGCAAAGTGCCGGTCAAGCTAACGACGCGTCAGATGTTTACCAGGCGGGAGACGATGGTGGGTCAATCGCGCCAGACCTCCCTCCACCGGGTGTAGTGCACGAGCCCCACGCCACCCCGCTCGAGCACCTCCAGGCCGGCCGGATTACGGTACACCTCGCGAAAGAAGACGTGTGTCACGTTCGCCTGGATGATTAGCTTCGCACACATGACGCACGGGCTCGCGGTGATGAACGCCACCTTTCCCGGCAGGTGCCCGGGAGCCTTCACGAGCGCGTTCATCTCGGAATGGATGCAGCCGCATTTCCCCTCGTCGGTGGAGTCGCAGCGGTTCGGGAAGCCCTTCGCGTTGCCGTTGTAGCCGATGGAGACGACGTGGTCCAGCGTCGCGTTCGTCAAGACCGTGCCCACCTGGAGCCGCACGCACGTGGACCGTTTCGCCAGCTCCTCGGCCATGCGCATGTACACCTCGTAGAGCGGCGGCCGAGTCACGTGATCGATGACGGAGACGAAGTCCTCGGGCACCTCGACGACGTTGAGCGGGTGTGTGTTCTCCGGGACTCCGTCCTTGTAGATCAGCGGCATGGCGCCAGCCTGTGGGGGTCAGTCCCATCCCAGCCCATCCACGAGAACCTTCGCTTGAAGGTACTCGACCGGCGCCCACGCGTCTGTAAGCGGCCGCCCCGAAGGTTCGACACCGGCCAGGGGCCGTTCGGGGCCGGGCAGCGCCCGCGCGCCCGCGCCCGCGATCACGATCAGGTTCTGCGTCACGTCCCGGGCCACGCTGGGGTCGGCCACGTGCACGCGTACCTCGTCGAAGACCTCCGCCAGCGTCGCGCCGAACCGCTCGAGGAAGCCGGTTCCCGGCCCGACCAGCGGAGACAGCACGTTCGCGACGAAGAGCCCGTCGGGGCGCAGCCGTGCGCGCATGTCGCGGAGCGCCTCGACGGTCACCATCGTCCACGGCACGGTCAGGAGGTGATCGAAGACGTCGAGATAGACCATGTCGTACGTGGTGCCGTCGGAGCGCAGGAAGACGCGGCCGTCCTCGTGGAAGACGCGGATGCCCGGGTGTGGCCGCCGGCCGTACGCGAAGTAGCGCCGGGCCAGGTCCGTCACCGCGGGGTCGATCTCGACCACGTCGATCCGCATGTCCGGGCCACGGCGCTGGAACGCCACGGGCAGCGAGAGCGCCGCGCCGCCGAGCACCAGGACGGACTCGATCTGGGCGAGCCTTCCGCCGAGGAGCGCGAGGCTCGCCGTCGCGTACGCGTGTGCCGGCTCGCCGTCGTCCACGTACTCGGCCGAGGAGGATCCGCCGTTCTGCCACATCTCGCGCACCGTCCGCCCATTGGACCACGCGCGCTCCGTGACCCGAACGGAGGCGTACAGCGTCTGCTCCGCGTGCAGCGTGTCGGGGGCGGGCCTGGCCGCGGTGAGGCCGAGGGCGCCCAGCCCCACGGCGCCCGCCAGGAGGCGCGCCGCGCCCGCGCTCCGGCGCAGGAGGCGACCGGACAGAGCCGCCATCATCAGCAGCGCCGCCCCCGTCAGCGCCAGGAGCACGGGTAGCGGAAGCGCCGGAAGGAGGACGAAGCCCGTCGCGAACGTGCCCGCGATGGAGCCGGCGGTCGCGGCGGCGCTCACGTCGCCGGCGCGACGACCGACGCTCGACAGGCTCTCGGTGTCCGCCTGAACCAGGTACGGCACGACCGCGCCCAGGCAAAGCACGGGCGGCGCGAAGAGCAGGAGCGAGCTGCCGAGCGCACCCGGAATGAAGCCCAGCACGTCACGCGCCAGCCAGGGCAGCCCCTCGCCCAGCACCGGAATCGCCGCCGAGAAGCCCGCCACCGCCAGGACGGCGGCGAGCGGCACCCGACCCGCGTCGGCGAGCCGTCCGCCGAGGTGGCTTCCCACCGCGAGCGCCGAGAGAATGACGCCGATCACCGCGGTCCAAGGCACGGCTGAAAGGCCGAAGACGGGCGCAATGAGGCGGGCACCCGCGATCTCGATGGTCATGACCGCGAAGCCGGAGCCGAACGCGAGCGCGAGCAGCCCGGCGCGGCGCGGCCTCGGGTCCCCGCCTGGGTCCGAGTCGCCGGCGCCTGACGCGGGTTCGTGCACGGTTTCGGTATCCGGGCGAGTAAGGGGCGTCCGTGGGGGAGCTCGGGGGCGTGGCCGGACCGCGCACCGCCGTCCCGGAGCTTCCGGGGGGGGTCGACGCGGGCCATCGGGCGCAGTAAAGATGGCGGGTCCTCCGCAGAATCCGAACGGCCCCCGAGGCCGCGCCGGACCAGCCCCCGCCCGCGACCCGCATGCATCCGAACCGGCTCCTCCTTCTGCTCCCGTCCCTGATGGGCATCGCCGGGGCCGCGTGCAGCGACGGACCGGCCCACGTTCCGCCGCCGGGCGTGGTCGATCTGGCGGCGCCCTGGGCGCGCGCCACGCCCGAGGCGGTCGGCCTCGACGGGACGCGCCTGTTCGTGGCGGGCGAGCTGGCCGGAGGCATCGCCGGCATGCGCAGCCTGCTCGTGGTGCGCGAGGGCAAGCTCGCGTTCGAGCGCTACTACGGCGGGGCGACGGCGGACAGCCTGGCGGAGATCGGAACCGCGACCGAGAGCGTCGTGTCCGCGCTGATCGGCATCGCGCTGAGGGACCGCCAGCTCGACGGGGTCGATCAGCCCGCCGGCGACTTCGAAGTCGTCCGGGAGCTTCGCCCGACGGAGGACCACCTGAACGTCACCGTGCGGCACCTGCTGACGATGACCGGCGGGTTCGCCTGGAGCGGGCCCCCGGACCGCGCGTATAGCGACTGGCTGGCGTCGGGTGACCACCTGCGCCACCTGCTCGACCGGCCCCTGACCTCGCCGCCCGGCGTGAGCTTCAGGCACGACCCCGCGGGCGCACACCTCCTGGGCGCGATCCTCGAGGAGGCCGCCGAGCGCCCGCTCCCGGCGTACGCGGACCAGCTCCTGCTCGGCCGGCTCGGCATCGGCAGGCGGGCGTGGGAGATCATCGGCGGCCGGGCGAACGGTGGCGCCGGGCTCGCGCTGCGGCCCCGAGACCTGGCGCGCTTCGGCCAGCTCCACCTTCAGGAGGGGTGGTCGGCCCACCGGTCCGTCGTGCCGACGGACTGGGTCGCGCAGGCCACCGCGCCGCAGTTCCCCTGGAGCGTGCCGATCGGCCCGCTCGACCGCGTCACGTACGGGTTCCTGTGGTGGGTCGACCTGGACCGCGACGCCTATTTCGCCCGCGACCGGAGCGGGCAGATCGTGTACGTCGCGCCCGGGTGGGAGATCGTGGTCGTCGCCACCACCCGTCGCCCCCTGGACGGCGCCGGCAGGCCCGCCGTCGAGGCGGCCGTGCTGGCCGTCGTGGTCGACCACGTGTTGGACGCGGTGAGGTAGCAAGGCTGCACTCGACGGGCACGAGTTTTGGGAGGACCACGTCTCGCCCGCCACCGACCCCCACGGCACCTTCGCCCGAGTGGTCGGCTACCGCCAGACGACTGACGCCCATCTGTTGACCCTGGCGACGGCGCGCGGCGGGCGTGTCGCCACCTTCGATCGCGGGTTGGCCGACCTGGTGCCGGACGACCGTCGGCAAGACGGTCTGGTTCTGCTGATCCGCTGACGCGGCGGGCGAGAGCGACGCTACCGTTGGCGGGCGGGCGGGCATGCCGGGGGGCGCGGCGGCGGGCGGCGGGCGGCGGGCGGCGCGGCGGCGGGCAGCGGGCGGGCGGCGCGCTGACCGCCGCTCGTGCCGTCAAGTCTGCAATCATCCCCCGTTTCGACACTCCCTGTCGACTTTGCGGCAAATAGTGCGGCTAGGCGTGCAGGCGTGATTCCGGCCGATCCATTCCTGCAGACTTCACCGCACCTATTCGGGTGAACTCTACAGGGAACGGTTTTCGGGAGGAGGCATGCAGGGTTATCGGCACCCCGCCCACGATCAGGGAGGGATGCGGCATCGTCCTGCCTTCCCACCACCCCGGCCTACCGCCCTCCCATCGTCGTCCAGATGAGCGCCGCGCCCCCGCCTCCCTGGGTCCCGAAAAAACGTCGTCGCATCACGTCGGGGTCAGCGCGCAGCCCACGAGCGTTTGCCCATGGCGTTTCCCGCCGCCGAGACCGCTGCCGTGCTGAGGAGATCCGTGGCGACCCGCCGTCGACTCGCTTCGACTCCGATCATCCGGGGGACGCCTCCCTCCGCGGGGTCGCACTCCGGCGCGACCTGGTGACGCTTCGCAGGTATCGGCGACCCGAGCTGCACCGCCTAGCGTCCTGCGCGCTCACGCCCCCTCGCGATCGCCCCCCCTCGCACCCTCCCCGATCAGGCCGGCTGGTGCACCCGCCTCAGCGCCTTCTTGCGCTGGTTGGCGTCCAGGATGCGCTTGCGGAGCCGGATCCCGGCCGGGGTGACCTCGATCAGCTCGTCCTCCTCGATGAACTCCAGCGCCAGCTCGAGCGTGATCTGGCGCGGGGGCTCGAGCTTGATGTTCTCGTCGGCCGCCGTGGTGCGCATGTTCGTGAGCTTCTTCTCCTTGCTCACGTTGACCTCCATATCGTCGGTGCGCGCGTTCTCTCCGACGATCATCCCGCCATAGGCCTCGTCCCCCGGTAGGACGAAGAGCGTGGCCCGCTCCTGCAGGTTGAAGAGCGCGAACCCGACGGCCTTACCGGCCCGGTCCGCCACGAGCACCCCGCGTGAGCGTCCCTTGATCGGGCCGGCCCACCCACCCCACGAATGGAAGTTGTGGTGCAGCATGCCCTCGCCGCGGGTGTCGGTGAGGAACTCCGAGCGATACCCGAAGAGGCCGCGCGCGGGCACGCGGAAGCTCAACCTCGTCGTGCCGGAGTCGCCCATGGGCCTCATCTCCTTCATCTCGCCCTTTCGTGCCCCGAGCTTCTCGATGACGGTGCCCACCAGCATCGAAGGCACCTCGACCACGACCTCCTCGTACGGCTCCTGCAGCGTGCCGCCGGGCGCCCGGCGTGTGATGACGCGCGGCCGCGAGACCTGGAACTCGTAGCCTTCTCGGCGCATGGTTTCCATGAGGATCGTCAGGTGCAGCTCGCCCCACCCGCTCACGGTGAACGTGTCGGGAAGCTCCGTGTCCTCGACCCGCAGCGAGACGTTGCGCTCGAGCTCGCGATGGAGCCGCTCCCGGAGCTGACGCGTCGTCACGAACTTTCCCGCGCGCCCGGCGAACGGCGAGTTGTTCACCGTGAAGTCCACGGAGAGCGTCGGCTCCTCGACCGCGATGCCCCTGAGCCGCTCGCGGTGTGCCGGGTCGGTGAGGGTCTTGCCGATCTCCACGCCCTCCAGCCCCGCGAGCGCGACGATGTCGCCGGCGCCCGCCGCGTCGACCTCGATTCGCTCCAGCCCGCGGAACGTGTAGAGCCTCGAGACCCTGGCCTCCTCGGCCTCCGCGGGATCGTCGACCATGCCGGCCCCCCCGAGGTCGAGCAGGGTCACCTCGTCCCCGACCCGGACGCGGCCGCGCTCGATGCGGCCGATCGCGATGCGGCCCACGTACGACGAGTGGTCGAGCGTGGAGACCAGCATCTGGAACGCGCCCGCCGGATCCACGTGAGGCGCCGGGAAGTACGACACGATCGTGTCGAAGAGCGGTGCCAGGTCCCCCTCGCTCGCGTCGGCGTCGCTCGATGCCCAGCCGTCGCGGCCGACAGCGTACAGGAACGGGGCGTCAAGCTGCGCGTCCGACGCCTCCAGATCCATGAACAGCTCCAGCACCTCGTCGTGCACCTGGCGCGGCCGCGCGTCGCCCCTGTCGACCTTGTTGATGACCACCAGGGGCAGCAGGCCGAGCTCGAGCGCCTTGCGCGTGACGAACCGCGTCTGGGGCATGGGACCCTCGGCCGCGTCGACCAGCAGCACCACGCCGTCGACCATGCGCAGGATGCGCTCGACCTCGCCGCCGAAGTCGGCGTGGCCGGGCGTGTCGACGATGTTGATCTTCACGTCCTTCCAGTGCACGGCGGTGTTCTTGGCGAGGATGGTGATCCCCCGCTCCCGCTCGAGCGGGTTGGAGTCCATCACGCGCTCCTGCACGGCCTGGTTCTCCCGGAAGACGCCGGCCTGCCGGAACATCTGGTCGACGAGCGTCGTCTTGCCGTGATCTACGTGTGCTATGATCGCGATGTTGCGTATTGCCATCGAATGTCACGAAGCCCGCACGGGCGATCGGATCCGCTGTTCCCCGAGGCACGAAAGCTAACGCCGGGGCACGCTCGGGACGCACGCCGCCACGCGGCAGACCGCCGGCAGCCATTGGTCGGCCGCCGGCGGCCGACGGTCCGCGTCGAACCTGAGCGGAGCTCCGGAACGCGGCCGGCGCTTTCCGGGCACGCACGTCGTGTCCTCGCGCCACCGCCGCGGCCGGCTCACCCCGCGGCCGGACCCGGCGGTCAAGTCCCGATCTGTCTGTAAGAAGCGGAGCGGAGCGCGGCCGCGACGCTTGCTCCTAGAAGCGTGACGCCTCCAACCCCACCGTGGCGCTCGCCCAGGCCGCGCTGAACCGGTACCAGACGTCGGCTGCTTCCCTCATGCGGCCCTGCGCCTCCAGGCTCGTCGCCAGCCCGTGGAGGGACCACCCGTTGTCCGGAAAGCGGTCCAGGTCCTCGCGGTACGCGCGCTCGGCCTCACTGGGCCGGCCCGCCTCCAGGTACGCCCGCCCCAGCGAGTGCCGCACCGGATAGTACCACAGCGGCGGCTCGTCATAGAGGAGCGCGTCCTCGATGGCGGCGGCCGCCTCGAAGTGCCGCACGGCCGCGTTCGCGTCGCCCGACCGCAGCGCGATCTCCCCGGCCAGCGCGAGCGGCGCCAGCGCCGGGACGGGGTTCAGCTCCGGCGGCCCCTCGACGCCCTCGGCGGCCTCGCGGATCTCCGCCAGCACGACGTTCGCCTCGTCCGTCCGGCCGAGGGCCGCCAACGCGACGCCGCCAGCGTAGCGCGACATGATCCACGCCTGAGGCAGGTCCTCCGGCGGCGAGGCCTCCGCGAGCACCTCCTCCCACTGGCCGAAGCTCAGCAGCGTGAGCTGGGGAAGGACGATGGCGTTCTGGATCCAGTAGACCTGCCGGGCCACGTCGTGCGGCACCTTGGGCGCGACGATGCGAGCCGCCTCGACGGCCTTCTCGCGCATGCCCGCCATGGTGGCCGCGAACGCCATGAAGTGGTAGTTGTGCGGATAGTACGTGCCCATGTACGGCGACTGCCCGCCGAGGTCGGGCATCATCGACTCGTCGGAGTGGACCGCGTGCTCGTTGGCGCGCACCGCGTCCGCGTAGCGGCCGACCCGGATGTAGATGTGGCCGGGCATGTGCACGATGTGCCCCGCGCCCGGCATGAGCGCGGCGAGTCGGTCCGCGCACTCCACGGCCTTGGCGGGAAACGCCGCTTCCACCGCGTGGATGTAGTAGTGGCATGCGCCCGGATGGTCCCGATCGAGGGCCAAGCCCGCTTCGAGCTCCGCCACGATCGCCTCCGTGCCCTCACGCGGCCGGCGGTCCGCGTAGCGCCCCTCCCAGTAGTTCCACGGACTCAGGTTCATGAGCGAAGCCGCGTGCAACGTCACGATGTCGGGGTCCTCGGGGAACCGCTCGGCGACGCGGCCCATGGCGCCGGCGTAGGCCGAGTCCCGCGCCGCCTGCCCTTCGTCGAGCTCGGGCGCGTAGCGCTCGGCCAAGGCCTCGATGAGCGCCCGCTCGGCCGCGGTGGCGCCGTCCAGACGAGCCAGCGCCTCGCGCGACGCCTGGTACGCGCGTCGCGCGGACTCGGACTCGGGCGGCGCGTTGATGTTGTGCCCTGAAGCCAGGGCGACGCCCCACCAGCACATCCCGCAATCGGGGTCGTGTCGGAGGGCCTCCTCGTAGGAGCGGATGGCCTCGGGGTGGTTGAACGCGTACTGGAGTCTCAGCCCCTGATCGAAGTATGCCTGCGCCCGGGCGACGTCCGTCGAGATCCGCCTGTGATGGCCTCCCAGGTCCTCGTGGAGCGGAACGCTCCCGGCCCCCTCCCTGGCCATGTGCGCATGCTCCTGAGCGGCCGCGCCCGGGGCACCCACGGCGAGCAGCGCCAGGACGGCGGCAACGATCGTGCGGTGTATCATGAGTCGATCTTCCTTCGCGATTCAGGTGGAACTTTGTACTGATCGGTCAGTATAAGAACAGTGTAGCGGAGTCCGGAGAAAGGTCAAGACGCCGCTGCCTCTCCGCGGTGGGAGCGGAGTGCACCAGGTACGAATCTTTCCGGTTCTTGTACCGAACAGTATGTTTGGTCGGAGCCAAGGAGGGCGAGATGCCGAAGGACGGCCGAACCACGAAGGAAAGCATCCTGGACGCCGCGAGCGCGCTCGTCCTGGAGAAGGGATTCGTGGGTACGTCCGTGGACGACATCATCCATCGCGCCGGCATCAGCCGCGGCACGTTCTTCTATCACTTCCCCTCGAAGGACGACCTCGCGCGCACGCTCCTGCAGCGGCACGCCGCAACGGACAAGGCGCTGACGGATCGGCTGCTCGCGCGCGCGGAGAGCCTCGCCCGCGACCCGCTCCAGCAGATCCTGATCTTCTTCGGGCTCTACATGGAGGTGATCGAGTCACTGCCCGAGTCCGAGCCCGGATGCCTCTTCGCCTCGTTCTCGTACGAGGCCGGGCTCTTCGACGAGGAGACCACCGGCGTCATCCTCACGGCCGTCGACCACTGGCGTGACCGCGTGGGGGCCAAGCTCGACGAGGCCCTCGAGCTGCACGGCGCCGATACGGAAGTGGACGGCGCCACGTTGGCCGACTTGGCCTACACCGTCATCGAGGGGTCGATGATCATGGCGCGCGTGCGCCGCGAGCCGGCGATCATGGTCGAGCACCTGCGCTGCTACCGGAGCTACCTGGAGCACCTGTTCGGCGTCGCCGTGACGGCGGACGCGACGAGCTAGGACCGCCTCCTCACGAACGGAAGCGAGCCCACCAGACCCTCCCAGCTCCGCCGAAACTCCTCGCGCGCCGGATCGGCCTGGTGGGCGGGGCGCCGGAAGGCGTCGACAACGAACGCCATGACGACGCCGAACATGCCGCCGAGCACGACGCCGAGCGCCAGGGCGAGGACCAGACGCCGCTCGTCCGGTCCCGGCGGCAGGAACGGAGACTGCAGGATGGTGATGACGGGCGTGTCCCTCACCTCCGAGATGCTCGCCTGCTCGAACGACTGGACGAGCGTGGTGAACACCTGCTGGCGCAACGAGACTGCCCGTTGCAGACGCTCGTGCCGGAACATCAGCTCGGGAGAGTTCTCGAACTGTCGGTTGCTCTGCAAAAAATCCTCGAGCTCCGACTCGGCGTTGCGCAGCTCGGCCTCGGCCTTGTCCATGCGCGCCTCGATGAAGGCGCGCTCGGCGGTCGCCTGCGACTGCCGGGTCTCGAGGTTGAAGCGCGCGATCTCGTCCAGCAGCCTCTGGGCGATGCTCCGCGAAAGCTCCGGCCACTCGGTCTCGATCTCGACGGTGACGATGCCGGTCTCACGTCCGGTCGAGACCGAGACGACACGATCCCGAAGACGCTCGATGGTCTTCTCGAGGCGAAGCGCGTCGGTCTCCTGTTCGACTTCGAAGAGATCGGCCAGCGGCGTGGGCGGGCCGCGGTCCACCGCGTACGGTACGCTCGCCACGCGGTGCAGGATCTCACGGGAGACGAGGAGCTCGGCGTAGAAGGCCGGGCTCGCCTCCTCGGTGGAGCCCCCGACGTTGACCCCGAACTGGCTGGCCAACGCGAGCAGCTCCGAGGCCGACGCCTCCGATCCCTGAGGGCGGAACGAAGCCGCGGTGGTATACGTCGGTGTCCTGAGGAACGCGACCGCGACCGCCAGCGCGGCGCCGAGGATCACGGCGCCCATGATCCACCCGCGCCGGCGTAGCAGCACCGCGAGCACCTCCCACAGGGAGATCTCGTCGTCGGGCACGCGCGAGAGAGGAGCCACGGGCTCGCCGCGCTGCTGGTGCTGCTCTCCGATCATTCCTGGTCCTGTCGGTTCGTCGCCGCGGTTGCCGTACAGTCGCGCCGCGCGGTGCAGCTCCTCGAACGGCACCGCCCACGGGAGCCGGCCCGGAGTATCGCCCGACGCAATGAGCGCAGCAACCTGCGCGGACGGCGCCCTTGCCACGCGCGCGCGGGCGCACTATGACGCGTCGCAAGGTGACGTCGGCACGCGCTCGGGGCGCCCGCTGGGGCGGCGTCGCCCACGAGCGGCCGCGCTGCCGCGGCTTCATCCCCAGGAGATCCCCTGATCGGTCCGAGCTCGGCACGGCCCACGGACCGCGTGGACCGGCCCACGGCGCGGGTACGCCGCTGCGGCCTTCGTGCGCTCGTGACTGCCACCGCCGTGTACCTCCTGGCATGCACGCAACCTGTGGGCTCCCGCGGGTGGGAGTGCCTGGCCCCGGCGGGCGCGGGCGGTGGCTGGGACCTCACCTGCCGGTCCGTCGCACGGGTACTGGCCGAGCTCGGCGTCGCGCCGGGGCCGGTGCGCACCACCAACCTGCCGGGCGCGGGCGGTGGGGTGGCGTTCGCCCGCACGGTCGCGCAGCGAAGCGACGACCCCACACTGCTCGTGGCCGCCAGCCCGTCCACCACGCTCCGGCTGGCGCAGGGCCAGTACGGCCACCTCACCGAGGACGATGTCCTGTGGGTGGGCGCGCTGGGAGCGGAGTACGGTGTCCTGGCGGTAGCCGCGGACGCGCCCTGGCGCACCCTGGACGATCTTCTCGACACGTGGCGCCGCGACCCGGCCTCACTGGTCGTGGCCGGCGGCTCCGCCGTGGCGGGACAGGATCACATGAAGGTCCTGCTGCTCGCGCACCGGACGGGAATCGATCCGCGCCGGATCCGCTACGTGCAGTTCGACGGTGGCGGCGAGGCCATGACCGCGCTGCTGGGCGGCTTCGTGCAGGTCTTCTCCGGCGAGGGGTCCGAGGTGGAAGGGCAGGTCGCAGCCGGTCGCATGCGCGTGCTGGTGGTGCTCGCTCCGAACCGCCTGAGCGGACCGCTCTCCGGAGTTCCGACGGCGAGGGAGTCCGGCGTGGACGTCACGTGGGTCACGTGGCGCGGCTTCTACGTCCCCTCGGGCATCGGTCCGGAGGCGTACGGCCGGTGGGTCGACGCGCTGCGGCAGGTGGGCGAGTCCCCCGCCTGGGAGGAGGCGCGCCGACTGCACCGCCTGGAGCCGTTCTACATGCTCGGAGACGAGTTCTCGGCGTTCGTCAGGCAGCAGGTGGCGGACTTCCGGGAGATGTCCCGGGAGATCGGGCTCATCCGGTGAGCCCCATGGGCGACCGGGCTGATCGGCGGAGCCCTACGGGCCACCCTCCTCGGCCGCGGAGCCCCACGTCCGACCGGCTCGCGGGGGCGCTGCTGGTGGCCCTGGGGGCCGCGGCCGCCGCCGAGGCGTCGACGTTCGACGTCGCCTTTCTCACGGACCCCGTCGGCCCCAAGGCCCTGCCCTACCTTGCGGCCGCGATCCTCGTCCTGGCGGGCGGGCGTGTCGCGCTGCGTGCCGGCGTGGCCGCCGTGCGCGCGCGGCCCGCGCCGCGCGCGCACGAGCCTGGGCCTCCCAAAGCGCCCGGCCGAGCTCGGCTCCCGAGGATCGCGGCGGCGGCTGGCGCGTTCCTCGCCTACGCCGCCGTGCTCCCCTGGCT
>Ga0302046_10002540_pt1 | contig 16949 bp, 17 predicted proteins | sample RVTome_11_FD_200261 | JGI IMG/M metagenome (GOLD analysis project Ga0302046, IMG submission 200261) | Soil microbial communities from uranium-contaminated site in the Upper Colorado River Basin, Wyoming, United States - RVT147D111 (version 2) ...
GAGCGAGGTAGATGGAAGTTGGTCAGGAGGCGATCCACGACCCGGAAGCTGTATCCCGGAGTGATCATCAGGCGGGTCTCTCGCTTGCCCGGGCTGATGGTGCGGTCGTTCCCGGCGGCGCTCTCGAGCGCACGTACCACCGTGGTACCCACTGCCCACACCCGGCCTCCCTCCTCACGAACGCGCTCCACCAGTGCGGCCAGCCGGGGAGTGATCAAGTACGGCTCCGGGTGCATTGCGTGCTGCGCCGGATCATCGACTTCCACCGGCTTGAAGGTGCCGGGACCGATCTCCAGGTCGAGTCCTGCCACAACCACGCCTGCAGCAGTGAGCCCATCGAGGAGCGCGGGCGTGAAATGAAGGCCCGCAGTTGGAGCGGCAACGCTCCCCTCGACCCGGGCATACACCGTCTGATAGCGGCTCTCATCGAGATCGGTGGGCGCCCGAGTGATGTAGGGCGGCAGCGGCAGGCGGCCGAACCGCGCGATCGCGTCCTCCGCATTGACCCCGATGAACCGCACCAGTCGGTTGCCGTCCGCCAGTACCTCCACCGTCTCGACCCAGGCGTCCGGGCCCAGCGTGATCCGCCTCCCCGGCCGGAGCGCAGTGCCGGGCTTGCCCAGCGCCACCCAGGTTCCCTCGGTCCCGGGGTGGATGAGCAGGACTTCGGCTGGCGCGCCCGAAGGCCGGCTGCCAGGCAGGCGAGCGTGTCGCACTTTGGTGGTGTTGAGGACCAGGAGATCGCCGGGCGCCACGAGAGCCGGGAACTCGGCGAAGAGCGAATCCACCACCAAGGAGCCACCGATCGGCGTGATCTTCCCGGTCAGGTGAACTCGTCGAACTGCCGCTCCGGCTCTCGGTAACTTTCTTCGGTCCGCTGGGCCGTCGCGACGGTCATCCCGCAGAACCACCAGCAGCCGGCTCCCGGCCCGCTCGGACAACGGCTCCTGGGCGATGAGCTCGGGCGGGAGTTCGTAATGGAAATCGGTGGTGCGGAGGCGCTCAGGCGTCAAAGATCGTCGCCTGTGCCGCCGGCGGCGTGAGCCCGAAGCGCCGGTACGCGAGGGTGGTGGCGCAGCGGCCCCGCTGGGTCCGTTCCAGGAAGCCCTGCTGGATGAGATACGGCTCGTACACGTCTTGCAACGTCTCGGCGTCCTCACCGACGGCAACGGCCACCGTGCCGAGCCCCACCGGGCCGCCGCCGAACTTCTCGATGATCGTGGTGAGGATACGCGCGTCCATATCGTCGAGCCCGAATTCGTCCACGTTGAGCCGGGCGAGTGCCGCTGCCGCCACCGGCGCAGTAATGTGTCCATCGGCCTTGACCTGGGCGTAGTCGCGGACTCGCCGGAGCAACCGATTGGCCACCCTCGGTGTCCCGCGACTCCGCCGCGCGATCTCGGAGGTGCCCTCGGGATCGATCGGTACCCCGAGAATGACGGCCGAACGGGCCACAATCTGGCGCAGTTCATCGGGCGGGTAGAAGCTCAACCGCTCGACGATCCCGAAGCGCGACCGCATCGGCGGGGTGAGCAGTCCGAACCGGGTAGTGGCGCCGATGAGGGTGAATTTTTCCAGCGGCATAGGGATGGTCTGGGCGTTGGGTCCCTCGGCGATGCGCACGTCGATCCGGAAATCCTCCATGGCCGGATAGAGAAACTCCTCCAGGGCCGGCTTCATCCGGTGGATCTCATCGATGAACAGCATGTCGCCGGCCCCGAGCGAGGTGAGGAGACCGACGAGATCTCCGGGCTTGTCAAGCACCGGGCCCGAGGTGGTCCGGAGCTGAACCCCCATCTCGCGCGCCAGAAGCATGGCGAGAGTGGTTTTACCCAGGCCGGGAGGGCCGAAGAACAGGGTGTGGTCCAGGGTCTCCCGCCTCCCCCTGGCCGCGTCGATCGCAATCTGAAGCGAGGTCTTGACCTGAGTTTGGCCCACGAACTCGTCCAGCCGGGACGGCCTGAGCGCGGCATCGGCGCTGGTCTCTTCCGGCAAGGCTTCGGGGGTGGTGACCTGGAGTCGAGTCATGACTAGAAGGTAAGCGGAAATGGCGGCAAAGGCGGTAAAGCCGGGAGGTGCGAAGAGAAGTTCGTGGAAACGGAAGACGAGTAACGTACCTCAGCGTGCCTCCCTTCCGCACTTTCCGCCTCGTCCGCCACTTCCGCCCTCACCGCTCACGTTTTTCCCAATCTTGCATTCCACCGCACCGGCGTCGCGCCCGGCTCCACGATATGCGCCGAGCGACAGGTCACGCACCGGTCGTTAGTGCGGGTGGTACGAATGGGCACCAGCTTGCGGTTGGTAGCCCCGCAGCGGGTGCAGAGCCATTCGGCAGTCAGCGCGGCCGTGGTCATTCTGCTAGGCGCCTCCTCGCGAGGAGGACAGCTGTTGCAGAGCCCGGCGGATCAGCTGCGGCGTCTCCGCCGGCGCGCCGTCGGCCAGCACGGCCCGGACTGCATCGTCTGCCGCGGCCACTCCGTAACCCAGGCCCATAAGGGCCTGGACGGCCTCCTCCGAGCCGGTGGCCTGCGTGGCGACGCGCTCGATGACGAGGTCGCTGAAGCGGTCCTGCAGCTCGAGCACCAGTCGTTCAGCCTTCTTTCTCCCAATCCCGCTCACCGAGCTCAGCGCCGCGAGGTCGCGCGCCAGAATGCCGCGGACCGTGCGCTCGGGACCGAGGGCCGACAGCAACGCCAAGGCGAGCTTGGGCCCAAAGCCGCTCGCCGCTAAGAGACGCTGAAAGACCTGGCGCTCCGTACCGGTATCGAACCCGTACAGCGCCCAGCTGTCTTCCTTCACCACGAGCTCGGTGAAAAGACTGATCCGGGCGCCCCTGGCCGGCAGGCGCACGGCAACGCCCGCCGGTACCGTCACCGCATAGCCCACTCCTCCGTCGGTCTGCACGACGAGCATCTCGCCATGGCGTTCGGCGACGACCCCTGTGAGTGTGGCTATCATCGCGCGCCCGTGAACTGGCGGAAGAAGGTGGCTCGAGACGAGATCATCAGGTGGGTGAGCGCGACCGCCACGCCATCGGCCGCGTCGCTGGGGGAGGGCGGTGCCTTGAGCCGAAGCAGCCGGGCCACCATATACCCCACTTGAGGCTTCAGGGCCGCGCCGCGGCCCACGATCGTCTTCTTGATCACCGCCGGGGAATACTCCGCGATTTCAGTCCCCGCCGTTTCCGCGGCCAGCAGAATGACCCCGCGCGCATGACTCAGCACCACGGCGGTGCGCACATTCTTGCCGTAGAAGGCGCTCTCGACGGCGACCGTATCGGGGGCGTGGTGGGCGAGCAGGGCCGTGACGCCGTCATGGAGAATGCGCAGACGAGCCGGCAGAGAGTCGCGCGCACCAGTCGTGAGGGTCCCGCACTCGAGCAGCCGCGGATGGCGGTCTGGCCCGCACTCGACGACGCCATATCCCAGGACCGCCGTTCCAGGATCGATGCCGAGCACCTTCAACGGACCAACCTCAGGTCTCCGCCTCGGCCAGCTGGGCTGCGTCGATATCGAAGTTGGAAAACACCTTGGAGACGTCGTCGAGCTCCTCCAGCAGGTCCATGAGCCTGACGATGCGTTCGGCGTCGGCCCCCTCGACCCTGACGGTGTTCCGGGGAACCATCGCCAGCTCGGAGGAATCGATTCCGAGACCGCGGCCGCGCAACGCATCCTGCACCGAGTGGAACGACGAGGGGGTCGTAGTCACGATGTACTGATCGCCTTCGCGGGAGAAATCCTCGGCACCGCTCTCGAGAGCGGCCTCGAGGGCGCTATCCTCGTCCTGGCGGCCGGCCTCGAGATAGATCTGTCCCTTGCGATCGAACATCCAGGCCACCGAGTTGCTCGCGCCCAGGTTGCCACCATTCCGGCTGAAGGCGTGCCGGATCTCCGCCACGGTGCGGTTCGGATTATCGGTGGTGACTTCGATGAAGATGGCGGCCCCGCCGGGGCCGTAGCCTTCGTAGGTCAACTCCTCGTAGACACTCCCCTCGAGCTCGCCGGTTCCCTTCTTGATGGCGCGGTCGATGTTCTCCCCCGGCATGTTCACCGCCTTCGCCGCGTCGATCGCGGTACGCAGGCGGGGGTTCCCGGCCGCGTCGCCGCCACCGCTCCGGGCGGCGACGGTGATCTCGCGAATCACCTTGGTCCAGGAAGAGGCGCGCTTGGCGTCGGTGATCGCCTTCTTGCGCTTGATCTGCTTCCATTTGCTATGGCCGGCCATGGCCGACCTCCTTGGGGAGCGCGAGGTTTGAATCGCTGCGGAGGTTTCTCTGCGGCATCCGGAAACATAAGTGCCGCACCCGCTTGCGGCAACGCGGCCGGTCCGGTTAATCTCACTCTCTATGCCCAATTCAAGACTCTGCCTTGGTGTAGCTTGTGCGCTCCTGCTCGCATGCGGCTCCGAGACCGCCACGCCCAAGCTACCGGATACCTTTGCCGTGTTTCCCAACCTTCCGCTGCCTCCCTCGGCCCAGTTCGTTTCCCGGGCCGGCAGTGAGGACGCACTTCAGATCCGGTTCCTCAGCGCGGGGAGCCCCCAGCAGGTCACCAATTACTATCGGGAGATGCTGAGCAAGGGGAACTGGCGGTTGATCAGTGACGTGAAGAAGCCGGACGGCTCGGTGGCGCTCTATGCCGAGCAGGACGGTCCCCCGATATGGGTACGGATCTGGCCCACCAGCGATGGTGCGGGAACGATGGTCGAGCTGGCCGGGGCAGTGGTGGCTAAAAAGTAGGTCTCAGTCGGCGTCCAGCATGTCGACGAAGCGCAGCCAACGAGGGTAGAAGTACAGATCCACGAATCCGGTGGGACCGTTGCGGTTCTTAGCCAGGATCAGCTCGGTCGCCCCCTCCACTCCCTGCCCCGGCCGATACATCTCCTCCCGATAGATCGCCAGCACCACGTCTGCATTCTGCTTGATGGCTCCCAGGGCTCCCAGGTCGTCGAGAGTGGGACGGGGATCGGGTCTCTTGGCGCGGTGGTGGGGCAGCTGGGCGAGCACGAGCAGCGCCAGATCCCGCTCGACGGCGAGGGCCTTGAGCGCGCGGACGGTCAACGCGACCCTCTCTTCCAGCCGCGCGGTTGGGCGGGGAGAGGCCGTGAGTTGAAGGGAGTCGAGCACGAGCAGCTGGCGCCGGGGAACGAGGTCGAGTGCGGCCACCACCTCGCCGAAGTCAGAGCCGAGGAGCGGCTTGACGAGCAAAGGAGTGTCTCGCAGCCGTACGGCCGCCGCTCCCACGGCCGCGCGGGCTGACTCATCGAGATGACCCTGGCGCAGCTCGTCGACCGAGGCCTTGGCTTCCAGGGCCAGTGCCCGCTCCATCACCCGGTCGGGGCTCATCTCGCCGGATAAAAAGAGGGTCGGCGCTCCGGTAGCGGCGGCGCGAATCGCGATACCAAGGCCGAGCGCCGACTTGCCGCTGCCAACGTCACCGGCCAGGACTACGAGATCCCGGCGGCGAAGCCCACCGGCCAGGATCTTGTCGAGCGAGGCAAACCCGGTGGGCACCGTGTCTCCGGCGGGTGCGCCGGCCGATCGGGCGTCGATCTGCGACACCAGCTTCCCGAGCATCGAGTTCGGGGCACGACCGCGCTTCCTGGAGACGCCGGGCATGGCAGAGTATAGGCGCTTACCGGCCGCCCCGCTGCCCCGCTGCCCCGCTTACCATCTGACGCGCCAGCCTCGCGGCCATGGCCACCGCTTCACCGGCTTCGGTGCCACCGGTCTCCCGCGCGGGTGCCACCAACTGGCTCAGCACCTGGGCCGCGGTTTCCGGTCGCGCGTCACGGAGTTGGGTCGTCGCGGCCCCCAGCGCTCGCCGCAGCGGTGGCGGCATGGTGAGACTCGAGAGGCGGCGCTCCAACGCCTGCACCCTGCGGCGCTGCGCCCGCTCGGGTGGCGGTGGATCCAGCAGGAGATCCTGGGCGACTCTGATCGTCAGCCAGAGCGCGAAAATTCCGCCGCGCTTGGGGCCTCGTCCGATCTGCGGCAACAACGAGAGCAGCGCACTCGCTGCCGGATCCCAATTGCTCATGGGGCGATCTGTCGGAGCGCCTCATACACGGCGCCAGGCTGGATGTCGAGCATGCAGCGATGATGGCCGAGCGGGCAACGGGGTCCACCCTGAGCCGTGCATGGCCTGCAGGGCAAGGGGAGCTCGACCACTCGGGCCAGCCTGGTGTAGGGAAAGAAGCCGAACGCCTGGACCGTGGGGCCGAACAGAGCCACCACCGGCGTTCCGACCGCGCTAGCCATGTGCATGACGCCGGTGTCTCCGGAGACCACGGTGCCTGCCCGCTGGAGCAGTGCTCCCGTGCCTTGGAGTCCGAAGCTGCCCGCGGCGTTGGCCACCCGGTCTGGAGCGGCATGGCAGAGCTCTACCGCCAGCTGGGTATCCTCCGCTCCACCTACCAGCACCACAGCAGAGCCATCCTTGACCAGATGATCGATGAGCATGCGCCAGCGCTCTACCGGCCACCGCTTGGTGGCGTGCGCCGCCCCGGGTGCCATCGCCACGATGTTGGGCTCCGACTCCAGACCGACGGACCGAAGCCAGCCCGCCGCTTCCTTCAGCGCCTCCGGTCCGATGAAAAACTCCGGCGGCGCTCCGTCCGGCACCACCCGGAGGTGCCCGGCTGCGGAGAAGTACCGTTCTGGAACCGGCCGCCGATCACGGTAGCGGTTTCGCTTGGCGTGGATGAGCAATGCCCGCGCCAGTCGGTGTTTGGGATAGGTTCGCCATCGGCCTGGTACCAGCAGGCGAAGGACTCTACTCCGGAGGTTGTCGTGCAGATCGAGCAGGTCGGTGTATTCGTCGCCCCGAAGCTCGGTGGCCAGGCTGGTGAGCGAGCGGCCCGGCGCCAGACCGATGACCCGGTGGACATGCGGGTTATGACTGAGCAGTGGCAGGTAGGCCCGTTTGGTGAGGACGGTGACGCGTGCGCCCGGGTGAGAGTGCCGGATCGCCCGCAGGAGTGGAGTGGTGAGGAGGATGTCGCCGATCGAGCTGAAGCGAACCGCCAGGACGTTCGGAGGCATGCGGTAAAGTGTAGTGGTGAGAGGTTAGCGGTAAGAGGTGAGCGGCTTACGTAGAGCCCCTCTTACCTGTCACCTCTCACTTCTCACTGGATCTGTAGCTAAGATTGGAGAATGCCACGCCCCAAAAGCATCCTGTGGGTAGACGACGAAGTCGAGAGTCTCACGTCCCATATCCTCTTCCTGGAAGAGCAAGGCTTCTCAGTCGAGACGACGACGCACGGGGACGACGCGCTGGTCCTCCTGCAGCGTCAGCCCTACGGCGTCGTTCTGCTCGACGAGCAGATGCCGGGACGCCGCGGCCTCGATCTGTTCCAGGCCATCCGCGCCATGGACCACGGGATGCCGGTTGTAATGGTGACCAAGAGCGAAGAGCCCGAGACGCTGAAGGATGCCATCGGCGCAGAGATCTCGGACTATCTCATCAAGCCGGTAAACCCCCGGCAGATCCTCTCAGTGGTCACCCGGCTCCTGGAAGGCGACCGGATCCGGCAGCAGCGGCTCTCGAGGGACTTCGCCACTCGCTTCCGCGAGCTCGAGGCGCGACGCGGCAGCCCATTGGCCTGGCGCGAATGGGTGGAGCTGGTGGTGGAGCTGGCCGAGTGGGAGGTCCGCCTGGGACAGGCCGATGAGCCCGGTTTGCAGGACGCCCTGCGGACGCTGCAAGACAGCATGCGCCAGGACTTCGCCCGTTACCTGCAGCGCAATTACGCCGGCTGGCTGCACGAAGGTGAGAGCGATCGTCCGCCGCTGTCGGTCGATATCGGCGCGGAGTTCCTGCGTCCCGTGCTCGATATGCATGGCCGGGTGATGCTGGTGGTGGTGGACTGCCTTCGGCTCGATCAGTGGGCCATGATCCGTCCGCTCATCAGCGCGCGGTTCGACATAGAGACCGCGCACTACTTCTCCATTCTACCGACGGCAACGCCATTCGCCCGGAATGCGATCTTCAGCGGTCTCTTTCCGGCCGAGATCAAGGCCCGATATCCCCGCTGGTGGCACGATCAGGAGGATGCGAGCCTGAACGCGCACGAGGCCGAGCTGTTGACCGAGCACATGCGCGAGCTCACCGGGCGGCAGGTGCCGATCCACTACGAGAAAGTTTTCACCGCGGCTGACGGCGAGGGGCTGCTCAAGCGACTTCCGGCGCACCTGGCCCAGGATGGGGTGACCGCTCTGGTCTTCAACTTCATCGATCAGCTCACCCATGGGCGGACCGAGAATTCGACTCTGTTCGAGGTGGCTCGCGACACACCCGCACTGCGGAACCTGACCCGCACCTGGTTCGAGCGATCGCCGCTCTGGGACGCCCTGCGCGAGGCCGAGCGGCGGGGTGTGCCGGTGCTGCTGACAACCGACCACGGATCGATCCACTGCCACACGCCCGCCACGGTCTTCGCTAAACGCGACACCACCTCGAACCTGCGCTACAAATTCGGCGACGACCTGAGGGCTCAGGATCCCGAGTCGGCGCTCGTGGTGGACGACCTGCCCAGCTTCGGGCTGCCGACGCGGACCAGCGGTACCCGACTGCTGCTCGCCACCGGCGATCGGTTCTTCGTCTACCCCACCAAGCTCCGGGAATACCAGGCCCGGTATCGGGGCGCGTTCCTGCATGGGGGGGTGTCTCCAGAGGAGGTGCTCCTGCCCATCGCCTTGCTCTCGCCCCGCCAGGGCTAGTCGTGCGAGCCGAGCTGCGACTCCTCCGATTGATCCAGCCCTACCGCCACCTGCTCGGACTGGGGCTGGCCACCACCTTCCTGGCCTCCCTGCTCGACGGCTTCACCTTGATACTGCTGGTGCCGCTGTTGCGGTATCTCTTCGGCACTTCGGGCAGTCTTCAAACCGGCTCCACCCAGCTCGATGCCTTCGTGGACCGTCTGGTGGAACCCCTCGTTGCCGGTCTTCAGCCGGGTCAAGCAGCGGGACGACTCGTCGTGCTTCTGGTGGCGGGTCTGGTGCTCAAGAACGTGCTGAGCTACCTGTCGACCCAGATCTCGGTTCGGGCCCAAGAGGGGCTGGTGCGCGACCTGCGTTCGCGCCTGTTCGGTCACCTGTTGACGCTGGACCTCGGCTTCTTCCAGCGCACTCGGGCCGGCCAGCTGATCTCCGGCCTCATCACCGAAGTTGACCAGACCAAGACCATCATTTCCGCCTCTCTGGTGTCGTTCTTCCAGAACCTGGTCATCGTAGCCACGACGCTGATTATCCTGAGCCAGATCTCTCTCCGGCTCACCCTGCTCACGCTGGTGTTTGTACCCTTCCTGGTCCTGGGCCTCCAGGTGCTCATACGACGGCTGCGCAGCCATGCCCGGGCCCGGGCCCACGAGCGGGGCGAAATCACCGCGACCGCGGCGGAGCGGCTCGGCGCCATCCGGCTGATTCGCGCCTACGGCGAGGAAGCACGAGAGACTTCCCGTTTCGCCGCCCAGGCGGAGCGCTACCGGAAGCGAGTCATTCGCACCCAGCGGTTCTCCTCGCTGACCAGTCCGCTGACCGAGGTGTTCTCCGGGTTTCTCGTCATCCTGATCATCTGGGCGGGCACCAGACCGGGGCTCGTGGGGTTGGCCGCGCCTCTGGCGCCCGAGGCCATCATCGTGTTCCTGATGGCCGCGCTCAAACTCACTTCGCCGCTCAAGACAATCGCCTCGTTTCCGGCTGTCATGGCCGTTACCCTGGCAAGCGCCGAGAGGGTTTTCGACTTTCTGGATCAGCCTCCCACGGAGGGCGACCGTCCCGGCGAGCAGCCAGCGCAGTTCGAGCGTGATGTCGTCTTCGATCGGGTCTCGTTCCGCTATGGCGATGGCGACCTGGTATTGCGCGAGGTCTCGTTTCGGCTGCCGAAAGGCCGCGTGGTCGCGCTGGTGGGACCGTCCGGGGCAGGGAAGACCACCTTGGCAGATCTGCTCCCGCGCTTTCACGATCCGACCGGCGGACAGGTTCTCATGGACGACGTGCCGCTCACCCGGCTCGGCCGGCGGTCGCTTCGGACCTTGATGGGAGTGGTCAGCCAGGACACGGTGCTGCTCAACGATACGGTCCGGGCCAACATCTCCTATGGCTCGCCCAGGGCGACGGCAGAACAGGTGAAAGCCGCGGCGGAGGCGGCCAACGCTGCCGGATTCATCGCCGCGCTCCCGGAGGGCTACGAGACGATGCTGGGAGAACGGGGAACCCGGCTCTCGGGCGGGCAGCGCCAGCGCATCGCCATCGCCCGCGCCCTCCTGCGGGACCCGCCGATTCTCATTCTGGACGAGGCGACCAGCGCGCTCGATACCGAGTCGGAGCGGCTGGTGCAGCAGGCCATCGAGCGGCTCATGCAGGAGCGCACCGTGCTGGTCATCGCCCACCGCCTTGCCACGGTGCGCGATGCCGACGAGATCGTGGTGCTGGACGCAGGGCAGGTGGTCCAGCGCGGCAGCCACGAGGAGCTGCTCCGTGCCGGCGGTCTCTATCGTCGGCTTTACGATCTCCAGTTCCGCAGCGAAGAGTCGGCAGTCACCGCCGAGTTATAGCTAGCGCTGCCCCACCACCGCGCTTGAAGCCGGAGGGGGTCGGTCCAGGGCCGCTGACCCTGGGAGGCGGGGTGAATCAACCAATTCTCTTGCCGGGCGGAAGAGTATTGTGCCTCAGATAGTGCTGGTACATCCGCACGTACTCCTCCGCCATGACTGTGTGACTGAACCAGCGCTCCGCCCGCGAGCGGCAGGCCTGCGGTTCGCAGCGCTCGATCGCCGGCCGGAGGCGTACCAGATCCTCGAGGGTGTCGCCCAGGGCTCCCACCTCGTTGGTGACGATCTCGGGAAGCGCTCCCCGCCTGGTGCCCAGTACGGGCGTGCCGCTCATCATGGCCTCCACGATCGTGAGGCCGAAGGGCTCGTCCCACAGCGCCGGCATCCACAGGCAGGCGGCGTCAGCCAACAGCCCCGCCTTGCGGGAGCCGTCGACTGAGCCCACGAAGCGCAGCCCGCGGCGAAGCGTGGGTCGCCACCCGCCGGCGACAACCAGACGCCGGTTCGCCCGCCTGGCTCCCTGGATCGCCCAGCGGTAGCCTTTAACGCTGTGCAGCCGGCCAAGGAACAGATCGAAATCGCCTTTGCCTGCGCTGAAGACGAACTCCGAAGGGTCCACCCCGTTATACACGAAGGCGGTGCCACCGTGCCTTCGAGCATGGTCGGCACTGACGAAGATCGTGTTCGGCGGGAGGTTTCTTCCCGCGCCACGATTTCCGTGGAGGGTGAATAGGTGCGGGTGGGCCGGTGTCGGGGCGAGCGGAGCATGGGCGTGCAGGAGATCGACCGAGCCGGGGAGGAGTCGTGCCAGCTCAAACCCCTGCCGGCCCAACTGGGCGGGATCGAGCTCGACGAGCGTGGCTTCTGGGACATGCGACCCGGGTGGCGCGAGCAGGGTAACCTGGTGGCCCAGCTCCGACAGTCCTCGTGCCAGCCATATGACCACCCGCTGCGTCCCGCCGTAGCCGCGCACCGGCAGACGGCCGTGGAAATAGAGGGCGATATGCATGGGGGCGCAATGTACCGGACGCGGTGGTGGGCCGCCAACCAGGCTACGAGTTGACCTGGTCAGTCATGCAGGTGCTGCACCAGGGTGGCGGCGCCGGCTCGGTGACATCCACTCTGCACCTGAGCCTCGGGCTGGCTCGAGCGGGGCTCCACCTGCGATTCGTCTGCCCGCCGGATTCCGAAGTCGAGGCGCTGGCCCGGGCGGGTGGTCTCGAGGTCCATCCGCTTGCCCTCGAGCCGGGACAGCGCCGCAGAAACGCCGTTCGCCTGGCTGCCCTCCTGGACGAGCATCCGGTTGACCTGGTCAACTCCCAGAGCGCAAGAGACCGGGAAGCGCTCACCTGGCTCGGACTCACCCGCCGCCTTCCCGTTCCGCTCGTAGTCACCCGCCGCCAGATGCCGCTGACGTTTCCGCTGGAGAACTGGCTGGCGAGCAGAGTGGCAAGACGGGTGGTGGCTGTGAGTCGCTCCGTGGGCGAGGCGCTGGTCCGGCGAGGCACGCCGCGGGACAAACTGGTGGTGATCCCCAACGGACTCGTCACCGCCCGAGTGGACCAGCCGGTACAGCCGGCCACAGTGGAGGAATGGCGTGCTCGAATCGGGTGGGAGCCATCGCGGCGCACTATGGGTGTCGTATCGCGTCCCAAGGACCAACAGGTCGTCATCAGCGCGCTGGACCACGTGCGAGCCCCGGTGCGGCTGGTGCTCGCGGGAGTGGATCCAGCCGGACCGCTGGGCAGACTCGGAGAGCGCGTACCCGAGCGGCACGCGGTAGTCTGCCTGCCTTTCATCGCGAATGTCCGGCCGTTGTACGAGCTGTTGGAGTTGGCGCTCCTGCCCTCACGGTCCGAAGGGCTCTCTCAGTCGCTGCTCGAAGCCATGGCTCTGGGCAAGGCCGTGATCGCGTCCGACTCCACCGGAAACCAGGATCTTGTCACCGATCGAGTTGATGGGCGCCTCGTGGCGCCGCTGGCGCCGCGGGCCTGGGCCGAGGTCATCGAGGAGCTTCTGGCCAACCCGGACGCTGCCGGCGGACTAGGCGCGGCAGCTCGGCGGACCGCGCGGGTCACCTTCTCGCTCGACCGCACCGTAGATCGGACGGCCCAGCTCTATCGATTACTGCTCGACTCCTCGCAAGGAAGCCAGTAGCGGAACCTCACCCCGGGCCGATCTTGCTCCCGTCCGTGGGCTCAGGCGAAATTTTCCGATTCTCCATCCCGCTCGGAGCACCGGCGTGGTCAAGGTCTCTGGTTTCACCATCGTCCGCAACGCAATCAAGCTCGATTTTCCAGTGGAGGCGAGCATCCGCTCGATCCTGCCGATCTGCGACGAGGTCGTGGTAAACGTCGGCCGCTCCGAGGACGAAACGATGGACCTGGTGCGTTCCATCGGAGATCCCAAGATCCGCATCCTGGAGACCGAGTGGGACATGAGCCGGCGAAACACGGTGCTCGGCTTCGAGACCCATCGCGCGATGCAGGTGTGCACCCATCCCTGGGGAGTGTACATCCAGGCCGATGAGGTACTCCATGAGCGCGGCGCCGAAGAGCTGGCTGCGGCCGTGCAGGCGGCGGACGGGGATCCCCGCATCGAGGGCTTACTGGTGGGCTACCTGCATTTCTACGGAGGGTTCGAGACCATCGCGACTCACCGCCGTTGGTATAGGCGCGAGGTGCGCGCGGTTCGCCTGGCACCGGAACTGGATATCAGGCCGTACCAGGGCGCCCAGGGGTTTCGCGTTGGGCCCGCCAATCGAAAGATCCGCGCGCGGCTCACCGGCGCCGAGATGTTCCACTATGGGTGGGCGCGGCCGACCCAGGCCCTGCACGAAAAGCGGGAGCTGGGCCGGACCATGTACCCGTGGCGGAATGCGGACGTGAGCCGGCCGCTCCTCCCCTGGATGCCAGGGCTGCAAAGATTCGGCGGAGCTCATCCGGCGGCGGCTCGACGATGGATCGAGGCACGCCATTACGACCCCGCGCGCGTCATCGCTCCCCGTCGTTTCCACTGGCGATTCCTTCGCTACTACGTTTCCGGCGCGATCGAGCGGCTCACCGGGGTGAGGGTCTTCGAGTTCCGGAACTACGAGATCGTCTGAGGGAGTGGGTAGCCGCGGCCTTGCAGCAGTAGCTGAACCCGGTGGGCATAGGTGTGATGCTCCAACGCATGTCGGCGTCCCGCCGCGGCAATCTTCCGGCGCTCGTCCGGGTGATCGAGATAGTGCCGAACCAACTCGACGGCCTGCTCCGCGTCACGGAACCAGGCACAGTGCACACCATCTCGGCCGAAAGCATCAATGCCCTGCACCCATTCGCCGAGGTAGAACCCGCCACATCCCATCACCTTCCACATCCGGTTCGAGGCCGAGGCGATCTGTGAGGTCTGGGCGGCGAGCGAGCTGGCACCCAGTGAGATGGCCGCCCCGCCGACGGCTCGAGCGTAGGCTCTGCCGAATATCGGTCCGCCCACCACCGGCAAGTCCGTGGGGGCATTGCGCCATCCCGGACCCCTGATCTGCAGCTCATACTTGCGTGCGATTGGCCGCAACATGGTTTGCCGGTACTCCGAATTCCCATTGCCGATGAAGGCGACTTCGCATCGGTAGCGGCGCGGAATCCAGTTGGCGGGCCGGTCGAGCTCCGGGTCCATTCCCTGCGGCAGGTGCATGACGTTGGGCACACCGAGCGTCCGGTAGGTCTCCACCTGGGGCAAGTAGGTGGTAAACATCGCGTCGGCCATACCGCCGAGCGTCAGAACGTCCTGGATGGGTGGAATCCGCAGGTCGAAGTACCAGAAGGCCGAGTAACGCCCGCGGATCAGCCGGCGGAGTCGTTCCACCCCGAGCACGGTCGCATGGCGGCCAAGGATCAGCACGTCGGGGTCGAACGATTCGACCCGGCGGCTCAACAGTGGCGCGGCGAACCGGCCCAGATTTTGGGTCCAGGTCACCGCGTTGATGAGCCGGCACTCGTGCCCCAGCGACCGCACCGCCCTGGTGATCGCGGCCTCGTTCTTGTGATTCCGTCCTGCTCCCACAACTACTACGCGCACAACGACCTCGATCATCGGGGGTAGTTCTGAAGGCGCTGTTTTGGGTCGGCGGAAAGATAGTGAACCCACTATTTTTGTCGAGCATGCGACTCACGAGGTTTGGTACCCCACGCCAGTGGCGCCGGGCGCGCCGGGCTCTGGTTGCCCTCGCGGTGGCCGGACTGGTGCTGGTCCTCACCGGCCGGCTGGCCCCGGGCGTGGCAGTGTTTGGTCTCGGCCTCCTGGGTCTGGCGCTACTGGAGGCAGCCCTGCTGCGGCGGTCCCTCCTGGAAAGCGACCGGCAACACCACGCCCTCCTCCAGATCCGTCCGTTACTCGGCGAGGTCTCTCTGGACCTCAGCCGCTGGGCTGCCGACCCCATCACGGTGCACAACGCCGTGCGGCTGCTGGCGGACACTCGGCCCCGGCTCGTGCTCGAGTGCGGGTCCGGAAGCTCCACGGTGGTGATGGCAAGATGCCTTCGAGCGCTCGGCCGGGGCCGTATCATCTCCCTGGAGCACGATCCGAAGTATGCGCGGCGCACCGCCGATCTGTTGCGACTCCATGGGTTGGAGGATGTGGCGACGGTAGTCACCGCGCCACTCACCGAGCGGGACACCAATGGCCAGCGGGTTCGGTGGTACGGCCCCCAGTACGAGCCCCTTCTCAGAGGGCCCGTCGACGTGCTGCTGGTGGACGGGCCGCCGGGTAGCAGCGGACCTCGCGCCCGGTATCCCGCGGTTCCACTGCTCGCGCCGCACCTGGCGCCGGAGTGCTGGATCATGCTGGACGACGGCGACCGTACAGACGAGCGCGCCGCGGCGAGCGCCTGGCGCAGCGAGCTGGGAGCGACGCTGACGTACCTCGAGGGGGGCCGGGGTGGCTGGCTGCTGCACCGCCAGGCGACAGCCACCGACTCTCGGCAAGCCGACACGTGACCCAGCTGCTTCTCACTTACGATTTCCCGCCGATCGGCGGCGGGATTGCCCGCATGATGGGAGAGTTGACCCGGCGCTACTCGCGCGGAGCGCTCGTGGTTTCGACCGGTAGTCACCCGGGGGACACGGAGGTGGATGCGTCGCTCGGTAATGCGGTGCACCGGGTATCGATTGCGAGTCGCCGTCTGCGCACGCTCCAGGGCCTTCTGGTCTGGTCCCACCGGGCCGCCGCACTCGCTCGCGTGGTCAAGCCGGAGTTCGTCTGGTGTGGCAACTTCAAACCCAGCGGCTACCCGGCCCGCTGGATTCGCCAGCGGGTCGGCACCCCGTATGGAATCTTCTTCTACGGGACCGACCTCCTGCTGCTTCAGCGCCAGATCCGGCGATCGTCAACCAAGTGCCGGGCGGCCAGGGCGCTGATCGGTTCCGCGGCCGTACTGGTCCCCATCAGCAAGTGGACAAGAGAACTGTGCCTCTCGGTGCTCGATCAGCTCGGCTTCCGGAGCAGGGACATGGACGTTCGCACCCTGGCGCTGGGTACCGACCCCGAGCACTTCCGGCCGGGGATCAATGCATCGGGGGCACGCGAGCGCTACGGGCTGGATGGACGCCGTTGGTTGATCACGGTGGCGCGGCTGACCCGACACAAGGGGATCGACACCGGCTTGCGCGTTCTGGCGCAGCTCCGCCATCGCTATCCCGATCTTGCGTACGCCGTGGTTGGATCGGGCGGAGACCTTCCTGCGCTCGAAGGCATCGCCCGGAGCCTTGGGGTGGCCGATCGAGTGCGCTTCCTGACCCAGGTGCCGGACAGTGATCTTCCCGCTTTGTACAACTGCGCGGAGATCTATCTGGGCCTGTCACGCCAGACCGAAGGGAACGTGGAAGGGTTCGGGATATCCCTGGTGGAGGCTGGGGCATGCGGCATCCCGGTGGTCGCCGGGCGGAGCGGCGGCATCCCGGACGCGGTGCGCGAAGGCGAGACCGGTCTGCTGGTAAATTCGGAGCGGCCCCACGAGGTGAGTGACGCGGTGCGCGAGCTGCTCGACAACCGAATTGCGGCGCAGCGGCTGGGCGCTGCCGGGCGACGGGCCGTCGAGACGTATTACAATTGGAACCGGGTCGCAGCCGAGGTCGATGGCATCGGCCACGAGCTGGGCAGATCTGTTTGATCGGAGGCCGCCCGATGAATCTCGAAGCGACTCCACAGCCCTCCACCACCGCGGAGTACGACCTCCGCTACCGCGCCTGGCTGGACCAGCAGGGCCCCCGAGCACTGGACCTCGACTGGCGGCGCGGCCATCTGCCGTGGCGCCAGCGCGTGCTCCTCCGGCGCCATCCGGCGGAGGGAAAGCGGGTCCTCGATTTTGGATGCATGGACGGCGTGTTCACCTTGCGGCTCCAGCAGCTGGGCGCAAAAGC
>Ga0302046_10002541_pt1 | contig 16948 bp, 12 predicted proteins | sample RVTome_11_FD_200261 | JGI IMG/M metagenome (GOLD analysis project Ga0302046, IMG submission 200261) | Soil microbial communities from uranium-contaminated site in the Upper Colorado River Basin, Wyoming, United States - RVT147D111 (version 2) ...
TAGCGAGGGAAAGCGGTTTCGAGGCATTTTGCCCGGTCGTTTGAGGAGAATAGCCGTCGCTATTTGACGAAAAGGAGCGGACAAAAGGACCGGAATCCGCTTTTCCGCAGTAGAGCAGTCCTGAGTCCGACAGGCTGCTAGGCCACATGACTTATGAAGGCGCGAAGCGGGGGCATGCAGATGTCTGGAGAGACAGGGCAGGCCGGGGCCAAGGCGGTTGATTCGGGCGGAGCCGCGTCCGCAGCCGCGGGTTCATGAATCATGCGGGCCACGAGCAACTGGGTCGTTACGTGGTCTTTCGCCCTACTGGCACCCGCCCTCGCGTACGCTGCGCCAACGGCTTCCGGGCCGGGATTTCACGTCCAGAATGCCCACATCCGGTTACAGGACGGCGTCTATCTGCTGGATGCATTCATCAGCTTTGATTTCAGCGACGAGTCCATCGAAGCCATGGATAATGGTGTTTCGCTGACTATTCTTTTGGACATCGAGGTGCTCAGAAAACAACTCCTTTGGCATAAAACGGTCATGGAGCGGCAGTCGCGCTTCCGCGTCGGCGTACACGCGCTCAGCAAGCAATACGTGGTCCGCGATCTCGATTCCGGCGGGACGGAGACTTTTCGTTCGGTCGAGGAGATGGCCGCGGCGCTGGGAACGGTCAACGATCTGCCGCTTTTCGACCGGGATTTTCTCGACGCTGGGACGAACTATAGGGCACGCGTGCGCGCACGGCTCGATATCGAGGCGCTCCCGTCGCCGCTTCGACCCCTGGCTTACATTAGCCCGGAATGGCGGCTGGACGGGGAGTGGTTCGAGTGGTCCCTGACCCGGCAGATGAACACAAACTGACGAAATACCTACAGGCTTATCCAGCCGCGTCCCCATCGACAGGGAACGTGGCCCGGACCGGATGAGCGGGATTGGGGCAAGACAAGAGAAATGAAACGACTCTTTAAAGGCATAGGCCCGATTCTCGCCATCGTCGTGCTTTTGCTCGTGTCGCTCAAACTCATGAGTGACGCCACCGAAAACTCGACCCGTTTCGGGGAGCTGTATTCGTTGCTTCTGATAATCAACGCGCTCGGCCTCATCAGCCTCGGTGGGCTCGTGGGGTGGAACCTCATCCGTTTGATCGGCCAGGTTCGTTCCCGCAGAGCCGGTGCCGGGCTCACCGTGCGCATGGTGGCAATATTTGTGATTCTTGCCGTGACGCCGGTACTGGTCGTTTACTACTTTTCGCTTCAGTTTCTGCACCGGGGTATCGACAGTTGGTTCGACGTGCGGGTGGAGCGCGCACTCGATGACGCGCTTGAGCTGAGCCGCACCGCACTGGAATCCCGCATGCGGGAACTGTTGAACCAAACCGAACTCGTCGCCGGCGATCTGGCAAGACTGCCTCCGGACAATCTTACCCGCGCGCTCGAGGATGCAAGACGGCTCGGTGGTGCCGCCGAACTCACGATTATCGGGCCGAAGGGACAGATCGTCGCATCAAGCAACGTCGATCCTACCGCCATCGTGCCTGACCGACCGAGCGACTCGATACTGGTACAGCTGAGGCAATCGGGAAATTACATTGGCCTTGATCCTATCGGTGACGCGGGGTTACATGTGCGCGTCGTGGTCACACTGCCGGAGGAGATTCCAACCCGGGAGCCGAGAATTCTCCAGGCGTTGTTTCCCGTGACCGAGCGCATGAGCGCGCTGGCGGACAATGTCCAGTCGACGTATGCCAAGTATCAGGAGCTGGCGTACCTGCGCAAGCCGCTGAAAATCAGTTTTACCCTGACTTTGTCACTGGTACTGCTGCTCAGCCTGCTCGCCGCCGTGTGGGCCGCCTTCTTTTCCGCCAGGCGCATGGTGGCGCCGCTCAGGGATTTGATTCAGGGCACCCGGGCGGTTGCCGACGGTGACTACGAAACCCAGTTACCGATATCGGGGAAAAACGAAGTCGGATTTCTGGTCGAGTCCTTCAACGAAATGACCCGGCGGCTGCGCCGGGCGCGGGATGAGACCCGGCGCAGTCAACTTCAGCTGGAAGAACAGCGCGCCTATCTGGAAGCTGTTCTGTCGAGGCTGTCCACGGGGGTAATTACTTTCGATACCAGCCGCCGGCTGGTCACGGCGAATCATGCGGCCGAACAGATTCTGGGTATCGACCTGGAAGCGCATTGCGGTAACACGCTCGAGAGCATTGGCGAAGCATATGCACACTTGACGCCACTCGCAGAAACTGTGCAGCTTCATCTGGACGATGCTGCCGGAGATGAGAATGTCGCCGACTGGCGGGAGCAGCTGACATTGTTCGGCACAAGCGGGCGGCAGGTCTTGATGTGCAGCGGCGCACCGCTGCGCGGCAGCGCCGGCGTTGATCACGGACATGTAGTGGTGTTTGACGACATCACCACATTAATCGAAGCACAACGAAGTGCGGCCTGGAGCGAAATGGCAAGGCGCCTTGCACATGAAATTAAAAATCCGCTCACGCCCATACAGCTGTCCGCCGAACGACTGCGGCACAAATTCCTGCCAACCATGAGCCAATCCGACGCCGAAGGGCTCGACCGGCTGACTCGCACCATCGTGCAGCAGGTCGAATCCATGAAGGAAATGGTCAATGCTTTCTCCGACTATGCGCGCACACCACGAATGGAGCCTGTTCAACTGGATGTCAACGCCCTCGTCACCGATGTTATCGAACTTTATAAGGGCGGCAATTCCCGTCAAAAAATCGAGACTCTATTGTCTGAACTTCCGCCGCTTGTTGCCGACCCCGACAGGTTGACACAAATTCTGCACAACCTGATCAAGAACGCGATCGAGGCTACAGAAGAGAATGCCGGCACATCTGTCACTATTGCTACGCACTGCGTCCGCGAGGCGGCGAGAAATTTCATCGAACTCAGGGTGCGCGACATGGGTCGCGGGTTTCCCCGGGACATTGCCCACAAGGTTTTTGAGCCCTATGTCACTACCAAAGCCAAAGGTAGCGGACTCGGACTTGCCATCGTGAAACGTATTGTCGAAGAACACGGCGGCGTCGTGTGGGCGGAAAACCACGAAAACGGCGGTGCCAGCATCGTTGTTCAATTACCGGTGATGGCCGAGGAATCGTCAGATACGGCGGCACCTGAAGTGAGGCAAGAGGCGGTATGAGTCAGGAGTTCATTCTGGTCGTCGATGATGAACCGGACATTTGCGGCCTGGTCAAGGAAATCCTTGACGACGAGGGTTTCGAAGTGATCGCCGCGGAAAATGCCCAGGCGGCACGGGAGGCGCGCAGGGCAAGGAAGCCGGATCTGATACTTCTTGACATCTGGATGCCGGACACTGACGGCATCACGTTATTGAAAGAATGGTCCGACAGCTCGAATCAGGACACACCGGTCATCATGATGTCGGGACACGGGACGGTGGAAACCGCCGTCGAAGCTACCCGTTTGGGGGCGTACGATTTCATCGAAAAGCCGCTATCTACTGCGAAACTCCTCCTGACGGTGCGCCGCGCCCTGGAAGCAGCCCAACTACGGCAGGAAAACATCGGACTGCTGCGTGAAACGCCGTCCGTTTCTGAACCCATCGGCCGCAGCGCGGCCATGCAGAATCTTCGCGATCAGATTAAACGGGTTGCGCAACACGACGCGCCGGTGCTCATAAAAGGTGAATCCGGCGCCGGCAAGGAAGTGGCCGCACGCTATCTGCACGAGCACAGCCAAAGGCGCTCCGGTCCGTTCGTCCGGGTCCCGGTCTCCGGTCTGCTCAACGCCAACTCGGCTGCGGAACTGTTTGGCGTTGAAGACAAGGAAAATGTTCATTACGGCTCTCTGGAACAGGCCAACGGCGGCACGCTGTTTATCGAGGACATCGCGGATATTGAACTGGGCGTACAGGCCCGCCTGCTGAGCGCAATTCAGCACCAGTCGTTTTTACGGGTTGACGGTGTGGCGCCGGTAAATATCAACGTGCGGATTGTTGCCGCCACGGCCAGGGACCTTAACCATGCAGTCAAAATCGGCAGTCTGCGGGAGGATCTTTTCTATCACCTGAACGTCGTGCCCATCGAGGTCCCTCCTTTGCGGGATCATCGGGAAGACATACCGAGCCTGGTGGATTATTACGTCGAGGTATTCGTTAATAATGAAAATCTTCCTTACAGAAAATTTTCGGTGGGCGCGCTCAACCGGCTGCGTAATTACACCTGGCCCGGCAACATCCGCGAGCTGAAAAATATGGTACAGCGCATGCTGATTCTAGGTTCGGGGGACGATGTCGAACGGGACGAGGTGGATACGGCGCTGTCCACTTCCGATGCACCCAGACGAACAACGCAATTGGACAGCACCGACCTGCCGCTCAAGACCGCGCGGGAGAATTTCGAGCGCGCCTACCTGCTGCAGCAGCTGCGTCTCGCCGGCGGCAACGTAAGCCAGGTGGCGACACGGGCCGGACTCGAGAGGACACATCTTTATCGGAAAATGAAAAGTTTGGGCATCGACCCAAAGTCCGCACTATCCGAAGAAAAGTAGAATCGGCGCAGCTTTTGTCGGCGACCGTGCCATACTTGGGCAACCCATGCCTGACAGGGCGTGGTGGACATAAACAGGAATTTCCGCACGACAGCCGCTAATGAAAATCATAATTCTCGGTGCTGGACAGGTCGGTTCGACCGTGGCCGCCAATCTGGTGAATGAGGCGAACGACATCACCGTCGTTGACCACGATTCGAATCAGCTTCGTATTCTGCAGGATCACCTCGATATTCGCGGCGTGTTGGGACACGCATCCTACCCGGACGTCCTCAAGCGTGCCGGCGCGGAAGACGCGGACATGATTCTCGCGGTCAGCAATAGTGACGAAACCAACATGGTGGCGTGTCAGATTGCGTATACCCTTTTTCATACGCCTACCAAGATTGCGCGCGTACGCTCATCCGAGTACCTGGAACACCGGGAAATATTTGCACAGGACGCCTGCCCCGTCGACGTTCTGATCAGCCCGGAGCAGCTGGTGACCGAGTCGATTCAACGGCTCATTGAAACGCCTGGTGCGTTGCAGGTGCTGGATTTCGCCGATGGAAAGATTCGACTGGTTGCGGTCAAGGCCTACTACGGGGGCCCGCTTGTTGGACATGCCCTCAGGGAACTGCGCGAGCATATGCCCGCTGTGGAGACCCGGGTCGCAGCAATCTTTCGCCGCGGCAAGGCCATTGCGCCGCAAGGCGATACCGTCATTGAAGCAGATGACGAGGTATTTTTCGTCGCCGCCGCGGAACACATACAAGCCGTCATGGGGGAGCTCAGAAAACTCGACAAGCAGGTCCGGAGAATTTTACTTGCTGGCGGAGGAAACATCGGGCAACGGCTTGCAGCCGCCCTGGAGGAAAAATTCAACGTCAAACTCATCGAGCATTCCCTGGACAGGGCCCGCGATCTCTCCCGCAAACTGAACAAGACCATTGTGTTGCAAGGGGATGCCGCGGATGAAGACTTGCTGCGGGAGGAAAACATCGACAATACCGACGTTTTCTGTGCCGTCACCAACGATGATCAGGTAAACATTCTTTCCGCGATGCTCGCGAAGCGCATGGGCGCGCGAAAGGTGATGTCACTGATTAACCGTGGCGCTTACGTCGACCTGGTACAAAGCAGCATCATCGATATTGCCATATCGCCTGACCAGACCACCATCAGCAGCCTGCTTGCTCATATACGTCGCGGGGATGTGGTGGTAGCGCATTCCTTGCGTCGCGGTGCGGCAGAAGCCATTGAGGCCGTCGCCCACGGTGATCGACGAACTTCCAAGGTCGTCGGTCGCCGCGTGGAAGAGATAAAGCTTCCTCGGGGAACCTCGATAGACGCCATCCTTCGGGGTGACGAAGTCATCATCGCCCACCACGATACCGTGATCGAGACCGATGACCATGTCATCTTGTTTTTGATTGACAAAAAACGCGTGCCCGACGTGGAGCGGCTGTTTCAGGTCGGGGTGACGTTTTTGTGAGCGCCCGTCGGTCTTCTGCAAACGCGGTGGCGACATTGACCTTGGCCCGGGTATTTGTTCAGGTCGCCTGAAATTGCCCATGCAGCTAATCGCCATTCAACGAATTCTTGGCCTTTTGATCGGGCTATTCAGCCTTACCATGCTACCGTCGGCGATGTTTTCCTGGTGGCTCCAGGACGGTGCGCTACGGTCCTTCCTCGTGGCATTTCTGTTCATTCTCGCCATCGGTGTCCTGCTCTGGTTGCCCGTACGACACGTCAAGCGCGAGGTGCGTCTGCGCGACGGATTTCTGATTGTCGTCGGATTCTGGGTCGCCCTCGGACTTTCCGGAAGTGTGCCATTGTTTCTCAACCCGGACCTGAATCTCTCGCTGACGGATTCGGTATTCGAATCCATTTCCGGACTCACCACCACGGGCGCGACCGTCATTACCGGCATAGACCTGCTGCCGCCCTCAATTCTGCTTTATCGGCAATTGCTGCAGTGGCTCGGAGGGATGGGCATCATCGTCCTCGCCGTCGCCATTTTGCCCATGCTCGGCATCGGCGGCATGCAGCTCTATCGCGCGGAGACTCCGGGCCCCATGAAAGACTCCAAGTTGACGCCCAGGATTACGGAAACCGCGAAAGCACTCTGGTATATCTACCTGTTCCTTACCGTTCTCTGCGCGCTGGCCTACTGGGCCGCCGGCATGAGCGGCTTCGACGCAATCAGCCACAGTTTTTCCACCGTTGCAATTGGCGGCTTCTCTACCCACGATGCCAGCCTTGGCTTTTTTGACAACCCGTTGGTCGAGGGCATCGCCGTCGTTTTCATGACCATATCCGGCGTCAATTTCGCGCTGCATTTCACGGCATTCCGGACTCGCAGCCTGAGGACATATCTGAATGACGCCGAATTCAAGACCTATGTATCGCTGCTGTGCGCGGTCACCGCCGTTACCTGCACATACCTTTACCTGTCCGGAACATTCGCCAATCCGCTTTCCGCCATCAGGCACGGCGTCTTTCAATCCGTTTCCATAAGCACCACCACCGGCTTCACCACCAGCGGATATCACATCTGGCCGAGCTTTCTTCCCGTGCTTCTGTTGTTTGCCAGCTTCGTCGGCGGCTGCGCTGGTTCTACCGGGGGTGGGCTCAAGGTTATTCGCGTCCTGCTCCTGGTGAAGCAGGGTTTTCGTGAAATTCTCCGGCTCATTCATCCCAACGCGCAGGTGCCGATCAAGGTCGGCGGCGCTTATATGCCGTACCGGGTGGTGGACGCCGTGTGGGGCTTTTTCGCGGCCTACGTCGCCTCGTTCAGCATCATGTTGCTGGCGCTGATGGCCACCGGCCTCGATCAGATCACGGCTTTTTCCGCGGTTGCCGCCTGCATCAACAACCTGGGTCCCGGCCTCGGCCAGGTGGGGCTTCACTATGGCGATATCAGCAATACCGCCAAATGGATCCTGAGCTTTGCCATGGTTCTCGGCCGGCTGGAGATATTCACCCTGCTGGTCGTGCTGACCCCGGGATTCTGGCGCAGCTGAGGAGCCATGACGGGCAGGGCCGGACGCCGGACCGGATTTTGTTGACGCAAAGTCGATGGGCGCGATCGAGAATCTAGAAAAGATGCTGGCCGAAGGCAAAGACAGTGCGTTGCTTCGCTACGGCCTTGCGGATGCCTATTTCAAACGCGCCGAATACAACAACGCCGTGTCGCACCTCAAAGCAGCCGTCGAACAGGATCCGGACTACTCGGCGGCGTGGAAACTTCTGGGAAAAACCCTGGCTGAGGCCGGCCGGGAGAAGGAAGCAGTACGCACGTTTCGACAGGGCATTGCCGTGGCCGAGCGCAAGGGCGACGTTCAGGCGGCCAGGGAAATGAAGGTGTTTCTGAAGCGTCTTGAAAAAGAGCGCTGAAGCCCCTGCGTTCTCACGCGCACCATGCTTCGGGCCCCTCGTTTAGTTCCACGGTTCCCACCAAACGGCCGATATTGTCCAGATTGTGACGACGAAGGTAGTCGAGCAGGCCCTGGTTGATCTTCGAGCAAACCAGTGGATCATAGAATAACGCGGTTCCGATACCGACGGCGCTGGCGCCGGCGATCATGAATTCCAGGGCATCTTGTGCACTGACGATGCCGCCCTGTCCGATAATCGGCACGCCGTGCTTGCGCGCGACCTGGTACACCTGGTGGACCTTGAGCAGGGCCATTGGCTTGATGGCCGGGCCGGACAGCCCACCCTGGTTGGAGCCGATGATCGGTTTTCGCGACTCGACGTCGATGGCCATGCCCACGAAGGTATTGACGACGGCGAGCCCGTCGCTGCCGGCCTCGATGCAGCGTCTCGCGTTTTCGGCGATGTCGGTCTGATTGGGTGACAGCTTGGCTATGATCGGTTTTTTTGTCACCTGCCTGCATGCCTCGACGACCCGAGCCGACATTTCCGGATCGTTTCCGAAGATCACGCCGCCCTCGCGCACGTTGGGGCAGGATATGTTGATCTCCATCGCATCGATGGACGAGTCGTCGAAAATTCGCGTTACGGCCGTGTATTCCTCCACCGTGGCGCCGGACAAATTGGCGATAAACCGTGTTTCTCCGAAATCCAGCGACGGAAGAATCTTTTCCACCACGTGGCGCGTGCCCGGGTTCTGAAGGCCGATTGAATTGAGCATGCCGGCGGGCGTTTCCCACACCCGATGAGGCGCGTTGCCGAGGCGTGGTGACAGTGTCGTGCCCTTCAGGCACACGGCACCTACATCCCGGTTGGAAAAGCCTTCCACCCGTGTGTATTCTTCGCCGAACCCGACGCATCCCGAAAGCAGGACCAGCGGCGTGTTGAAAGCCAGCCCGCAGTATTCGACAGCGAGCCGTTTCTGATCGAGTTCACCCAGTGGCATGTTTCACGTTGTGCTGTATCAGCCGGAGATACCCCCCAATACCGGCAACATTATACGCCTCTGCGCCAACACGGGCGCGGCACTGCACCTGATTCATCCCCTGGGATTCAGCCTGGACGATAAGCGTCTGCGCCGGGCGGGGCTCGATTATCACGAGTGGACCAGGGTGCGTGAGTATCCCTCCCTGGCAAGTTTCCTGGCAGAGATAAGTCCCGCCCGATTGTTCGGACTGACCGCCCGGGCGGCATGCTGTTATTCGGAGGCGAAATTCGAAAAGGGCGACGCCTTCCTCTTCGGTCCGGAAACCCGGGGATTGCCGGCCTGTGTGCTGGAAACGCTTTCCCAGGAGCGACGGCTTCGAATTCCAATGGTGTCCGGGGGCCGCAGTCTGAATTTGTCCAACGCGGTGGCTATCGTGTGTTACGAAGCCTGGCGCCAGGCGAACTTCCTCAACTGCGCGCCGAAGAACATCGTCAGGGCATGTGCATGAAAAACGGGCGCCAAAACCACCGGCGGAGGCAATTTCCGTTGCCTGCCGGCTACGACAGACCTGGTCTCCGGCCCCTTGATCCCGACAATGGCCGGTAAGCCGGCCGCCGGCTGCAAAACGCCGGAACGGGTGTTTGCCGCTGAAAAGATCAGGCGGCTTCGGAGTGGGCCGCGATCCTCATGATCATGTCTTTCAGCGCTGATCGGTGGGGCTCCATCAGTTCGGACCATATACGTGCCGTTTCAATGGCATCGTGCCCGAGACCCTCGACTTCCTGCACGCCGTACATCAACCAGGCGGGGCTGACGTCAAGTGCCTGGGCGATACCTTCGATGTTTCGCGGGTGTTTGCATTTGCCGGTCTCGATGCGCTGGATCACTGCCTGGCTGGTTCCGACGGCCACCGCGACTTCGTGCTGGGTCAGGCCCTTGGCGATGCGCCGGCGGGTGAGGCGTCCACCGAGGCTGTTCTCCGCCGCGCGTGAAGCTGAAAATTTCGGCATGGGAGACAAGCTCCGTAGGTTCTGTTGAGAATGATTTGACCAGATCGCGGTTTCCTTTTTTTTGAACCAGCGCACATTTGTGAATATCGGGAACATTTATCCAACGGGGTGTGAATACCCGGACGACGCCCGATTCGACCCGCCCGCGGAGCCGTCGGGCCCATGAGTTACGAGCATTATTTCGCTTCCACGCCGCGGGGCTTCGAGGACCTTCTGGCGGAAGAAGTCACGGCACTGGGCGCGACGGACGTGCGACAAAGCCCGGGTGGCGCCGCCTTCTCAGGGCCCCTGGAAACAGGCTACAACGTCTGTCTCGGATCACGCCTGGCCGAACACGTGTTGCTTCGCGTTCACAGGTTTCGAGCGGATTCCGCCGATGCGCTCTATGACGGCGTTCGCGATGTTTTGTGGCGTGAGCACATGCGTGTGAGCGATACCTTCGCGGTGGACGTGACTTCTCGCCACCCGGCATTCGAGCACACGCATTTCGCCGCCCTTCGCGTCAAGGACGCGGTGGTCGATCAATTTCGGGAGGCGACCGGGGAACGCCCCTCGGTGGACCTTTCAAGGCCGGATCTCCGCCTGCACGTACACGCGGCCAGGGACGCGGTCACCATCAGTATCGACCTGTCCGGCGACGCCCTGCACCGCCGCGGCTACCGTGTTCGTCCGCTTGAAGCCCCCATCAAGGAAACCCTGGCGGCGGGCATTCTGATGCGCGCCGGCTGGCCCGGCATTCAGCAGCGGGGCGGCGCGCTGATTGATCCCATGTGCGGATCCGGCACCTTTCTCATCGAGGCTGCATGGATGGCGCTGAATATCGCCCCGTCGAGTCTTCGTGAGCGGTTCGGTTTCCGCCGCTGGCGAAAGCATGACGCTGCGCTGTACCGCCGCTTACGGGAACGACAGTGGGTGAATCGCCGCGACGGGGCCGGACTCGTGATTGAAGGCTACGACAACGATCCCGGAGCCGTCGCTGCCGCCCGGGAAAACGTCGACCGCGCCGGCGTCGGTGAGTGTATTCGTCTGGGGAAAGCTTCAGTCCACGAACTGTCCCCGCCGAAAGCCGCGGTGCCGGGCCTGCTGGTCACCAATCCGCCCTACGGCATTCGACTGACCGACTCGAAGGCACCGGAACCCGTTTTCAGGGTGCTCGGCGAACGCCTCAAGGCCGCCTTTTCCGGCTGGAGCGCGGCGGTCCTGGTGGAGGAAAACGCCCCCGCCAGTGCGCTGGGGCTGCGGACCCACCGTTTGCACCCCGTGAACAACGGCCCCCTCCGGTGTCGCCTGCTTCGTTACCACATTTATCCGCCCGCCGGCAAGGAAGCGCCGGCCCGATCCGGCGCCGCGGGTGACGCGCCGGCGGATGCCGATGCGTCGGCCTTCGCCAACCGCGTGCGCAAGAATCTGAAAACCCTGGGACGCTGGGCGAAACGCAACAACATCAGCTGTTATCGCATTTACGACGCGGACGTACCGGAGTTTGCGGTCGCCGTCGATCTCTACCAAAGCGATGAGCGCTGGGTAAACGTGCAGGAATACGAGCCGCCTTCCTCGGTGAACGCCGGACGGGCCTCCCGCCGGCTGCGTGCCGCGCTGGACACGCTCCCGGAGGTGCTCGATGTCTCGCCACGACAGGTGGTGCTGAAACGACGCCGGCGTCAGCGCGGGAAAGACCAGGTCCAGCGCCTGAAGGCGTCTGAAGAATTCATCGTCGTTGAAGAAAACGGTTGCCGGCTGCTGGTCAACCTGAAAGACCGCCTCGATACCGGCTTGTACCTGGACCACCGCACGACTCGCGCGATGATTCGGGAACACGCGCGGGGCGGATCCTTCCTCAACTTGTACGCGTACACGGGCGCTGCCAGCGTACAGGCTGCCGCCGGAGGCGCCGCCAGCACCTTGAGCATCGACATGTCTTCGACCTACGTGGCGTGGGGACGCCGGAATTTCGCCTTGAACGAACTCGATAACGAAAACCATCGCTTCATACGCGATGACTGCTGCCGCTGGATTCAGAATGCGGACGGGCCTGCATTCGATCTGATCTTCCTGGACCCGCCGACGTTTTCAAATTCGAAACGCATGCGCGGCACGCTGGATATCCAGCGCGACCATGTCGGCCTAATCACTAATACCATGCGCTTGCTGCGCCCTGCTGGCATACTCCTGTTTTCCAACCATGCAAAGCGCTTTCGCATGGACAAGGAGGCCATGAGTCAATTCAACATCGAGGACATCAGCAAACAGACCATACCCAAGGATTTCCTGCGCCGCCCGAACATCCATAACTGCTGGCGGATAAAACACCGGGGGGTATGAATTGAGGGCATTTCATCGCCTGGCCGCGGACGTCTTAGCATGAGCCGTGGCACGCGAGGGGCAATTGTCGTACTCGCCTGCGGCGTCATCGTCCTGATCCTCTCGTTCGGAATCCGCACGAGCTTCGGACTGTTCCTCGATCCCGTAAGCGAAGGCCTGGGTGTCGGCCGGGAGAGTTTCGCCCTGGCCATGGCGGTGCAGAATCTCCTGTGGGGCCTGGCGCAGCCCTTCGCCGGCGCCGTCGCCGATCGATATGGCCCCGGCAGGGTAACGGCCGTTTGCGGGGGCCTGTACGCACTGGGACTCTACCTCATGTCCCAGGCGGCGACCCCGGGGGACATCATGATCAGCGCCGGTGTCCTCATCGGGCTGGCTTTGAGCGGGACCGGTTTCCCCGTCATTCTCGCCGTCATCGGCCGCACCGTGCCCGAAGACAAACGCAGCCTGTTTCTCGGCATCGGCAGCGCCGGGGGTTCTTCAGGCCAGCTGCTCATGGTGCCCGCGGGCCACTTGCTGCTGGACGGCTTCGGCTGGTCCGGCGCGCTGCTGATCCTTGCACTCGTGACCACCGTTATGGTTCCGCTCGCCGCCGCATTTGCGGGGCGCAGCGGAACCAGCGGCATCGGCGCGATGGCGGATCAATCCATCGGCGATGCCATACGCGAGGCGAGCCGTCATTCCGGCTTCTGGTATCTGACCGCCGGTTTTTTTGTTTGCGGATTTCACGTGGCCTTCATCGGCACGCATCTGCCGGCCTTCATCGTGGACAACGGCGGCTCGGCCGCCATCGGCGCCGCAGCGCTGGCCGTTATCGGCCTTGGGAATATTTTCGGCTCGCTGATCTGTGGATATCTCGGAGGTCGTTTCAGTAAAAAGTACGTGCTGAGCGGGCTTTACCTTGCCCGCTCGGCGGTATTCACGGGTTTCCTCCTGATTCCCCTGAGCCATGCCTCCATCATCGTATTCTCTGCCGTCATCGGCATGCTCTGGCTTGGCACCGTCCCCCTGACCAGCGGTCTGGTGGCCCAGATCTTCGGCGTGCGCTACATGGGCATGTTATTCGGCTTCGTTTTTTTCAGCCACCAGCTCGGAAGCTTCATGGGCGCCTGGTTTGGAGGTTATATCTATGACAGAACGGGCTCCTACGACAGCGTGTGGTGGACGTCGGTAGCCCTTGGCATCATTGCCGCGGCGCTGCACTGGCCGATCAAGGAGGACCCGGTGTCCCGGCCCATGCCCCGTCACGCCTGAAGGATCTTTTTCAGGATTCGTCCTTCAGGTGGTCCTTCAGATCCTGCAGCGCGCGGCGATCGGCCAGATCGGGTTCACCGCAGCGCTGGAGCATCACGTTTCGCGTTTGATCCCTGAGCGATACCGCGCGCTGCCACGCAGAAGAATCGTTTCTTGCTTGCGGATATATCGGCGCCAGCACCTCAATACGAACCCGTCCTTTTCTGGCGAACCATGAATCGCCCCTCAGAATGGATCGTGTGCCGCGTATCACCACAGGTATCACACAGGTCCCGGCCTCTACCGCTGCGGAAAACGCCCCCAGCTGGAACGCCAGCAGCCCGGGCATTCTGTGCAGCGTGCCTTCGGGGAAAAAGCAGAGCGGCGTCCCGGCGGACAGCGTGGAAGCGATGGTCTGCGCGTCCTCCGCGCCGCGCCGGTGATCGAAACGCTCCACGAACTGTACGCCGAGGGCACGAAGAAACAGACCGGAGAACGCTGTTTGCGAAAGTTCCCGTTTGGCCACGAATGAAATCCGCCGGGGCAGTACCGCGGCCAGCGCGAGCCCGTCCAGGTAGCTGGAATGATTCGCGGCCAGCACGAATGGCGTGGCCTTTGGCAAATGCTCGAGACCCGATATGTCGATCGGTATCCGCGCAAGCGCAAACGCTGCACGGGCCGAACGGGACGCGCGCCGAAACGCCGTATCCGGTGTTTTGGACAGCACCACCGCCGGCCAGGCCAGCAACACCAGGCCCGCGAAAACCACCGCTGCGTAGGCAGCCCACGCCCAGGCGCCGGCGGTTTTGCTCAGCCTCTTGATCGACGGCGCGATGCCGGCGAGACCCAGGCGTAAAAGTTGCAGCCAGACGGCGCGGACGCTGGGGGCAAGCGCGCCCCGTTCATACAGATCCCGAATTGCCGCACGCCGAATTTTTCCGCTCGAGGTTTTGAGGACCGTGTGCGGCGGCACCAGAACCACGTCATCGGCGGGCATGCCGAGCAGATCCTGCGTGAGCCTCTCAATCTGCGCGCGGATTTCCCCGCGTCGCGCCTCGCCCGTTTCCCGGGTCTCGGCCACCACCACGAGTCGTTCGGTACCGGAAGCAGAGGCACCGAACACGGCGACGCATCCCCGGCGTACCCGTTCGACGTCCGCCACCGCCTGTTCGAGTTCGTACGGGTAGATGTTCCGTCCCGCGCGGATGACCACGTCCTTGCTGCGGCCGGTAATGAATACTTCGCCATCTGCGATGTATCCCCGGTCGCCGGATACCAGCCATTCATCGTGGAACAATGTCCGGGTGGCTTTCGGATTTCGATAATACCCGCTGGTGGTGGACGGGCCCCTGAACTCCACCGCACCTTCTTCGCGCTCCCCGGCTTCAAAACCGGTGTCGTCGACGATGCGAACCTCGAAACCGGAAATGGGCACACCGCAGGAAACGAATTCGACGGCGTCGGTTTCTTCATCGGCCACGGGCGTCGCCCGGCCGTCCAGGGAAAACGTTCGCCGATTAATCCGGTCGATGCGCGGCCCCCGATTGATTGGCGTAAACGCGACGCCGAGCGTCGCCTCGGCCAGGCCGTAGACCGGCGTCATGGCGCTTTCCCGGAATCCGTAGCGAGAAAACCTGTCGGTGAACGACCTCAAAGTGGCGGGACTGACCGGCTCGGCGCCGTTGAACGCGAGCCGCCAGGAACCCAGATCCAGCCCGTCGATGTCTTCCTCGCGAATCCGCCGGGTGCAAAGCTCGAAGGCGAAGTTCGGCCCGCCGGACAGCGTCCCCTGGTAGGTCTCGATGGCGTGAAGCCAGCTTTCCGGTCGGCGGAGAAAGCTCAGGGGAGACATAAGGACCAGGGGGAATCCCACCACCAGGCTGCCCATCCAGGCACCGATGAGGCCCATGTCGTGGTAAAGGGGAAGCCAGCTCACGAATACGTCGGAAGGTTCCGCCGCCAGCGCCTGGCGCATGGAATCGAGGCTCGCCAGTATATTGGCGTGGGTCAGTACGACGCCCTTGGGGCTCCCCGTACTTCCCGAGGTGTACTGGAGAAACGCAATGGATTTGCCGTCCACGTTGGGGATGACGTCCGGTTTCTGGTCGCCTTGCAGATCCTCAACCGTCACGACATGGTCAAGGGTGTCCACCTGGGAAGCGAGCAGGCGCGTTACCTGCTTTGCCTGCTCGAAGGTAATCAGGAACCTTGCGCCGGCGTTGCCCAGAATTCGGGCGTGGCGTCTGAAGTGGTCCTCAATCTGCGAGATCCGCGCCGGGGGGTAGATGGGAACCGGAACACCGCCCGCAAGCAGGATGCCGAAAAAACTGAAGAAATACGCCACGCCCGTTGGCAGCATGATGGCCGCCGCCTGGCCGGGTTCGAATCCGCGGGCCCGAAGACCCGCGGCTACGGAGAGGCTCTGGTCCAGGAGTTCACCGTAGCCGAGCTTGCGGGCACCGGATGCTTCGTCAAGCAAATGAACGTGGGTGCGATCGGGATGCGCCTCGGCATGCCAGAGCAGTGCGTCCACCAGCGTGCTGGTCTCCGCGGGGGCCGATGCCGGGGCGCTGTCGTCCCGGGTCATACGGGAATCCGCCGCGGCGTCTTCCCCGGTACGCGCGCCAGGTGCCGACGACTCCAGGGCGCGCAACAGGTCTCGCGGCGTTTCCGCCGCCGTCATGTCGTGCTCGGAAAGCGTGACGCCGAACTCCCGCTCCAGCCGCGTCAGCAGCTCGATACGGGTCAAACTGTCGAGCCCGAGATCCCGGTCAAAGGTCGTGTCCAGATCCACCGAGATCCGGCCCTTCAGGTGCGGGTGCAGGGTTTCAGCCAGGGACTGCACCGCATCGCAAAGCACGGATGCGGTGACGGCGCCGTCGGCGGCACGCACCGATTGTCCTCGCGCGCTCATTGCTCCCACACCCGGCCGACTACGCCCGCCCCGCGATTGCCCGGGGAAATACCCACACTGGCCGCATACATGCGCCAAGTATAAGGGCCGGGCGCCGGTCCAGATACTTACAGCGGGCTGTCACCGCGCCGGCGCCTAGCAGCTCGGTCACCTCGAAAATGAAAACTCACGGCCTTGCCCGTCCAAACCGGACACAAACCGCCCGCACCACCGGTGTCTATACCGGCACTGCTCGTGTGGATTGTCAGCCCGATCGAATTGTAAAGTCGGACGCCGCCCGGGATACTGGGAGGATTGCCAGCTCTGTTCAGAAAACCGACATCGTTGCGCCACCTGTCTTGACCGCTCACCGAGTCATTGCATGCCTGGGAGGCGACCGCACCCGCGTCGAACGGCGCAGGGCGCGTTCGCCTGCCGAAGACGAGTTGTTACTGCGCCTGCGCGTCGTCGGATTTTGCGGTACCGATCTGTTCAAGCTCGACACGGGCGGTGCGGCTCCGGGAATGGTTCTGGGCCACGAGCTGGTGGGCGAAGTCGCCGAATACGGCTCCCGGGTATCCGGCTTTGAAGTTGGCGACCGCATCGTCGTCCCTCATCACGT
>Ga0302046_10002542_pt1 | contig 16948 bp, 16 predicted proteins | sample RVTome_11_FD_200261 | JGI IMG/M metagenome (GOLD analysis project Ga0302046, IMG submission 200261) | Soil microbial communities from uranium-contaminated site in the Upper Colorado River Basin, Wyoming, United States - RVT147D111 (version 2) ...
TCCGAAGCCCACGATTCCCCTCAATACTGTTGCTCCTGCAAAACCCATTTCCCGGGCTTTCAAGACAATTGCTTCATACAACGGCGTATGACCGTGTTTATCAAGCTCCCCCAGGAAGATGCGTAAGAGTTTGCCTTCACCAGAGAGTTTCATTGCACGTTCCTCATAATAGTTTCCCGATCGTAGTTCCCGCGACGGTCGCGGCAAGGCATCCCAGCAACGAAGCGAAGATGTTGAGCGAGGCTTGGATTGCCTGTCCGTCTCTCAGCAAGGCCGCGGTCTCATAGCTGAATGTCGAGAATGTCGTGAACCCGCCTAGGATGCCTATACCGATCAGCAGGCGCAGGGATGGCTGGAATTCGAATCGCCCATCCTGAAGTGCCATCAACATTCCAATCAGAAAACATCCCGAAATATTTACCACAAGCGTCCCATAGGGAAAATCTGCAGGCAGGTAGCGATATACCGCTCCCGATAGCCAGTAGCGAAGGGCGGCTCCAACACCGCCTCCGAGAAAGACGATAAGATAAGGCCTCATAATTCTCTCAAATCAATGTTTTTGAGTTTTTGCAAAAGTGTGTTAATGTGAAAGTTAATCGTTTGTGCTTGCTCTTCTGGAAGGTCCCCGAATCCACGAAGACCCTTGGCCGTGCTGTCAACAAGGACAGTCCAGAGATGAGCCGTTTTGGCCCCTATCATCCGGCTCTCGGAACGAGGGGATGATTCAAGTCCGAGAATTCTTATCATCTGAGCGTTTGCATCCCGCATTTCTGCGACGGCTGCCAGTAATCTCGTCCGCTGTTCGGAATTATACACCTTCAAAACCCTCGTCGAGCCCTTTTCATTGGTTGATAAGAGGATATTTTCCATCTCATCCAGGGCACGTTCAACCGTTTGTGCGGTGACGGAAAGCCCGCGCCGGAAATTATCCGGAAGCTTCGTTTTCTCGCCCATAGCCCTCCCAAAAACAAAAAACTCCTACATCGGTCAGCGACCTTCAGTAGGAGTCATTAATTCCGCCTTCAGCGGGATGGTTCAAATGGAAAGGCGAACTCCATCGCCGGAATCAATATAGCAAGCAGTGGGAAACGAGTCAACCGTCATCTTGCTTCTTTCGATTTGTCTGGTTAACTAGCCTGTCAATCAAACTTTTCCTCCGACATCTTTTGCTTCTTTATCACAAAACCCCTGTGCGAATCTTCTTCCTCATTTCCGGACTCCTGGCCCTCGGCTCACCATCCTCCCTCTCACAGGAATTCTCCGCATCAATCTATCCCACGGACTGGGGTATTTCGGATCCTTCCGAAATTCGCCTCGCCCAATTCTCAATTGTCCATACACCCAAGGGGCCGCTTTTCAATGTTCAGGCAATCTATACTGCGGGACATTTTTCAAAGACCGATCGTCAACCCGACGATCCTGCATGTCTGACCCTTGCCAACTTTGATGATCCGTTCGTCAACCTCCTGGGCGGCTCGTACCATGGTTTTCAGTCCGGATCGGGTAAAGCCGACCTCGTCCATGGCATCAGCCAACTATCAGGCGATCAGACATTGCACTTGAGGTTCTCGAAGGGTTCCGACGGGTATCGCGGATTCTGGATGCACACCTTCAATTCTGCCGCACCCCCTCATGAGCGTACATACTTCGACGCAAAGCGGTTTTCATCGCTCATGATAACGGTCAGAGGAACGACTGGACGCGAACAGCTTTTGCTTAAAGCTGCCGATGATGTCTGGAATACAAAGGAGGATGCACTCCCGGTTGGAGACATCGGCGGATATCTGCCCAAGGGGCGGATTGACACCGTGTGGCAGACAGCCGTCATTCCGTTGGGCGCGTTTCCTCGACGTTTGAATACTTCCCGGCTCGCGACCATTGCGTTCGAAGTGATCGGATCCGATTCCGGCGATCTTGAGTTCTCTGAGATCACTTTTTGCACGAAACCACAGCCACCATCGCTCTCCGTGCCGTTGTCGGGCCGGATCGCGGAACCCGAACGGGCCCTTTGGGTGTGGAACACATCGGCCCTCATCCGCGATCAGCGCGAACTCGAGAGGCTTCGGACGCTTGTCCAGGATCAGCAGGTCGATCATGTGTTCCTTGCCCTTCCATATGATCCCGACCATCCCCAGGCCCGCAGCGGAGTTCCGATACAGCATGAACAGTTGGCCCATGTCGTGCGGGCCCTCAATGCATCGGGCCTGAAAGTGCATGCGCTTACGGGAGACAAGGATTTCATCAAACCCCGGCATCGGGAGTTCGTGCGGACAACGATGCAGAACATCATTCGATATCAGCAAAGTGTGGAACCGGCCGCGCAGTTTTACGGAATTCACCTCGACGTCGAGCCGTATTTGCTGCCGGGATTCGGAAGCGCGCGGCAATCGTGGTTTTTGCAGAATCTGCTTGAAGTGTTTGCTGAATGCGCCTCTTTGGCCCGATCTGCCCGCATGGTGATCGGAGCTGACATTCCTGCCTGGCTCGACGCTCCTGATGAATTGACCCATCGCCGGAAAGACATTCTTCGAGACGGAACAACAAAACCGGCATATCAGCACATTGTGGATCTTCTCGACTTCGTGGTCCTGATGGATTACCGAACGGATGCGGCGGCGGAAGGTGGGATTGTATCGCAGGCGGCAAACGAACTTCGCTATGCGGCAGCGATCGGAAAGCAGGTTTTTGTGGGACTTGAGACTGTCCCGTTACTTGACGAAACTCTCATGGTGATTCGTGGTGAACCCGGTCGCGGGACACCGAACGAGGGCGGTAAGAAGGTGTATGTGTTCGCCCGCAACGATAGTGTGACGTTTGCACTGCTCGACGCTCAATCACTGCCTGAACTGCTGAAAAGAAACAACATGCGTCCCGAGGATCTGACATGGTGGTCCGTCAACAGGGAAACAACTGTGCCGGCGTCACGATTGACATTCGCACAACAGGAAGGCAAGTTGAAGTTTTTGTCGGCAATGCAAGATTCGGAAGCACTTCTTCGCCTGTTCCCGTCGTTCGCCGGTTTCGCTTTTCATGACTATGAAGGGGTGAAGGCACTTCTCAGCAAGTGAAGGGCGCATCTGATGGCATCCACTCAGAGGATTCAAAGAGTGGATGCCATCAGACCACAGCACCTCACTCCTGCAACACCGGATGCTTCAAATGGTAATCCGTCGCATCCTGAAACTTTTTGGCAACGGCCAATAATTTCGCCTCCCCAAAGAGCTGACCGATAAATGAAATGCTCGTTGGGGTTCCCTCGTTGGTAAATCCATGGGGAAGCACAACGCAAGGATGCCCTGTGAGGTTGGTCCGCAACAGATTATCCCCGCCAAAGGAAGGTGCCACGTACATATCGATGTCCTTCATCAAAGTTTGCATCTCCTGAATCACGAGAAAACGGATCCGGTTTGCCTGGATGTATTCCACCGCCGGAATGAGCCTGGAGGCACGGAAGACATTCGGCCAAGCGTTTTTGATTTGCCGAACGAGAAGATCATCCCGGTTGGAGCGTGTCAGTTCGTCAAACGCCGCTCCGGCCTCGGCCGAAAGAATGAATGCCAGGTCGTTTACCGGATATCCTTTTGGCAACTCGATGGGAACGAGGGTCGCTCCGAATTTCCTCAGCACCGCAAGCACGGAATCATTGCTCGCCTTGGCGCCACGCGCACTGTCAAATTCCATTTTCAGAAATCCAATCCGCAATTTTTTCAGGTCCACATCCGGAGTGTAGTTGAAGGGAACGTCATAGAGCGTCTGGTCTTTCCCGTCCGGACCGATGATCGCATTGAAAACAACGGCACAATCCTCCACCGTCCGGCAAATGGGTCCGATTTTGTCCATGGACCAGCTCAGCGCCATGGCTCCCGTTCTGCTTACGCGGCCGTACGTCGGACGTAAGCCGGTCGTACCGCATCGTGTCGATGGGGAGACGATGGACCCCCAGGTTTCCGTTCCTATGGCAAATCCCACCAACCCTGCCGCGGTGGCTGAAGCAGATCCGGCCGATGATCCGCTGGACCCTTGTTTGTAATTCCACGGATTACGCGTCATTCCGCCAAACCATACATCACCCCAGGCAAGAGCGCCCATCGTGAGCTTTGCCACAAGAACGGCTCCGGCTTCCTCCAGCTTCCTGATGACGGTTGCGTCTTCATTGATCACCTGGTCTTTGTAAGGCATTGCTCCCCATGTTGTCTTGTACTTCTTCGCCGAGAGGAGATCTTTCGCTCCGTACGGGATGCCGTGCAATGGCCCGCGATACTTGCCCGCTGCAATCTCGCGGTCGGCTCTCTTTGCCTGTTCCAGAGCCAACTCCTCCGTTAAGGTCACCACGCATTCAAGTTTCGGTCCGAATTTCTTCAGCCTTCCGAGGTACATCCGCGTCAGCTGCTCCGAGGTAACCTTCCGCGTTCGGATCAGTTCTCCAAGTTCTCGTACTGACGCAAACGCAAGACCCCCAAGGTTGCCGGGGACAGGCAGGCTCTTCACGCGGCTCCATCGAACAACTCGCTGCTTTTTTTCGAATTCAAATCCGACGGGGATTGGGTTGAATGCGATCGATGGCGGAACGTCATAGCGAATGTCCACGTTTTTTATCGATCTGTAACTGTCTAGCTGTTCTTTCAACGCATCCAGCATCGAATCCCTCTCAGCATCGGTGAATTCCAACCCAATGATTTGCCCGGCTGATTCGATGTTTTGTCCAGTGATGGGATTGTTGGGGGGATCCTGCCTCGCGGCGCCGATCTGAACGGCCATTGCCAGAGCAAGGATGACATTCCGGACGGTTGTTCGCATGTGTATTCCTTTCACAAGGATTATTCTCCTCGTCGTGGGATTTGAATCTCTTCCAAAGCATCGTTCCGCGAAACTCTTGCCCATCGACGGTAACGCTTACAGGGGCGTCAGAAGGTCCGCCATGACTGCGGTCGAAGCGGTACGAAATCAGGGCTCCCTCAAACATCTGAGTCCCGCTGAGAGGGTAGGTCGGACCCGTCAAGCGCTGATACACCGCGGTGACGGTCGTGATCAGGCCCGCGAGGGCCCACAGAGTAACGGATTTTTTCATCGTGCCAGCCGGGATCAGTAGTATCGGAAAAGATAATACACCACGTAGACCCAGGACAAGAGCCCGTGGACGATCGCCCAGAGGATGGAATGGTTTGCCGTCCAACTGATGACGATGGCAAGAGCGGTCCCAAAGCTGATTCCGCTCCTAACGACTTCCTGGCGAATAGTAGAAGGCATGAGAGGTTTTCGTTATTCGTTATTGGTTATGGTTCGGGTTTGCGGTTCAAAGCTCTCCGCCAAAGGCGCCTGCCCGCCTTATTGGTCAATGAAGGTCAGGCGGGCGCCTTCGGCGCAAAGGTTCCAAATTCAAGACATTGATGCGTTGTCTCGTTCCCTTCGTCCCGAGATTTCAGTTCGATTTGTCCATGGGATATCGCTGGACCATTCCTTCCTCCTTCATCAGATTTTCGATCTCCTCGGCTTCCATTGGGACGAAGGCGGACATATTTTCGGATCCCGAGTTCGTAATAAGGACCATATCCTCGAGGCGGATATTGATGTGTTCTTCGCGAACCACCAGCGCCGGCTCAATGGTGAAAACCATTCCCGGCCGTAACGGGCCGGTAAACTTGCCGACATCGTGGGTTGCCATACCCACCCAGTGACCGAGCGAAGTGTACTGACTTTCCGCACCGTCGCTATACCGCTCGACAAACGCTTCGCACGCGCGCCGGTACAGCGGTTTTGAGAGTTTCGCTCCTGCAAGGATCTTTCGCATTTCCTTCACCGCCTCCTGTTTGATTGCCTGCGCAGTCTTTCCCGGTTTGATTGCTTTGAGAATGGCTTTGTAGCAGGCAAGGTAGAAGGAGTACAATTCCCTCTGGGCCGGATTGAATCGACCGCTCACCGGAATCATGCGTGTCACGTCTGCCATGTAATATCCGACGTCGGGAGCGAAATCGAATAACAACAGATCACCTTCCTCCATCCTGCGTTTTCCCGCATTGTAGTGGCCGAACATAGCGTTGGGGCCGCTTGCGATCAAGGAATAGTATGCTTCACCCTGCGCACCATTCCGATAGTAGATATACTTCGCCATCGCATCCAATTCATACTCATAAACCCCCGGCTTCGCAGACCGCATGCCTTCCATGAGTGAAAGGCCCGAGAGACGTGTGGCCTTACGGATCAGTGCGATCTCGCGGTCGCTCTTAATCAGACGCAGCTCATCAATGATGGGCGAGAGATCACGGATCGCGAATTGAGGAAATCGTGATTGAACAAGCCGGATGAACTGGGCCTCCCTCGGAATTCTGCCGTCCCAGGGATCCGAGGCGACGTCTGTGTTATAGCGGACTGCGAGATCGCGGCTCATCGCAAATCCCTCGGCGGGCTGAAAAGGAATGTAAACGTTCTTTTCGCCACCTCGTGCAAATCGTCCAAGATGTTCCGCCAGCAATTCAACACCATACACGGCATCGACCCCCGCAAGATGCCGGATCAAAGAATCGTCTTCGGCAGATAGGAGCTTGCCTTCACTCCGTTCCCTGCCTTCATTGCGATGCGGAAGGTAAAGGGAGGTGCGTTTCACAGCTCCGTCAATCAGCAGATACGCGTGCGGGCTCTCGATTCCGCATAGATAGTAGAACTCGTTGGACTGTCTGAAGCGGGTATAACCCTGTGGGCTTGCGGCTCCCGGTATCAGGGCGAGGCCGTCACCGATAGCTTTCATGACGTTCTGACGACGTTGGGAAAATTCCTGAGGAGGAAAGTCTGTCGTAAACGGCGAGAAGCCAACTTGGGCGTTGAGTAAAAACGGAATGAAGAGGACAATTGGTATTCCAAAGCGGCGCAAAAGCATCATGATGCCTCCCGTATGGTTGTTATGAATGTGAACGGCGCGACCAGATAATTCTGCCAATCATCCCCGGTGTTGAACCCGGGTCGTTCCGCTGCTCCCAATGTCGAAAAATACCAAAAGGGGAAATTAAGGATTGTGTCGGACGATGATTGTTCAGTCTCTTCGCCATCGTCCTGGAATTGGCATGGAACATTTGAAGCATTGTCCGTTTTTGATCCGATTTTGCTTCACGTGAAATCCCCATCGCTCGATGAGGAGTTCGCCACAGAAAGGACAGTACGTGTTTTCGAATCTTCCCGTTGAACCCGGCCGATTACCCGCGTAAACGTAGTGTAACCCAGACGTATATCCTATCTCCGCGGCCTTCATCAGCGTCGAGGAAGGAGTATCGTCGGGATCGGTCATTCTGTAGTCTTTGTGAAACCCCGTTACGTGCCAGGGAATGTCAGGCGAAACGGAGACCAGGAACTCAGCCATTTCCCGAACCTCTTCATCCGAATCGTTGAACCCCGGGATGAGCAGCGTAACAACTTCCAGCCAGAAATTTCTTTGATGCAGCAATTTGATCGTGTCAAGGACGTTATTCAATACTCCGCCTAACTGGGCGTACTCTTTTTGCCGGAATCCCTTCAAGTCGACCTTGTACAGATCGACCCATGGCTGAATGTACTCGAGGACCTCGACGGTCCCGTTTCCGTTCGAGACGTACGACGTAACCAGTCCGGCTTCCTTTGCTTTCCGGAAAATCTCGACAGCCCACTCGCTGGTAATTAACGGTTCATTGTATGTGCTGGTGACGATCTTCGCTCCTTGTTCAAGGGCGAGATCAACGAACCTTTCGGGAGTCATACCATCCGGATCTGAACCAGCGACAGGATCCCGAAGAGCCTGGGATGTTACCCAATTCTGGCAGTAGGAACAATGGAAATCACAGCCGAGCATTCCGAAACTTAGCGCCTTGGATCCGGGATAGGCATGGAAGAACGGCTTTTTTTCCACCGGATCAAGTTGAAGAGCGGCAATGTACCCCCAGGGGACCTTGAGTTCGCCGTCCTGATTAAACCGTACGCGACAAATGCCGTCTTTGCCCGGAGGAATCTTGCATCGATGACCACAGGCAAAACATCGGACCCAGGAATTGGGCATGGCCTCCCACAACTCGCCGCGTCGCGTGTTATTGCTAAGGACATTCTTGAGGGTGGTTTTGGACATGACGATACTGGATACAAGGTACAGACGTTGAGAGTCGTTGTCAAATTGGGCGGCAGCGCGTTTTACCCTTGGTGTTTCAATGAGGCACGAAGTACAGAGAATGCGCCACTACTTCAAAATGGAGTTCTGCGTACGTCTCTCGGAATTTTTCTTTATCTTCTCCCATGCAACGGGAGAAAGTCACTATCATTTTTACGGTTCTGGTTGATATTCTCGGATTCGGTATTGTTATTCCGATTCTTCCGTTCTATGTAACATCCTTTGGTGCTTCTCCGTTTACGGTTACAATGTTGTTTTCTGCATTTGCGTTCTTTGCCTTCCTGAGCAGTCCCTTTCTTGGTGCGTTGTCTGACAAAGTCGGCCGGCGGCGGGTGCTTCTGATGAGCATCGCGAGCACGGCCGTTGGGTGGTTCGTTTTTGCATCAGCCAGCTCGGTTTTGCTCCTTTTTGTGGGCCGGATTATTGACGGTGCGGCGGCTGGAAACTTCACGGTGGCCCAAAGCGCCCTCGTCGATATCTCTAAGGACGAAAAGGAGCGATCAGCCAATCTTGGCCTGATCGGCGCCACGTTTGGAATCGGTTTCATGCTCGGTCCGCTTCTGGGAGGCATTCTGAGCACGGTGTCTCACAGTTTTCCCTTCTGGATCGCGGGCGCCCTCGCTTCACTGAATACCGTTCTGGCATTCTTCTTTTTGCCTGAAACTCATACAAAGCGCGACCCCGATATCCCAATATCCATCAATCCGCTTGCCCCGCTTGGGCGCGCAGCGCGTAATATGGACTTGCGCCCGTTCTTCATTTCCTGGATTCTCTTCGGCATTTCCTTTATGGCCTCACAATCCGTGTTCTCTCTCTACGCCGAAGCGGCGTTCGGATTTTCCGCCTTTGCCACCGGACTGCTGTTTTCCGGTATTGGTGTTTTCACCGCCCTCAACCAGGCCGTCCTGCTCAAGGCGCTATGGCTCAGGTACTTTAACGAAGCGACCCTGGAATTCCTCATGACGATCGCCCTGGGGCTCAGCCTGTTTCTCATGGCACTCCGGATCCTCATTCTGTTCTATATTGCCATCATGCTTCTGGCCAGCGCTCAATCGATTCTTCGCGTCGTCATCACCAGCCGGGTTGCCGGGATCGCTCCACCCCATATGAAAGGCGAGATTCTCGGAATTATGACGTCGCTCATGGCAGCCAGTATGGTACTGGCTCCGGTCATTGCCGGATTATTGTTCGAATTGAACATCTCCCTTCCCTTTTTCCTCGGCGCCATTCTAATGACGATGTGCGTTTATTTTGAATACAGAGTCTGGAAACACAGGCCCCGCGGCTTGACCTCTACCCGTTAAGTTCCTTTCACGGGGAATGCCGATCAGCGGGGGTGACAACTACTGAACCTGATTGCAGTTGGACAATACGCGGGAGAGATCACCAGGCCCGGAAATCGGGCAAAGGAATAGGGAACGGCCTATTTTTCGTCCTGAATCCGATCGAGGGTTGCGAATGCTTCTTTGCGGGCGCCATCATCGCCACGATCCTGTGGCCTGAGCATGGGAATAAGCGTGAGGTGGGCACGCGCGCTTTCATACTCCCCTTCTTCAACATAAGCCTTTGCACATGCTATCCGGTAACTGATGAGGTCCCACCTCAGGGTGATCGCCTTTTCAAAATGTATAATAGCATCATCCCTGTCCCCCCATCCCAATCCCAACGGCCAACGGATAATCCAGGGTTTTTCAATCACCTTCATATGCGTTGTGGCCAGGGCATAATGTGCAAGGTGATTCGTTGAATCCAACTGAAGAGCGTACTCAAGATCTTCCCGCACCCGGTTCATGAGCCCGACCGATTCCCATAGACCTTTGTAGAGGGTGACCCGCGCCCTGGCTATGGCCCTTTGGGTAAGAGCCATGGAATTGTCGGGATCAATTGCAGCACTTTTTTCCGCGAACTCCAGCGCTTTTTCATACATGGAAAGCTGGGCTTCTTGCTCTTCGTCAGTGCCGGCAGGCAGCTGTTCACCGATATCGATGTATGCCCGGCTGATGCGCCAAAGGATCTCCGCGTTCGCACCGGTTAACGACAGGGCTTCAGAGTAAAGCGCGAGTGCCTGCCTGCTATCGAACTGATTCAGGGCGACATTATTTGCCTGGGCAAGGAGTGTATGAACCTGGTTTTCCTGTGACGAATCAGGGGGCGGAGAAGGAAGCTGGACTGCTGTGGATGTGAAGGGAACACCACCGGCCAGGAGGATCATCAAGGCACACAATCGTTTCGCGGGTGTGTTCATGCTGTACCAGCCTTACGAATTGCGAGCCTGGAACCTGGTGATCTCATCGCGGATTCTGGCAGCTTGTTCGTAGTCTTCCTTCGCAATTGCTTCTTTCAGCTGGTGTTCGAGTTGTTCGATCTTTGTCAATTTTGGTTTTGGTGCTGCCGGTTCTGTTGGACCGCTTCCGGGTCCGGCGGCGGGTGCCCCGGTTTTTTCAACTTCGTCTCCATCCGGAACAAACGAAGCCTCGTCCATCACCTTGCCGGAGACAAAAATCGGAACGCCGTACCGGACGGCAAGTGCAATGGCATCGCTAGGTCGGGAATCGATCTCCTGCGAGTCGACATTCAAACGGGCATAAAACGTGCCGTCACGCAATTCGTTGATAAAGACGTCGCTGAGAGAAACACCAAGCGCATCGATGATCGTTTTGATCAGATCGTGCGTGAGCGGCCGGGGCGGCTTGATCCCTTCGATTTCAAGGGCAATGGATTGGGCTTCGAACGCGCCGATAATGATGGGCAGACGGCGCATTCCGTTTACTTCTTTCAGAATCAACGCATAGGCCCCCCCGGCAGAAGGACTCGTGGATAGTCCCAAAATATCTACCTGAATTCTCTCCACCTCAGGTCTCCTCTTACTTCCCCAAGAGTTTTCTGGCTTCCTGCGTCAGGGCAGGGACAATTTCAAATGCATCGCCCACAATTCCGTAATCTGCCACCTGGAAAATGGGTGCGTCTTTGTCTTTGTTGATGGCAACAATATACTTTGAAGATGACATTCCCGCAAGGTGCTGAATAGCGCCTGAAATGCCCACTGCAATATACAACGACGGCGAAACGGTCTTTCCCGTCTGTCCGACCTGCTCGTCATGGGGTCTCCAGCCGGCGTCGACAACCGCCCGGGACGCCCCGACGGCGGCTCCGAGTACCGCCGCAAGTTCCTCAATCAGTTTGAAATGTTCCGGCCCTTTCAATCCGCGGCCGCCCGACACGATAATGTCTGCTTCCGCCACATCGAGTTTTCCCGAGGATTGTGCAATTTCTTTTACTCGTGTGCTGTACTCCCCATCACCGATGTGCGCCGCATACTCTTCAACTACAGCAGCACCTCCGCTCCCGCCGATAGCCGTGAACACATTCGGGCGGAGAGTGAACACTTTGCATTTAGAGCTCATCCGGACATCTGTCAGGGCCTTACCCGCGTAGACGGGCCGCGTTGCAAGAAGTTCCGAATTTTCCCATCGTAGTGCCGTACAATCCGCGGCGAGCCCCGCGTTCAGTTTCACGGCAACTCTGGGCGCAAGATCCTTCCCCATGGCAGTTGCAGGAAACAGTACAACATCGGCCCCCTCTTTTTTCGCTACATCTGAGACAATGGCAGCATAAGCAGTGGTGGAGTACTGGGAAAGTTTCGGATCCTCCACGGCTATGACGCGCGCGGCGCCATAATGCCCCAGAGATGCAACTATCGCCTTAACTCCGTCTCCGATCACAACACTCACAACTTCCGACCCCGAAGACTCTGCAAGTTGTTTTGCAGCTGTAACGATTTCAAAAGCAGTTTTTTTGAACTTATTGTCCCGTTGCTCGGCAAAGGCCAGAATCTTCACAGGATTTTTGCCTCCTCATGCAGGAGTCGGAGAAGTTCCGGTACTGCCGTCGCATCGGTACCGATGATTTTACCCGCGCTCTTTGCGTCCGGCTTGTGCATCGCCACAACCTCTACCTTGTTTGCCGCCGGTGTTGGTTGTCGCTCCTCGATTGGCTTGCTTTTGGCTGCCATGATGCCTTTCAGTGACGGGTAACGGGGATCGTTCAATCCTTTTTGAGCCGTCACCACCACCGGAAGCCGGGTTTCCACATGTTCGTGACCGCCCTCGATTTCCCTCTCCGCCAGGACAGCTCCATCCTCGATCTCCAATTTAACCACAGTGGTGACCGACGGGATTCCGAGCATTTCGGCGACCATGGGTCCCACAGCGCCGTCATCGCTGTCGATTGATTGTTTTCCAAACAGGATGACATCGGCCTGGAGTTCCTTCGCATGATCAGCCAATGCTCGTGCAACGGAAAACGTGTCACGGGGCGTTTCGTCCTTAATCAGAACAGCCTTATCCACACCCATGGCAAGAGTTTTTCGAAGCGTTTCCTTATGGGAATCCCCGCCGAGGGATATGGAGGTGACATCGCCGCCGTGCTTTTCCTTGAGTCGGAGGGCTTCTTCGACGGCAAACTCGTCATAGGGGTTGATGATGAAATTCACTCCCGTTCTGTCTATCGATTTACCGTCGGGGCCCACTTTCACCTTCGTTTCCGAATCCGGGACATGATTCACGCACACAACGATTTTCATAAGCGGTTCATCTCCTCAAGTCTCATTCAACCTAAAGAACTTTCTCCAAAGCATCAAGCTGCTGGCGGCGTATGTGCCCGACGATCCGTGTAAAGATGTCCCGTATTCACCTTTACGCCGAGAAATTTCAGGTACATGAAAAGCTCCGCCTTATGATTCACGTGATGTTCCACGGCGAGCATCGCCGCCCGCCAGCGCGGAACAGGACCAAGCTGGGGTGTATCAATCTCGCCGCTGTTGAACTCTTCCTCCGTCAATCCTGCCAAGAGGCGGCGAAACTCGGAATAGTTCTCGTTCAGCAATCGAACCGATTCTTCGGAGGTTTTCGAGGGTGTGTGACGATTAAACACAAAAATTTCCCGCATCGATTTGAATCCCCAATCCCCCGTTGCAATTCCTCTGCCGTACACACCCAGCGATCCGGCGATGTGCGCCATGAGTTGAGCGGCAGTGAACGCTGATTCCGCGGGTTTCCAATCAAGTTTGTCGACGGGAACCATTAGAAACAGGGGCTCGGTCGGTTTCATCATTTCGTCAAAGTACGAGAGATAATTTTGGAGAGTCATAATGGCTGAAAAGCGTTTTTGGTTTTTGGTCAGTGGTTTTACTTGGTTGGTCGCTGGTTATGGTTATCAGTCACGATGCGGGGCGAATCGGAAGAAAGGATCACAAAACTACAACCAGAAACCGACAAACTATAACTACAAACTGTCAACCAATAACGCTTTTTACCGCTACCCCCATACCTCAACTACTCATCTACTCAGATACTCGCCCAACTTCTTCAAACTCACATTGCCACCACTGATGATTGCGCAGACTCTCTTATTCGAAACGCTCAGGATATTGAAGAGCACAGCGGCTGGTGCGACCGCTCCGGTCGGTTCGGCAACGGTTTTCATCCGTTCGAGCAGAAATTTCATTGTCTCGATAACCTGGTCGTCGGTAACGGTAATAACATCATCCACATACTTCATAATGATCTCGAAATTTCGTTTCCCAACGGACTGGGTGCGCATCCCGTCCGCAATTGTGTTTGGGGGCGGAATCTTGACGATTTCTTTTTTTCGGAATGATTGCGCACAGTCGTTTGCAGCCTCGGTTTCCACACCTATCACTTTGATACCCGGGAAAAGGTGCTTGGCCGCAATTGCACTGCCTGCGATCAGTCCGCCCCCGCCAACCGGAACAACCAGGTAATCGAGCGAGGAGAGGGACCGGGCTATTTCAACCGTCACGGTACCCTGCCCGGCAATGATCTTTTCGTCATCGAACGGGGGAACCGGAATATATCCATATTCCTTCTCAAGCTCTGCCGCAACACGCTCCCGATCGTCCGTGGAATTCTCGCTGAAAACAACCTCTCCCCCGTAGGCGCGCGTTGCCTCAACCTTGTTCGGCGGCGAGTCCTTCGACATAACAATCGCGGCCTTGACCCCAAGCAATCTGGACGCCAGGGCTACGCCCTGCGCGTGGTTTCCCGACGAATGCGCCACAACACCTCGAGCTCGTTCAGACGAACTCAGGCCGGCTATCTTATTGTATGCCCCCCGTATTTTGAACGCGCCGATTCGCTGCAGATTCTCGGCTTTGAGAACCACAGCATTCGCACTTCGTTCGTCAAGAGTTCGGGATGAGAGGAGGGGTGTTGTATGGACTATTGGCCGAACAACAGACTCCGCCGCTTCGATGTCAGCAAAACTTACCATAAACGTAAAGTAGGAAAAACAGGGTCGAGAGACAACCTGGCGAAAAAGCGGGGAGATTACTTTGGAACAGCGACTTCCTTGTGTTCGAAGGTGTGGCCGGCATGTTGCAGTGCCTTTACCGCGTCGACAATCTTTTCTTCACGCAGAAAAACATAAACACTGTTAAAGGTGGTAATCACAAACGGGGCAATGCCTGCGTTCCCGAGCGGATCAATGACCGAAGAAATCACTTTGCCGTCATTCAATGCCGATTCTCCCTCGACGCGCATCGCCCGCCATCCAATTTCCTGTTGTACGTTGTTGGGAGCCATGAATTCGGGTGTGATGATGACGAGTTCTTCATCCGTCCGCGCGGAAAAACACATTTCCCCCTTGGCCACAATCATCGGCAGCTCCGCGAATTGTGCGAGGCGGCTAATCGTAAACTTGTCATCGAGAATATGGAGCGTTAATTTCTTTTCGGACATGACACTCTGCGCGGGCCTTTCGCGGAAAACCCAAGTGCAATGTAACGCTTCTGCCCGTTTGTCGCAAGACCTGACGCGAGAGTTTATCTTGTGCTGTTTATCTTGTGCTTTGCTTTTGGGCCGGGTATTTCCTAGATTCGCCAGCAGACGACGTGAATTGTTGGACCATTTCAAAGGAGGTTTGTATGAAAACGTACGCTCGTTGTTGTCGGAATTCTTAGCGGACTTGTCCTCACGCAGGCCGCACGCGCACAGGACGATCAGACAAAGACTGAAAAACGAGGGGACAAGATCGAGAAGAAAGGCGAGGCCCTGGAGAAAAAGGGCGAGAGAATGGAGCGTCAGGGAGATGCCATGCAGAAGAAGGGAAAGGCGATGATGAGGGCCGGTAAAAAACGGGAACGGAAAGGCGAGGCGGTTGAGCGGAAGGGTGAACGAATGGAGAATAAGGGAGAACGGATGCAGAGGAAGGCAGAGAAGAAGGATGGTCAATAACTGATGTAGAGCGCTTTGGTGAAGAGTGATAGTTCGACTTCCTCTGAAAAAGCATAAAGCTCACCATTCAGGGTGAAGAGTGCACTATTGAATAAACCAGGAGTCGTATGAAGCGCTTTTTTGTACTTGTCACGATCAGCATCATTGTTGTAACCGCCTCCGCTCAGAAATCGCTCCTCCAGTCAGGCCCGATGGTGGGATATGGCCAGATGACTGAGGTCATGTTGTGGGTGCAAACGACGAAGCCTGCTGCCGTGCAATTTCGATACTGGAACCTTCAGGAACCGGCAAAGGCATCTCTCAGCAAGTCTGTGAATACTTCCGCTGACAGGGCTAATGTCGCTCATGTGCTGATCGATGGATTGCAGCCCGGCACGAAATACGGATACGAGCTTCGCGTGAATGGGAAGGCTGTGAAGCGACCCTATCCCCTGCGCTTTCAGACATTACCGTTGTGGCACTGGCGGGCCGACCCTCCGGATTTCACGGTCGCTTTCGGTTCGTGCCTTTATATTAATGAAGCGGAGTGGGACCGGCCGGGAACGTCGTACGGATCGGACTATGGGATTCTGAGCGTTATTGCGTCAAAGAATCCGGATGTGATGTTGTGGCTTGGGGACAACACGTATTATCGGGAGGTGGATTGGCACACTGTTGGCGGATTGAAGCACCGGTGGACCCACACCCGTTCTGTACGCCAGCTTCAGGCGCTCCTTGCGGCAACACACAACTACGCGACATGGGACGATCATGATTACGGTCCGAACGACGCCGATCGTTCCTACCGGTTGCGATCGGAAGCCCTCGAGAACCATAAATTGTTCTGGGCGAATCAGACCTACGGCACGGAAGAAACAAAAGGTGTGTTTGGCAGATTTGAATGGGCGGATGTGGAATTCTTTCTGCTTGACGACCGGTATCACCGCTCGCCGAATCGTGCGCCCAACGACGAAAGCAAGACGATGTTCGGAAGGGAACAGCTCCAGTGGCTCATGGACGGGTTGGTTTCCAGCAATGCTCCGTTTAAAATCGTTGCGACCGGCAACCAGGTGCTCAATCCTTCGACCGCTGGAGAAACATTCTACAACTACCAGCACGAGTACGAGACGCTCCTGCGTTTCATCAGGGAACAGAAAATCCCGGGCGTTGTATTTCTGTCCGGCGACCGTCACCTGACCGAACTCGTCACGCTCAACGATACGACGTTCTATCCGCTGTATGACTACACGTCATCATCATTGACCGCGGGGCTCTCAAGTTTCAAGGATACGGACAATCCGAACATCGTTCCGGGGACACTGGTGAACGATGCGCATAATTTTGGTATCCTGAAATTCACCGGTCCGCGAAAAAATCGCGTACTCATAATGGAGTGCTGGGATCATACCGGCAAACTGCGCTGGAGGCACGAGATCAAAGCGAGCCAGCTCGTTCCACCCAAAACCAACTAGTGCCGTTTCAAATTATTCTTCTTGTGTTTCGGTGAAGCTTTGTTACGATTGTTGCGATACTTGAGGAACTTGTGAACCGCATGTTGCAACGCTCGGTGTGTGGTGTAGAAGACATCATCGAT
>Ga0302046_10002543_pt1 | contig 16940 bp, 15 predicted proteins | sample RVTome_11_FD_200261 | JGI IMG/M metagenome (GOLD analysis project Ga0302046, IMG submission 200261) | Soil microbial communities from uranium-contaminated site in the Upper Colorado River Basin, Wyoming, United States - RVT147D111 (version 2) ...
TATCCGGCTCCTGCATGTACAGCGAAAGGCGAGCGGCTTGGCGCTCCAATCTGCGAAAATGCAATCCGCGCGAGTCCTCCAACGCTGCATTCGCAACCGAAAAACTTTCCCCGGACAGCCGTGCCTTCGGGGGGAGGAGAAATGCGGCTCTAATCGTCGTCGAGCAACGAGGGATCGGCGAGCGTCGTGTCCTGGCCGGCCGGCGGGTTCGCGACCGCGCCCTTGAGCGACAGCTCCTCGCGCCATTCCTCCGGCGGCCGGGCTTGGCCGCCGCGCGCGACCTGGTCGAGCCCCCAGAAGATCTCCAGCGAATGGTTGTCGGGATCGCGGAACTCGACCGCGACCTGCGCGCCCGCACGCCGCCGGCCCTCGAAGTCGATCTTGACCTCGTGCTTGCGCAGATGGTCGCGGGCGCGGACGACCTCGTCGATCGTCGCCACCTCGAAGGCGAGATGGTGCAGTTCGGTGTTCTTGGCATCGTTCGTGCCCTGGCCGACCAGCGCGACGCCGTGGTGATCGGCATTGCAGCGCATGAAGACCATGCCGCCGGGCATCATCGAGCCGGGATAGACGTCGGAGACCCGAAAGCCGAGGATCTGCGTGTAGAAATCGACGGAGCGTTGCAGGTCCTGAACCACCAGAACGACATGGCCGATCTTGGTGATGTTGAAGGGCAGGCCCGCGGGCGGCGTGGTGTCGTAGACCGCACGCACCTCATCGCTCTTCAGCGCCTCGAAATCGATGAAACCCCTGGGCATCGTCACTCGCTCCTGTCTGGCGCGGCCGGCCGCTACCTGGGCCGCTTCCGTTCTTCGCGAAAGATACAGTGCCGGCCCGGGCGGGTCATGTCCCTCAGGCCCCTCAGACCCCTCGGGCCTTGACCTCGGCCGCCTCCGTCGCGGCGGCAACGGCGGCGATATAGTCTTCGATGGTGGGATCGCCCGCGGGCCGGTAGAAGCGCGCGAGTTCGAGATCGGCCGCCCATTGCAGGCGTGCCGCCGTCGCCCGCGTCATCATGGGCTCGACGCCCAGGTCCTCGACCGTTTCCGCCGAGGCCCGCATTTCCGCCGCCTGCCGCTTGGCGTGGATCGAATAGCGGCCGAGGTAATAGCTCACCACCTCCATCCAATCGAGGCCCGGAAAGGTGACGTTGAGCGAGCCGACGACCGTCTCCTCGAGCCCGAGCTTGCTCGCCGCAAGCATCGACTCGGCATAGAGCGCGGCAAAGCCCTTGATCAGCACGCTGCGCAGCATCTTGGCCGAGCTCGCGGCGCCCAGCGCCGGCCCGGCGAAATCGACGCGCATGCCGAGCGCGTTCAGCTCCGCGGCCAGCGCCTCGGCGGTCGCGCCGGCGACCAGGATCGGCACCGCCGCGCCGAAGTTGGGCACCGTGTCCATCGCCGCGCCCTCCACGAAGCGGGCGCCGCCCGCCTCGATCACCGCCGCCGCGCGCGCTTTCTCCTTCGGCGAGGTCGAGTTGAGGTCGAGCCAGGTCTGCCCGGCCGCCAGATGCGGCGCCGCCGCCTCGGCCGCCGCCACCGTCTGGTCGGCGGTGACGGTGGAGACGACGAGCGTCGCGCCCGCCACCGCGTCGCCAGGGCTCTCCGCCGCCTCCACCCCCAGCGCCCCGGTCTTGGCGCGCTGGCGCTCGGCCGTCGCCGGGTCGCCGATCAGGATGTCGTAGGCGCTCACGGCGGGCACTCCGGCCTTGACGAAATTGGCCGCGAAAACCGGCCCCGCCTCGCCGAACCCAATGACTGCGATCTTCTCGAACGCCATGCGCCCCTCCCGAAACCTCCCGGCCGCGCGCGGGATGGCCTGCGCCCGGACCATAATCCGCGCGCCGCCGCCCGAACAGACGCAAGCCGAGCCGCGATATCCGGTCGAGTTCGCTCCCCGGCTGTGCTAGATCGGGTCGCATTCCGGCCGGATCGAAAATTGATCCGGCCAGAATGCGTGAATCCGATCTAACTATTTGATAATTGAGCAGATTCACGTGATTTGGTCGAATCAAGAAGGGATCCGACCTGATCACGACCTGCTCTAGGCGAGACAGGCTCCGGCCGCGCTGCGCGGCGAAACGAGGCAGGACCTTGGCCCCACCGCCCGACCCGGTTCTCCACGGCGGCGATCTCGCCGCGGCGACGGCGCGCTTCGGCGCGCCCGCGGAGGGCTGGCTCGACCTTTCGACCGGGATCAACCCCCTGCCCTACCCGTTGCCGGACCTGCCCGACGAAGCCTGGACGCGGCTGCCCCAGCACGACCGCGAGGCGGCGCTGATCGCGGCCGCACGGGATTGCTACGGTGTCGCGCCCGAGGCCGCGGTGGTCGCCGCGCCGGGAACCCAGGCGATCGTCCAGTGGCTGCCGCGCCTGGCCCCGCCGCGGCGCGTCGTCGTGCACGGCCCGACCTACGGCGAGCACGCCGCCGCCTGGTCGGACGCCGGACACGCGGTCACGACCGTGGAGGCACCGGGCGATGCGCCGCCGCACGAGGTCGCGGTCTTCGTCAGTCCCAACAACCCCGACGGCCGGGTCTGGCCGCGCGAGGCGCTGCTCGCGGCCGCCGAACGCTGCGCCGGGGCGGGCGGGTTCGCGGTGATCGACGAGGCCTTCGCCGACCTCGTCCCGGACGCGAGCCTCGCCACCCAGGCAGCCGCGCCGGGCCTGGTGATCCTGCGCTCGGTCGGCAAGTTCTTCGGCTTGGCCGGTCTGCGGGTCGGGTTCGCGCTGGGCCGGCATGCGCTGCTCGCCCCCCTGCGCCGCGCCATCGGGCCCTGGGCCGTCTCCGGCGCGGCGCTCGAAATAGCCGGGACGGCGCTCAAGGATGAAGCCTGGATGGCGCAGACCCGGTCGCGTCTGTCGACGCTGCGGTCACGGCTCGACGCGATCCTCGAAGCGGCGGGGCTGACGGTCGTCGGCGGCACCGATCTCTTCCGGCTGGCCGGTTCCGCCGAGGCGGCGCGGCTGCACGCCCACCTGGGCGCGCACGGCATCCTGACCCGCGCGTTCGATCACGATGACGGCGTGTTGCGTTTCGGCCTGCCCGGCGACGACGCGGATTTCGCCCGCCTGGAGCGGGCGCTGGCTTTGATGGAACGGCGCTGAACGGCGGCGGGTGCGGTCAGCCCATTTCCTGGATCGACTGGATATTGTCCAGGCCCTGCTTGATCTCCGAGATCAGGAACTCGCCCCGCTTGATCAGGCCGCCGTTGTCGGGGTTGGGAAACACCTTCTTCCAGGCCCGCATCTTGACGTTGAGCGAACACAGCAAGCCGCCGACCGTGGTGTGGTGACGTTCGATCGCTTCCTTGATCTCGCGGAATCGCTCGGCGTTCAGGTCGTCCCACATGTCGTTGAGGCGATGGTCGAACAGCCCGAATAGTTTCGACAGCGTGTTGGTCAGCCATTTGAGCTTGGCCTCGACGAAATCGGAAGTCTCCATCAGCGAGCGGTCGCTCTTCAGCTGGAAGCTCGCCCGCATCTCCCCGATCGAGGCCAGCAGCTCGTCGACGATGGGCACGACCTCGTCGAAACACTGCCGGTAGTAGGAAAGCGACAGGAAGATATCGCCGCAGTCCGCGAGGAACATCGGCAGGTCTTCCAGATGGACGTCGAGCTTCTTCGCCATCTGGTTCAGCTTCTCCAAGGCCTGCGAGGCGTCGGGCGAGCGGAACAGGGCGATAATGTCGGCGTATTCGTGCACCGAATCGTCGTTCCTGCCGTAGATGTTCCGGATCAGCGGGCGGGTGAACTCGGTCATGTACTTGTTGAGCTCGGCGGTCTTCTTGTCCGACAGCTTCAGGTGCTGGTGGTTCTGAACCTCGATGCCGAGCGCGCGCAGCTGCTTGCGCAGGCTGTAGACGTCGAAGCTGTGCAGCTCCTTCAGCTTGCGCAGGATGCGCAGGTCGGGGCGCGGCGCCCCGTCGGTCCAGCCGAAATGCGACGGCACGCCGTCGACCTCGAGCTGCAGGCTGCCCGAGGCGTCGTCGCTGAAGATCTCGATCACGGTATTCAGCCGCGCATTCTTGATCATGCGCGAGTTCTGCAGGCCCCGCGTGGTCAGCGGAACGATGGCGAGCGGCAGGATGTTCAACGCGTCGCGGTCGTGATCGTCGATCCTGACGTCGCCGGGCACGCCGGCGGCGGTCGGTCCAGGGTCGGGGCCGGGCCCCTCGACGGCGGCTTGTCCATCAGACATTACGGGCCTCTTATCGTCCGAATTGAGTCGAAAGGATGCGCGCGCTCGCACCTGCACGCGCCCCGGTGGACCCCCCGCTTGCGTCCGTCACGCCGTCCCGCACGATTGGCGACCCCTTGGTCATCCGGCTGATGTCCTCATGGTGCCCGCGCCCAGCGCCGGCCGGTCCGCCGCGGGCTTGATCGACGGCGCCGCCACGGGCGCGGCCGGCGGCACACCGGCCGGCGCGGCCGCCGGCTTGTTGGCGGGAGCACCGGGTGTCGCCGTCCGGCCGCCGGTCAGCCGGTAGACGCCCCGCTGGCCGACGCTGCTCTCGAAGGCCTTGCACAGGCCGAGCACCGATTCCGCGCCGCCCAGGAGCAGCACACCGTCGCCCGCCAGCATTCGCACGATGCCGTCGAGCACCTTGCTCTTCGCGGTATCGTCGAAATAGATCAGAACGTTGCGGCAGAACACCGCATCGAAGCTCCCCAGCACGGCCAGGTTGTCCAACAGGTTGAACGGCCGGTACTCCACCATCGAACGGATCGACTCGACGATCCGCCATTGATCGTCGTCGCGCTCGAAATACTTCAGAAGGAAGTTGGTCGGCACGCCGCGCTGCACCTCGAACTGGGTGTAGAGCCCCGACTTGGCGCGCGCCAGGATCCCCCGCGACAGATCGGTTCCGAGGATCTCGATCCTCCACCCCGCCAGCGCCGCCCCCATCTCCTTCAGGATCATGGCGATGCTGTAGGGTTCCTGGCCGCTGGAGGCGGCGGCGCACCAGATGCGCAGCCGCTTGGTCGTCTGCCGGTTCGCGATGAGCTGCGGCAGCACCTCGTCGCGGAAGGTGTCGAACATGTGGCTGTCGCGGAAGAAGAACGACTCGTTCGTCGTCATCGCCTCGACGACCTCGTTCAGGACCGTGTCGTCCGTCCGCCTGCGCAGGCTGGCGACCAGCTCGCCCAGCCCCTCGATGCCGTGCTTGCGCGCGACCGGCGTCAGGCGGCTTTCGAGCAAGTAGAGCTTGTCGGGCGTCAGCACCAGGCCGGAGCGCTCCTTGATGAGCCCGCTCAGCAATTCGAAGTCTACCGTGTTCATGACGACCCCCCGTTCGCCAGCATCGCGACATGTGGCGCGAGCTCATTCAGTGGCAGGACGGCACTGCAGAGTCCATCGGTCGCGACAGCGCCAGGCATCCCCCAGACGACGCTGCTCGACTCGTCCTGGGCGACAACGGTGCCGCCCGCTTCCACGACGCCTCGCGCGCCCTGGAGTCCGTCGTGGCCCATCCCCGTCAGTATGACCGTCAGGATCGCGGGGCCATAAACCTGGCAAAGGCTGCGCAACATCGGATCCACCGCCGGACGGCAGAAATTCTCCGGCGGCAGGGTATTCAGGCGCAGCACGGCGGAGCCGCCATTGGGTTCGGCGACCATGTGGAAGTCGCCGGGCGCCACGTAGATCTTTCCGGGCGCGATGGTTTCGCCCTCGACCGCCTCGGCGCAGGGCCAGCCCGTGTTCTGCCCGATGTGCTGGGCCAGGATGGTGGTGAATTTCGGCGGCATGTGCTGCGTCACCACGATCGGCTGCTTCACCGACTTGGTCAGCGCGCCCAGAAAGGTGAACAACGCCTGCGGCCCGCCGGTGGAACTGCCGACGGCGATTATGCGCGGCTTGATCCGGCTGGACCGGCGCAGCGTGATGCTTTTCCTGGGCTGAGACCTGGTCTCCGCCGCGGAAACGGCGCCGCCGAGCCGCGCCATCGAGCGCCGGCGGCGGCGCGCCTGGCCGAGGCTGCGGACCTTCTCAAGCAGGGTCTTGCCGAAGGCGTCGCGGCCGTTGATTTCGCCCGATGCGGTCGGTTTGGGAATATAGTCGGTCGCGCCGAGGCGGAGCGCCTGCATGCTGATATCGGCGTTGCGCAGGGTCAGCGTCGAGGCCATCAGCACCTTGACGTCTGGATCGACCTTCAGGATCTTCGGCAGCGCCGCGATCCCGTCCATCACCGGCATCTCGATATCGAGGATGATCACGTCGATCTCGGTCTTGGCGATCCGGTCGACGGCGCGCTGGCCGTCGCCGACCGAGGCGACCACCTGGATCCGGTCGTCGGCATCGAGGATGCGGGTGATCAGTCCGCGGATCACCGCGGAGTCGTCGACGACCATGACCCGGACCGGATCGGCGGCGGGACCCGTACGCCCCCCCTCGGCCGCACGATCGTTCGTGTCGATGGACGTCTGGGGGTTTGACATTACAGCAGGCCGACCTGGGCCAGCTTGGCCTGCATGATCTGATTGTCGAACGGCTTCATGATGTATTCGTTGGCGCCGGCCTCGAGCGCCGTGCGGATGTTCTCAAGGTCGGTCTCGGTGGTGCAGAAGACGACTTTCGGCGCGCCGCCGCCCGGCAGCGCCCGCAGCGCGCGCAGGAATTCGATGCCGTTCATCACCGGCATGTTCCAGTCGAGCAGGATGGCGTCCGGGAACGCGGCCTCGCAGGCCGCCAGCGCCTCCTGGCCGTTTTCGGCCTCCACGGTCTCGAACCCGAACTCCTGCAGCATGTTGCGGGCGATCATCCGGATCACTTTCGAGTCGTCGACAATGAGACAACGCTTCATGGTGGAGTTCCTTCGTTTCTGCCGCCGATCCGTCGCGGCGCGAGCGGGCGTCAGGCGCTGTTCAGCAGTTTGTCGACGTCGTCCTGCGACATGGCTTCGTCGGCCAGTTGCGGACCTTGCAGCAGCATCTCGTCGGCAAGCTCCCCCGCGTTCCTCGGGTCGTCGGGCGCGGCGGCGTTGGCGTGCTGCGCCTTGTATTCGGCGATCTCGTCGCCGAAGGCGGTGATCAGCGAATCGACCTTTTCCTCGATGTCCTTCAACGCCTTGACCACCTTGGTCACGCGCTGGCCGGTAATGTCCTGAAAGCTGCAGGCCTCGAAGATCTGCATCGAGGCGTTGAAGATGGTCTGCTGCGTCGCCTCGTCGATCTCGGCGATGGCGCCCTGGATCGTCTCGGCGGCGTCCATGATGCGGTTGGTCGCGTCGGCGGTCTCGGCGACGATCTCGTCGAGCTCGTCGGAGGCGGCCGGCAGGTGCCGGTCCTTGACCTCGTCCGGGCGCAACGCGGCGATGTCGCGCTTGGCGCTCTCGATGTAGTCGGCGAGGCCGATCATCTGGGCCACCACGGCGTTGTCGCCGTTCGCCATCTCCAGGCGCGCCGCATCCATGATGCTCGCGACGACCTTGCAGACATCCTCGAGCTGGACGCTGCCGGGCTCGGCCCGCTGCAGGTCCAGGAGCTGCTGCGCCAACCGCTCTCCATCGACGGAACCCGGCATGATCGGCCTCAAAACTCACCGATGACGGAGGTCAGCTTGCCCTTCAGGGTGTTCGCGTTGAACGGCTTGACGATGTAATTCGAGACGCCGGCCTTCTTCGCGACGATCACGTTCTCGGTCTTGCTCTCCGCCGTCACCATGATGAACGGGATGTGCTTGAGCTTGTCGTCCGCGCGCACCTCGCGGAGCAGCTCGAGCCCGGTCATCGGCTCCATGTTCCAGTCGGACATGATCAGGCTGTAGTCGCCCGCCCGAAGCTCCTCCAGCGCCGTCACGCCGTCGGTCACCTCGCGGATGTTGGTGAACTTCAGCTGCACGAAGATGTTTCGAAGGATTCGAAGCATCGTGACGTAGTCGTCGACCAGCAGGATCGGTCGGGTGATATCGAAAGCCATGGTTCGCTCCGTCGTTTGGTCGCTGTCGTCCGGCGCGACGAGTGTGCCGTCCGCCGAAGGGTCAGGCCGCGTCCGCGGCGTCGAGGTCGAAGTCGAGCAGGCGGGTAATGTCCAGGATCACCAGGAGTTGATCGTCGAGCCGGTAGATGCCATCCGCGAAACTGCGCCAGAGCGGATCGAGCGTGGCGAGATTGCCCTCGATCTTGTCGAGCGGAATGCTGATGACGTCGCCGATCGTGTCGATGTCGAGGCTGTAGAGCTCGCCCTGGTACTCGCACACCACGTTCATGCCCGCGGCGTCGTCTTCGCGCGGCGGCAGCGCCATGCGCTGGCGCATGTTGATGGCGGTCACGATACGGCCGCGCAGGTTGATCAGGCCGGCGACCACCGGATGGGCCAACGGCACGCGCGCCACCGGCTGCGGCGCCAGCACGTCCTGCACCGAGAGCACCGGTACGCCGAAGAGCTGATCGGCGATCGTCAGCGTGACGAACTGCCTTGTCGCGCGCTCCGACTGGCCGTCGCCGACGAAACCGCTGGGGGTGGGAACGGTCATGCCACTTTCTCCGTGAGAACGTCGGCGTCGCGCCGGAAATCTCGGTTGATGCTGTCGAGCACCTTGTTGCGGTCGAACTTGGCGACGTAGTCGTCGAAGCCGACGCTGCGGCCGCGCTCGCGATCCTTCTCGCTGGCCCGCGAGGTCAGCGCGACCATCGGCACATCCTTCCAGCGCGGATCGCCGCGGACATGCTCGGCGAACTGGAAGCCGTCGGTGCCGGGCATCTCGATGTCGCTGATGATGACGTCGAAGTCGGCGCCGTCATCGCGCATGCGCAAGGCGTCGTCGGCGCTGTCGGCGGTGATGACCTCGTAGCCGGCGACCGAGAACAGCGGCGCCATCAGGTTGCGGAAGAACGGGCTGTCGTCGACCAGCAGCATCCGCCTGCGGGCGCCCCCGCCTTTATGGCCGTTCTCTTCGGCCGCCGTGAACCAGTCGGGGAAGGCCTTGGTCAAATAGTGTCCGACATCGAGCACATCGGTCGCCTTGCCGTCGATGACGGCGGTGCCGACCAGACCCGGCTGCTCGGCGGTGATCTCGACCTTGAGAACCTCCTCGACGATGTCGACGATCGACTCGACGACCAGGCCGGCGGCCCGGTCGCCCTCCTGGAACACCAGCAGGTTCTTCTGTCCTTCGGCGGTGATTTCGTCGCCGTCGGTCGCGATCAGCGGCATCAGGCGCTCGCGGTACTGCACCATCGGCACACCGTGCGCGAACTCGATCCGCGAGCCCTCGATGATCTCCAGACGCGAGACCAGCGCCAGCGGCACCGCGCGCAGCTCCGAGCCGCCGGCCCGGAACACCAGGAGCGCCACGCGCTCCGCGGCCGAGCTCGCCGCTTCCTGGGAGCTGTCGCGGGGATCGTGGCGCGGCATGTCGACCGCACCGGCGGACGAGGCGATCCCGTTGACGTCGAGGATCATGATCACGCTGCCGTCGCCGAGGATGGTATTGCCCGAGTAGATCGGAATCTGGCGCAGGATCGGCGCCACCGGCTTGACCACGATTTCCTCGGTGTCGAAGACCCGGTCGACGATCAGCCCGAAGGTGAAGGTGCCGACCTGGCTGACCACGACGAAGCGCTCGGTGATGTCGATGTCGTCGTCGGGACCCCGCAGCTTCTGGAGCTTGGGCAGGTCGACCAGCGGCAGCAGGCTGTCGCGCAGGCGCAGCACCGGCACCTCGTTGATGGTCTCGATGCGGTTCTCCGAATTGTCGGAGACGCGGACCAGCTCGAGCACGCCGATCTGGGGAATGGCGAAACGCTCGCCGCCCGATTCCACGATCAGCGCCGAGACGATCGCCAGCGTCAGCGGAATGTTGATCTTGAAGCGCGAACCCTTGCCGGTCTCCGAGGTGAGCTCGACGTTGCCGCCGATCTTCTCGATATTGGTGCGCACCACGTCCATGCCGACGCCGCGGCCGGAGACGCTGGTGATCCTCTCCGCCGTCGAGAAGCCGGCCTTGAAGATGAACTGGGTGATCTGCTGGTCGGACATCTCCGCCAGCTCGGCCTCGGTGGCGAGCTCCTTGGCGATGATATTGGCCTTGACCTTGTCGATGTTCACGCCGCGGCCGTCATCCTTGATCTCGATGATGATATGCCCGCCCTCGTGATAGGCGTTCAGCGTGATCACGCCGGTCTCGGGCTTGCCCGCCTCCAGGCGGCCTGCGGTCGTTTCCAGGCCATGGTCGGCGGAATTGCGGACCATGTGCATCAGCGGGTCCTTGATCAGCTCGAGCACCTGGCGGTCGAGCTCGGTCTCGCCGCCGAGCATCTCCAGCTCGATCTTCTTGTCCATTTCCATCGACAGGTCGCGGACGATCCGGGGCAGCTTCGCCCAGGCGTTCTTGATCGGCTGCATGCGCGTCTTCATGACGCCTTCCTGGACGTCGGTGGTGATGTGGTCGAGGCGCTGCAGCGGCACCTTGAATTCGCTGTCGTCGCGGCCGCGCACCATCTGCAGGAGCTGGTTGCGGGTCAGCACGAGCTCGCCGACCAGCGTCATCAGGTTTTCCAGAAGCTGCACGTTCACGCGCACCGACTGGGCCGCGACCGCGGACTCCTTCGCCTGGCGCGGCTCTCCGGCCTCGGCCGGCGCGGCGGCATCCGCCGCGGCGACGGCAGGCTGCTCCCGCGGCGGTGCGGCGGCCTCGGGCGCCGGCTCGGCCGCCTGCGGGCTGGCCGGCAACCCCTCGGTATGCTCGCCGGTGCCTTCGGCGGATTGCCGCGCCGTCTCGGCGCCCGCGACCTCGTCCAGCAGCTCCTGGGCGACCGGAAAGCCGCGCTCGGCGTCGGTCGGAACCCCGGCATTGCCGCCGCCGGCGGCCGACACTTCGTCGAGCAGCTCCTGGGCGACCGGGAAGCCGCCATCGGGGTCGGTCGGCGGCGCGCTCTCGGTTGCAGCCGCCGGGGCTTCGGGCGCCGGCGCGGCGGGGGCAGGGGCGGCGGCGCAGGCATCGTCGTCGGCGATCGCGCGCAGCTCGGCGATCAGGGCGCCGTCGTCGCCCGCCGGTTCGCTGCCGCTCTCCTCGAGGCCGGCGATGATGTCCTTGACCCGGTCGATCGCCTTCAGGATCACGCTCACGGCCTGCGGCGTGACCTGGAGCTCGCCGTCGCGAAACATGCCGAGCACGTCCTCGCCGGCATGGGTCACCGATTCCAGCCTGGGAAGGCCGAGGAAACCGCTGGTCCCCTTGATCGTGTGGACGAGCCGAAAGATGTCCTGCAGGATCGCCTTGTCGTTCGGATCCTGCTCGAAGCGCACCAGCTCGTTGTCGATCACCGCGAGCGCCTCGGACGTCTCGGTCAGAAATTCCGTCAGCAGTTCATCCATGCCGGCCACCGTCGCCTTTCGATCTGGTCCCCAAGCTCACGACCATCGGCGCGCGCGAAGCTCGGGCGCTTCCGCCCGCCGCCTGCGCGCCGCGATGATCGAGCCGATCCGGCGCCGTCGCCCGTTATCGACGGCGGTCTTGCCGTCCGGGCACTTCGCCGCAATCCGGCGGCACCCTGGTACGGCCCGCCGGCGTGATTTCGATCTGTCTTCCATAAGAGGACTCGATCCCCCCGGACGGTCGCAGAACGTGTCGATATGCGCTGAATAAGGTTGAGATTCGGTAAAATGCCGGAGATTGCGGCTTCGCCGGTCGGCGCCGGCCGGCATTTGCCCGGCGCCCGCATAGCCGATAATGTTCGCGCCGCTCCGCGGCGGGCGCGAGCGGCGCTTCCTGGGGGATTTCGGCTTCATGATTGCGGCTTCATGTATGACGTTCTGATCGTCGGCTACGGGCCGACCGGCATGCTGGCGGCCATCAAGCTGGGGCGCGCCGGCCACCGGGTCGCCGTGCTGGAGCGTTACGAGACGCTCTACAACCTGCCGCGCGTCGGCATCGTCCACGACGACGTGCTGCGCATGTTCCAGGAGATCGGCTGCGCGGAGAAGATCGCTCCGGCGACCTTCTTCCTGCCGACCTACCAGCTCGCCAACCAGGGCCGCGTGCTGCTCTCCAACGACGTGGCGCCGCTGGCCACGCACGGCTGGCCGGAGATGACCTCGATCTATCAGCCGGCCTTCGAGGCCGAGCTCGATGTCCTGGCGAAAAGCCTGCCGAGCGTCGACGTGTTCCAGGGCCGGACCGCGGTCGCCCTCTCCCAGGACGCCGACAAGGTCACGGTGACCACCGAGGACCGGGACGGCGGGCGGAGCGCCTTCGAGGGCCTCTACCTGATCGGCGCCGACGGCGGCAACAGCTTCGTCCGCGAGGCCCTCGGCATCGCCATGGAGGATCTGGGCTTCGATCAGAACTGGCTGGTGATCGACGGCAAGGCCAGGAAGCCGCCGCGCCCCGACCTGCCGCTGCTGCGCCAGTTCTGCGAGCCCGAGCAGCCCGGCATGACCATGCAGATGGGCCCCGACCACCGGCGCTGGTCCTTCATGATCTTCCCCGGCGAGGCGCCCGAGGAGGCGGTCAGGCACGAGAACGTCTGGAAGCGCCTGCAGCGCCGCGAGGGCGGCACGCCCGAGGAGTTCGAGCTGATCCGCGTCGTCTCCTACAAGTTCCAGTCGCTGTTCGCCGAGCGCTGGCGCGAGGGCCGCGTCCTGCTGGCGGGCGACGCGGTGCATCAGATGCCGCCCTTCCTGGCCCAGGGCATGTGCTCGGGCTTCCGCGACGCCTACAACATCGCCTGGAAGCTCGACCTGGTCCTGAAGGGCCTGGCCGGCCCGGCCTTCCTCGACACCTACGAGGCCGAGCGCGGCCCCAACTCGCGGGCGACCATCGTGGAGAGCCTGCGCGTCGGCCTCAACGTCAACGAGCGCGATCCCGAGAAGGCCCGCGCCCGCGACGCGCAGCTGATGGCGCTGCAGGCCGCCAAGGACAAGGGCGAGATGCCCAAGGCGCTGATCGCCTTCCGCGTCCCCGGCTTCGAGGACGGGCTGGTCGCCCGGACCGATGGCGCCGGGGCGAGCGCGAGGGGCGCCGGCGACGTCTTCGGCCAGATGCGGGTGGCGCGCAACGGACGCGAAGGCCTGTTCGACGACCTCGCCGGCCGCGGCTTCATGGTGATCGCCCGCGCCGGCGACCCCGCCGCCGCGCTCTCGGCCGAGGACCGGTCGTTCTGGGAGGCACTCGGCGGCGGCTTCGCGCGCCTGGGCGACGGCCCCGGCGCGCTGGACGACGCCGACGGCCAGATCGCGGGCCTGATGGACGCCTACGCCTGCGACGTCATCGTCAAGCGCCCGGACTACTACCTGTTCGGCGCCTGCCCGAGCGTCGCCGAGCTGCCGGGCATGTTCGCCGAGCTTCGCGGCCAGTTAGGGGCGACGGTCTAGAGCCGAGTTCAACCAGTTCGTGTCGTCATTTCGACCGAGGGAGCGGCCGCGTCGATCAGGTGGATATACGAGCCGAAGACCGAGCCCGCGCGGCATCCCGCCGCGCCGACCGCCTCGCCGCGCGCGTCGCGGCACTCGAACAGCGCCGCCTCGCCGTCGCCCCGCGTGGCGCCCGCATAGTGGAACTCATGGCCGCGGAAACCCGCGCCCGCCTCGCCCAGCGGGCCGTCCTCCACGAGCCTAACCGCGCGATAGCCTAGATGGAGGCGCGGCTCGGCGAAGGAGGTCTCGACCGGCAGCAGCCCGGCCATCGCGTGGCTCGCGCCGTCGCCGTCGACCAGGCCCTGCCCCAGCACCATGTAGCCGCCGCACTCGCCATATATGGCCGCGTCCCGACCCGCGGCATCGCGCAATCCGCCCAGGAAGCCGCGGTTTCCGGCGAGCCGGCCCGCGTGCAGCTCGGGATAGCCGCCCGGCAGGTAGACGGCGTCGGCCGCGGCATCCGGGCCCTCGTCGGCGAGCGGAGAGAAGAAGGCGATCTCCGCGCCCTCCGCGCGCCAGCTCTCGATCAGGTGCGGATAGGCGAAGGCGAAGGCCATATCGCGCGCCACCGCGATGCGCTGGCCGAGCACCGGGACGACCGGGCCGCCCGCGCCGGCCGGGGCCCGCATCGGCCGCGCCAGGCCGACCAGCCTGTCGAGATCGAGATGCGCCTCGACCGCCGCCGCCGCGCGGTCGATGAACCCCCCCAGCGCCGCGTGCTCGCCCGCCTGCACCAGCCCCAGGTGCCGCTCGGGCAGGGCCAGCGCCTCGTCGCGCGGCAGGCTGCCGAGGAGGACCTGGGGCATGTCGAGGCAGGCCGCCTCGAGCGCCCGCACGTGCCCCTCGCTGCCCACCCGGTTGAAGACCACGCCCGCGACGTCGAGCCCCGACCGGTAGGTGGCGAAGCCGTGGATCACCGCGGCGGCGGAGGCGGCCTGCGCCCGCACGTCGAGCACCAGGACCACCGGCAGGTCGAGCCGCGCCGCCACGTCGGCGGTCGAGCCGGTGCCGTCGGGCGCGCCGTCGAAGAGGCCCATCACGCCCTCGCCGACGACGATCTCGGCATCGCGCGCGACGGCCGCCGCGACCCCCGCCACCGTGGCGTCGCGCATCGCCCAGTCGTCGAGGCTGAGGCAGGGCCGGCCGCTGGCCACCGCGTGGAAGGCCGGATCGATATAGTCGGGCCCGACCTTGAACGAGCCGACGGCGAGCCCGCGCCTGCGCAGGGCGGCGATCAGGCCCAGGGTCACCGTCGTCTTGCCGTGCCCCGAGGCCGGGGCGGCGACGATCAGGCCCGGGGCGGGGTCCGCGGAAGCCCCGGCCATCGGCTTGTCCTGTCCATCGACCATTCAGTGCCGACCATTTGGCATGAGCGACACACTAGATCGGATCGCGACCGGATTGAATCATTGCATGCTTCAATCCGGTCGCGATCTGCTCTAGCCAGCCTGCCCGCTGCTTGGATAGTGTGATCGCCATGGCCGGGGCCGCGAAGACCAGGAACGAGACCAAGGGCGACGCGCTGCGCCGCGGCTGGACCACCGGCGCCTGCGCCACCGCGGCGACGCGCGCGGCCTACGAGGCGCTGCTCACCGGGCGCTTCCCCGATCCGGTCGAGATCGCCCTGCCCAGGGGCCAGCGCCCCGGCTTCGCGCTGGCGACCCAGCGCCTCGGCGAGGGCGAGGCGAGCGCCGGCATCGTCAAGGACGCCGGCGACGATCCCGACGTGACCCACGGCGCGCTGGTCGTGGCCACCGTGCGCCCCGGACCCGCCGGCAGCGGCGTGCGGTTCCGGGCCGGCGAGGGCGTCGGCACGGTGACGCGCGCCGGCCTGCCGCTCGCCGTGGGCGAGCCCGCCATCAACCCCGCCTCCCGCCGCATGATCGAGGAGGCGGTCGCCGCCGCCGCGCGCGAGCACGGCGCGCCGGGCGACGTGACGGTCGAGATCTCGATCCCCGGCGGCGCGGCGCTCGCGGCCAGGACCTGGAACCCGCGCCTCGGCATCGAGGGCGGGCTCTCGGTGCTGGGCACCACCGGCATCGTGGTGCCCTTCTCCTGCTCGGCCTGGATCCATTCGATCCATCGCGGCATCGACGTCGCCCGCGCCGCCGGGCTCGACCGGATCGCCGGCAGCACCGGCTCGACCTCGGAGGCCGCCGTGCAGGCGCTCCACGCTTTGCCCGAGATGGCGCTGATCGACATGGGCGACTTCGCCGGCGGCATGCTGAAGTACCTGCGCGGCCATCCGGTCGCCAACGTCACCGTCGCCGGCGGCTTCGGCAAGGTCGGCAAGCTCGCGGCCGGCTTCCTCGACCTGCATTCGGGCCGCAGCAGCGTCGACTTCGAGCGCCTGGCCGGGCTCTGCGCGGCGCTCGGCGGCTCGGCGCGGCTGGTCGCGGCGGCGCGCGCGGCCAACACCGCCGCCGAAGTCCTCGCGCTGGCTCGAGGCGAGGCGCTGCCCCTCGCCGACACCGTGGCCGATCAGGCGCGCGCGGTCGCGCAGGGCGTCGCCGGCGCGAAGGTCGCCGTCGAGGTCGCGGTCTTCGACCGCGCGGGCGGGCTCATCGGACGCGCCGGTGGCTGAGCGAACCCGCGTCCTCGTCCTCGGCGGCACGGCGGAGGGGGCGGCGATCGCGCGCGCCCTCGCCGACGATCCCGCCGTCCACACCATCAGCTCGCTCGCCGGGCGCACCCGCGCGCCGTCGCGCCTTCCGGGCGAGGTGCGGAGCGGCGGCTTCGGCGGCGCCGAGGGCCTGGCGCGCTACCTGGACGAAGCGCGGATCGACCTGCTGGTGGACGCCACCCACCCCTTCGCCGCGGCGATCAGCCGCCATGCCGCCGAGGCCTGCGGCGTCGCCGGCGTGCCGCGCCTGCAGCTCCGCCGCCCGCCCTGGGCGGCGCGGGCCGGCGACCGCTGGGTCGAGGTCGAGAGCGTCGAGGCGGCGGCGCGCGCCCTGCCGGCGCACGGCGCGCGCGCCTTCGTCACCGTCGGCCGCCAGGAGGTCGCCGCCTTCGCCGCCGCCCCCGGCATCTGGTTCCTCATCCGCCTGATCGACCCGCCCGCCGAGCCGATCGCGCTCGCCGCCTTCGAGCTGATCCGCGCCCGCGGCCCCTTCGAGGCGGCGGCCGAGGAAGCGCTGATGCGCAAGCACGCCATCGACGTGCTGGTCTCCAGGAACAGCGGCGGTGCGGCGACCTACGGCAAGATCGAGGCGGCGCGGAAACTCGCGATCCCGGTCGTCATGGTGCGCCCGCCGCCGCCCCAGCCGGGCGACCAGGCCAGCGACGTCGCGGCGGCCTGCGCCTGGGTGCGGAGGGGCGCTGCGGACACGCGTTAGAGCGGAAACCCAATACACAACCTCGTCATTTCGACCGAGGGAGCGCCAGCGACCGAGTGGAGAAATCTGGCCGGAAGCCGTGTGCGGCTTCAACCTAGATTTCTCCGCTCGCTGACGCTCGGTCGAAATGATGGGGTGGACCCTTCCCTCTCACCTATTAGAAGGTGATCGGCTTCTAGGAGCCACACACGTTGAGACGTGAGCAAAGGAGGGAAGGATCCATGGAGAAGGTTACGGTGATCGG
>Ga0302046_10002544_pt1 | contig 16935 bp, 14 predicted proteins | sample RVTome_11_FD_200261 | JGI IMG/M metagenome (GOLD analysis project Ga0302046, IMG submission 200261) | Soil microbial communities from uranium-contaminated site in the Upper Colorado River Basin, Wyoming, United States - RVT147D111 (version 2) ...
CGGCCGTGCTCGATACCGACCGGACGGCTGGGGAGCGTGTATCGGCGTTCGATCAGGGTTGGCGACTGGCCGCGAGCCCCGGCCTCGTCGAGCGTTTGCGCAACGACGAGCAGGTGCTTGCCGCGCTCGGCGATATCGGCGTATCCGCCGATGACACGAGAGTCCGCGTCATCGCCTTGCGCGAGCTCGCGAAAGCCGGTCATCCGGACTTCGTGAGCCTCTTCGTCGACCAACTGGGTGACGATCAGCCGCTCGAGGTCCGGCTGACCGCGGCGAACGCTCTTTTTGAGCACTATGCCGACGATGCCGAAGCCCGGGAAGCATTGCTGCGCGTTCGCGAGGAGTGAATGCCGGCGCACGCAGACATCGGGCGGCCTGAGTCAAGATCCGGCTGCCGTCGCATTACTCGAGGATTCTGGCCTTTGCGGCTTCGACCAGGGGTCTTATCTCGGACTCGAAATCCTCCGGATGGAAAAGACTCTCGGCGTTGCTTTCGACCCACTCGACGAATTCAAGGTCGCTACTGTCGCCGAATTGGATAATCGATTGCAGATAGTAGTTCGCAACGAGCAGGTCGAAGTCGCCCGATTCCACGCCATCCCAACGCCGCATCAGCTCGAGAGAAGCCGGGTTTCCCATTTCCCTGAGACAGTGCGCTGTGACGAGCTTTTGGGTTGGATCAATTGACCGGACAACTTCGTCGACAACAAAGCGTACTGCCAGGTCCTGATTGGTTTTGCACAGCAGCTCCAACGCTCGCGCAGAACGGCCAAGCGATGTCGACCGACGGTATTCGTCTATGAGCAACTGGACCTTTTCCTGTGCCCCGAATCTCGCCAACGCAGCGGACAGCCAAAGATGCTCAGAGCTCAGAATATCCCCCTCGAGAAGTCGTTCGAATGTTGGCACCAGGCTTCGACGGATATCGGTCGTATCGGTGAAACTGAAAACCAGACTCATATAGGGAATCAGGGTTTCTTCGTTTCCCCGGTCCAGCGTCGCCTCGATTCGAGCCAGCTCATTCGCAAAGGCTGCCGCTGCCGCTGCGCTATCGAACTCAACCAGCTCGGCCATTCCCTGGCGAGCGGCCATAGTATCCGGCGCAGATCGAATCCTCTCGGCGATCCGTTCCATGTCATCACTTTGTGCGAAGACCTTGGCAATACATAGCAACGATACCGCGGCACAGGAAATCCATCGCATTGAAATAGGCATTTCAAAAATGCTCTATGCTTGCCACGTCTTCAGCTATTAATCCTCGGGGAGCGCAAACACATAAAGCGCATGCCCCCGATCCGGTACGCGAATCTCGGGCGTGATGACGGCCGGCACGCCGCGCGGGCTGCCGCCGCCGAGCCCCGTCGCGACGGCGACATACTGCCGCCCGGCCGCTTCGTAGCTGATCGGAAACCCCTGCACCGACGTCCCGAGCCGCGTCTCCCAAACGACGCTGCCGTCTCTCACGTCGACGGCCTTGAAGCTCCGGTCGAGATCGCCCGCGAACGCGACGCCGCCCGCCGTCGAGAGCACCGAGGTCAGGAACGACGCGCGCTGCTCGAGCGCCCAGGTCGCCTCCATCGTGTCGACGTCGAAGGCGCCGAGCTTGCCGACCATGCCGTCGGTGCCCGGCATCTCCCAGAAGCGCCGGTCGGCGCCGCCGCCCGAGCCACCGCCCGGCACCTGCTCGATCGGCTGCGGGCGGAGCGAGACGCAGCTCTGGCTCAGCGGGATGATCAGCTGGCGCGACGGCGCGTGGAAGCTCATCGCGTGCCAGTTCTTGCCGCCGGCCGTCGACGGGCAGGCGTCGATCCACTCGCCGATGCGGTGCTCGAGGATGTCGGGCCGGTAGCGCGGCCGGCCGGTCTCGGGATCGATCGACGCCCAGACGTTCTGGAACACGGTCTCGACGTGATCGACGTACTCGCCCGTCTCGCGGTCGAGCTTCCAGAGCACGCCGTCCTTGCCGACCGAGAAGACGAAGCGGCGGTTACCTGCGTCGATCAAGACGCGCTCGAAGACGGCGTCGAGATCGAAGGCCTCGCCCGGCGCGTGCGAGAAGTGCCAGGCGAGCTCGCCGGTGCTCGCGTCGAGCGCGACCGTCGAGCTCGTGTAGAGCGCGTCGTCCCGCGTATCCATGCCGCGGCTCGCCGGCATCCAGGGCTTGGCCTGCGCCGTGCCCCAGTACGTGAGATTGAGCACGGGATCGTAGCTGCCCGTGATCCAGGTCTCGCCGCCAGCGCGATAGATGTCGGCGAGCTCGCCCCAGGTCTCGCCCCCCGGCTCGCCCGCGAGCGCGATCGTCCTGAAGCGCCAGCGCTGCTCGCCCGTCGCGGGATCGTAGGCGCTGATGAAGCACTTCTGCTCCTCGTAGATCGCGCAGGTGCCCATGCCCTGGATGATCAGGCCGTTGGCGACGATCGGGCCGCTGTTCGAGGCGTAGACGTCGGGCATCTCGATGTCCCAGACGAGCTCGCCAGTCTGCGCGTCGAGCGCGACCAGGTGCGCGGCCTGCGCCGTGATCGCCCAGGCCGGCGCGCTCTGGAAAATCAGCAGGTTGTCGTAGAGCGCGAGCCCGCGCGGCGCGACCTCGGCGCCGACGCGGTATTCCCAGATGAGCTCGCCGCGCGCGCCGTCGAGCGCCTGCACGATCCCGCCCGTGTTCGCGAGATAGAGCGTGCCGTTCATCGCGAGCGGCGCCGGCTGGTTCGTGCCGCCGTCTTGCATCGGCCAGAGCCAGGCGAGCTGAAGCTCGCCGGCGTTGTCCGCCGTGATCTCGGTCAGCGGGCTGAAGCTCGTCGCGTGATAGTCGCGGCGCAACATCGGCCAGTCGCCCGGGGCCGGGTCGCGCAGCATCGCTTCCGTGACGCGCCGGAAGCTCGGCACCTCGCCGGCGACGGTGAGGCCAACCGGCACGTTCGTCGCCGCGCGCAGGGCCGGCGGCGGGGCGGCCTGGCCGGTCAGGCCGTCGCGAATCCTGGCCGTCGTCGCCGCGGTCAGCAGCTCGGCATCGGGCGCGCTGCCGTTGGCCTGGAGCAGGAAGGCCGTGAGATTGACGTACGTCGCTTCGGGCAGCCCGCCCGCGTTGTCGGGCGGCATCGTCACCGTGATCTGCTCGACGAGCTCGTCGACGCCGCGCTCGCCCCATTCGGCGACGAACTCGCGCCCGACGAGAAGCGCATCGGGCAGCTGCCTGAGGTTCGCCCCGTGGCAGGCCGCGCAGTACTGCTCGTAAGCGGCCTGGCCGGCGGCGGCCTGCTCCTCGGTGTGGGCCAGGGCCGCGTTGGCGGGAACAACGAGTGCCAGCGCGGCAAGGACGGCGCCGAATCGCGGCATCAGGATCACCTCAGGATCGCCTGGAACGACTGCCGGCGATTATAGGCGAGCGCCGACACGCGTCCTTAACGGTTAACGGAAGGCCCGCAGCCCCACCGACGGGTGCTAGATTCAGCCGGCTCAACAAGAACGACAATCCAAGGGGGAATCGAAGTGGACGCAAAACGCCTGGCCATCGGCACCGTCGTGGGCGCGATCGCGCTCTACCTGACCGGATACGTGATCTTCGACATGCTGTTCGGCGGCTTCTACGAGGGCAACATGGTCACCGACGTCTCGCGCGAGTCGAACATCGCGTGGGCGCTCGGCGTCGGCAGCGTGCTCTATGCGTTGCTGATCACGCTCGCTGTCGAGTCCCGCGGCGAGGGCAACAGGATCGTCAACGGGGCGATCGCGGGCGCCGTCGTCGGCTTCCTGCTCTGGGGAACCGTGGACTTCACGCTCTACGCGATCAACAACGTCACGAATCTCACGATCGCGATCGTCGACCCGTTCCTCGAGGGCGTGCACGCAGCACTCGCAGGGGCCGCGATCGGAGCCATTCCGAAGCGCTGACAGGGCGCGGGGCCTCGGCGCCTGCGCTCAGCCCTCGGCGCGGCGCGCATAGAACTCGAGCGCTGTCTCCTCGAAGTTTCCGACGAGGAGCCGCGCGACGAGGCGCGCGTACCAGTTGAAGTGCGTGCTGACGCGGTAGGTCATCCGCACGGTCAGCCGGGTGCCGCCCTCGGTCGGCTCGAGCGAGTAGACCGTGCCGAGAATATCGAAGTGCTCGCCGCCGATCAGGACGTGATCGTCGAGCGCCCGCGGCGGGAACGAGTCGGCCGTGAAGCGATAGGCCCATTCGACGCGCCGCGCCGGCTGCCAGTCGACCGCGACCTGATCGAAGCGGATGCCCTTGCCCATCTCGATATGGCGGACGCGCTCGCCGTTGCGCTCCTCGGTCAGCGCCGACAGCGGCAACGGCACGCCGATCCGGTACATCCAGGCGCTGCCGATCTCCTCCGGCCGGATGTCGTCGGCGCTCGTCAGCGCCTGCCAGATCCGATCGGGGTCGGCATCGACGAGGCGAACGCGCGTGACGGTATCGATCGTGTCGGGCAGCGGCAGGTGCTGCTCGACACCGCCGAGCAGGAGCGGCAGCGCCGCGACCGACAGCACGCTGCGCCGCGGCCGCCCCGACCTGCGGCAGACGGCGCCGGTGGCGACGCCTGCGACGGCGCCGATGACCGCGAACAGCGGCACGGCCAGGATCGTGCAGATCAGCCCCTCGATGAAAATCGCGAAGGTCCCGAGCACGAACAGCGTGTTCGCGAGCGCCGCGCTCCAGCCGTAATAGGCCCACGATCGCCGCCTGATGCGCTCGGCCGAGTAGACGGTCACGGCGCCGACGACGACCGGGACGAGCAGGGTGAACGACGCCATCATGGCGTTGAAGGCCTCGTTCGTGTTGCCGCCAAAGACGATGCGCAGCACGAGCCCCGTGGATGCGCCGAGCGCGATCGGCCAGAGCCAGAGGAAGCAGGACGACCCGTTCCCGGCCCCGGTCGGGCTCACGTCAGACGAGCGTCCCATGCTCCACTCCGACAAGCTCGGGCCGCCGCGGCAAGTGCTCGGGCAGCCGCAGCAGCCAGACGAGCCCGATGCGCTCGAGCGCGCAGAGCACCCACCAGCCGGGATCCCACTCACCGGGCGCGAGGCCGAGTCGCGCGGAGCCCGGGTACGCGTGGTGGTTGTTGTGCCAGCACTCGCCCATCGTCAATAGCGAGGTGAAGCGGACGTTGCGTCCCTGCACGGCGGCGCCTTGCACCTCGCGCCTGAGCTCACCGTGATTGTGCGCCAGCCAGCCGATCAGCCAGTGCCCGAAGACGGCCGTGGCGATCCTGAGGCACACGCCCCAGAAGACGAACGCCCAGCCGCCCCAGAGATAAAAGAGCAAGGCCACGGGCAACTGCTGGGCCATCCAGGTCCGCTCGAGCAGCCTGAGGAAGCGGTCGTTCGCGATGCGGGGCTCGATCCGGATCTCCGGCGCATGCTCGAGCTCGAGCGAGCAGCTGAGCTGCCACCAGGCATCGACCAGAGGCGGCCGGCCGTGGCGCAGGTAGTCGTGGCAACGCGGCAGGCGCTGCGCGAAGTCGCGCAGATCGTGCTGGCGCAGGAGCCCCAAGGGGCCTGCGAGCCCGACCTGAACACCGCACCAGATCAGGACGTACTCGAGCCACTTCGGGCACTCGAAGCTCCCATGCACGAGCTTGCGATGATTGCCGAGCGAATGGCCGAAGAGGAGCGCGGTAGCGGTTGCGGCGACGTAAAGCACGACCGCGGAAGCCGTGATCGTCAACGCGCCGCCGACGATACCCGCGAGGCTCATGCCGAGAAACCAGAACGACTTGACGGGCGCCCACCGGACGCGGCCGTTGCAGACCGATTCCAGATCCCTCGACTTCACGCGATGACTGGCAAGGGATGCAATCGGCGCGCTCACGTCGAGAACCTACCCGGCGGTCCTCTGGCGTTTTGCGCGGGCGCGCGATTCGCGTTTCAGCGGACCGGCCACGGGACAGATCTCGAACGCAAACCCCGTGAGCGTGTTGACGAGATTGTCGGGCACGAGCCGATACAGCACGCGCTGCCCGTGACGCTCGCTGGCGACGAGCCCGGCGTTCTCGAGCACCGACAGATGCCGCGACATCGAGGGCGCTGTCATGCCGAAGCGCTCGGCGAGCTCGGCCGTCGTGAGCTCGGCCTTCGAGAGATAGGCGAGAATCTGACGGCGCGGCGTCGAGGCAAGCGCATTGAAGATCCGGTCGATCTGCATCGACATGCAGAATATTAGCCAATAAGCTAATAGTCAAATCTTTCCCGAGGCCCTGGCCCCGGACGCAAGCCTCGGCCGGCGCGGCCGGTCAGCGGCCGGGCGGCGCGCCGATCGTCACGGGCCGGCAAGCGAAACCGGCCGCGGCGCAGATGTCGTCGAGATACACCTCGGCCAGACGCGCGCCGACCCAGAACGCCGCCTCGACCTCGGCGGGCCCGAGCTCCCGGAGCGTATCGAGCGAAGAGACGGCGTCGAGCAGCGCCTCGTTGCCCGCGTAGCGCTGCCGCTCGGCCGGCGACGACGGGCTCAGCACGAACACGCTGACCGTGCGGTCCTGAAGCTCATCCGGCAGTCCCGGCCAGAGCCGCCCGGCCCTGACCTCGTACGGCTGCTCGAGCGGACCGCTGCCGGCGCGGTCGTAGGCGCCGTCGGTATAGAAACTGTAGATCCAGCGGTGCATCGCGAAATACGAGGTCTGCTGCGCGCGGACGGCCATCTGCAGCACCGAGGGCTTGGTCCAGCCCGGCGGCGCCTCGGGGATGAGCCCGGCGTCCGAGAGGATCAGCACCTCGGGCAGGAGCGCCGCGAGATCGCCGTCGCCGGAGCGGCTCTCGAGGTAGTCCTGCAGGCCCGCGACGCCGAGGTTCTCGACGACGCCGCCGTCGATGTAGCGCTCGCCGCCGATGACGACGGGATCGAAGGCGACCGGGAACGCGCCCGAGGCCGCGACGAGCCGGCCGAGCGGCAGCGCGCCGTCGGTCTCGGCGTAGAAGCTCCGGCGCGTGCCGTCGCTGTAGCGCGTCGCGTTGACGATCAGGCGCGGGGGTCCGGTTTCGCTCAACAGGCGCCCCTCAAAATAAGCGCGGTCGAAGTGATTGGCGTAGGTGTCGCCGCTGCCGTAGCCCGGCACGAAGAGCTGCGCGAAGACGGGATAGAAGTTGATGAGATCGTTCGGCAGGCCGGGCTTCGCGGCCTTCAAGTGATCGCGGAAGTCGGCGCCCGACATCCCCATCGCATACGAGGCGCCGACGATCGAGCCGCCCGAGACCGACGACAGGGTCTCGATCGGCAGGCCGGCCTCGTCGAGCACGTAGAGGATGCCGGCGTGCACGGCCGCGGCGCGGTAGCCGCCGCCAGAAAGCGCGAGCGCGACGGTTGCGTCCGTCGCGGCGAGCCGCCGCTCGCGCTCGTTCAGCCGCGCGGGCCAGGCCTCGTCGTCGCGGGCGCCGACCCTCAGATTCGAGACTGTGTTGGCGTAGACGTGATAGATCGTCGAGTTCACGATCCAGGCGAAAAGGATCGGCAGGAGGCTCAGCGCAACCGCCTGGCGAAACTGCAGCGCCGACTCGCCCTCGCGTCTTGCGAGCCAGATCAGATGCCAGATGCCGGCCGTGAGATAGACGGCACCGAAAAGCGCCGCCGTCCACCAGAGCGAGAAACGCCAGAAGATCGCGAGACCGACGAGCGCGAGCAAGGCGCCCCAGACGAACAGGCCGAGCCCGCGCGCCCGCCGGCGAAACCGGGCGCTCCCTTCCGAGTCGCCGAAGGCCCGCATCCAGGCGAGGTACAGGAAGACCGCCGACAGCGTGACGAAGAGCACGAACCAGCGCGTCGCGAGCGCCGAGACGATGCCGAGGCCGAGCGCGGCGAGCAGGACGACGCCCTCCCAGCGCAGCACGGTGACGGCCGGCTGGACCAGCCGGCGCAGGGAACCGGGCGTCTGAACCATCGACTCACTCGCAGTTCAAAGACGGTAACGATACCTTAGGTGTCAGGGGTTCGGCCGATCGCGGGCGATGCGAACCGAGAGAAGCGCAAGAAGAGTCTGGTTCCTGAGGTCTGCGGCCGTGCTCGCGCCGTTCGCCTGCCTCGGCGTGCTCGAGGGCGGATTGCGCCTCGTCGGCTATGGCAGCGGCTATCCGCTCTTCGTCGAGAGCCCCGAGGCGCCCGGGTACCTCGAGCCGAACGCCGACGTCATCTCGCGCTACTTCGCCGCCGAGATCGCGCCCGCCCTCGGCATCAACGAGAGCTACTTCCTGCAAGAGCGGCCCGCGGACGGCCTGCGGATCTTCGTGCAGGGCGGCTCGACGGCGGCCGGCTTTCCGATCGGCTCGAGCGCCTCGATCGCCGGCATGCTCGGCTTCAGGCTCCGGCAGAGCTTCCCCGGCCGTCCCGTCGAGGTCGTCGATACGGCGCTTTCGGCCGTCAACAGCCACACGCTGCTCGACTTCGCCGACGAGATCATCGCCGAGGCGCCCGACGCCGTCGTTATCTATGCCGGGCACAACGAGTTCCTCGGGCTCTTCGGCGTCGGCTCGGTCTACTCGGGCGCCGGATCGTACGCATTGACGCGGCTCATGTTTGCGCTCGACACGCTGCGTAGCTATCAGCTCGCAAGGAGCCTCTACGTGAAAGCACGGCTGATCTTCGCCGGGCCCGGCGAGCCCGACGCGAAGACGCTCATGGCCGTGATCGCGAAACGGCGCGACATGCCCGAGGGCTCCGGCAGCTACCGCCGCGGCATCGGGCAGTTCCGCCGGAACCTCGAACGCCTGCTCGACAAGTACAAAGCCGCCGGCATCCCGGTTTTCGTCGGGACCGTCGCAAGCAATCTCAAGGACCAGCCGCCGTTCGCATCGACGCCGCTGCCCGCAGACGCGGCCGCCGAGGCCGAGGCGACGCTCGCCGCGATCGACGACGGCCGCTTCGATGCCGTCGCGAACGGCAGCCTCGAGCGCATCGAGACGCTGGCCGCACAGCACGCGAGCGCAGCGCTCTACTTCGCGGCCGCGCGCGCGCGCGAGCACCGCGGCGATCACGCGGCTGCCGCAGACGACTATGCGCTTGCACGCGACCACGACGTGCTCCGGTTCCGCGCGCCGTCGGCGATCAACGAGGTAATCCGGGAGCTGGCGCAGGCAACGAACGCACACCTCGTGGACACCGAGGCACGCCTTGCGGCCGAGTCCGGCAACGGCCTGATCGGGTCGGAACTGATGCTCGAGCACCTGCACCCGAACGTCGAGGGCTATTTCCTGATCGCCGATCAGTTCTATCTCGCGCTCCGCGACTCGGGCGTCCTCGGCGAGATGCCGCGCTTCATCCCGACCGATGCGGCCCGGCGCGAGATCCCCGTGCTCCGGGCAGAGCGTTACTTTCAGCACGCGGCGATCGCGCATCTCAAATCCGACTTTCCGTTCTCGGACACGCCGCGGGAACCTGAGCTGCCGCCGATTTCAGGCCCGCTCGACGAGCTCGGCCACGCCTTCTATACCGACTCGATCGACTGGTTCGAGATGGCCGAGGCCGAACGCGATCTCCTCGCGGACGATCCGCTCGCGCGCGCGATCGCAAGCCGGCTGATCGCCGATGCGAGGCCCTACCGGTCCGATCTCAACGCCCGCGCCGCCCGGGACCTGCTCGCGGCAGACCGGCCCGCGGAGGCGCTGCCCTATATCGAGCGGGCCGGCGGCGGGGCCGTCAGCTCGGACTGACCCCGGCGTCCCGGACTGGGGTTTCTACTGACTTGTCTTCGCTCCGCGGGCTCCTAGAATCCGTCAGATGCCCCGCTCCGTGACCGTGCTCCAATTGGGCGACATCCTGTTCAGGCCCAGTCGCGTCTTCGCAAGGCTCGCGGAGTCCGAGCCCGATCCGACGCGCGTTTTCTTCGGCCTCACGTTCTGGCTCATCCTGCTGCCGCCGCTCTTCACCTACTTCGGGACGAGCAGCCACGGCTGGCTCCTCGGCGTCGAGCCGATCATCCTGCCCGACGAGATCGTCGTCGCCGTCAGCATCGGCTACTTCGTGCTGCTGATGTTCGGCTTCGTCACGACCGCGCTCGTCTCGGCCTGGATGGCGAGAACCTACAACGCCGAGGACTCGCTCGGCATGAGCTTCGCGCTCGTCTCGATCGTCGGCGCGCCGCTCGCGGTCGGCAGCATCGTCCACCTCTATCCGCATGCCTTCGCGAACGTCATCGTGCTCGTGCCGATACTGATCTGGACCGTCTACCTGCTCTATCGCGGCCTCCCCGTCATGCTCCGGACCGGCCCCGAGCGCGGCATGCTCATGGCATCGGCGCTCGTCGGCTATCTGCTCGTGGCCTGGGTCAGCCTGATCGGCATCACGGTCGTGCTCTGGGGCCTCGGGCTCGGCCCCGACATGGGAATCTGACGATGCCCGCCGCGGCCGAACCGGTACGAGCCTACGACGACAGGATCGTGCGCGCCTTCACGGTCGCGGCCGTCGTCTGGGCCGTGCTGGGCATGGCCGCGGGCGTCTGGGTCGCGGCCGAGCTCGTCTGGCCGACGCTCGACTTCGGGCTGCCGCAGCTCTCGTTCGGGCGGCTGCGCACCGTGCACACGAACGTCGTGCTGTTCGGTTTCGGCGTCTCGGCACTGATCGGCACGGGGCTTTACAGCGTCCAGCGGACCTCGCACGTCTCGCTCTATCTGCCGAAGCTCGCCTGGTTCGTCTTCTACGCCTGGCAGCTAGCGATCATGCTCGGCGCCATCTCGCTCATGGCGGGCTGGAACGGCGGCAAGGAGTACGCCGAGCTCGAGTGGCCGTTCGACATCGCGATCGCCGTGGTCTGGGTCGCTTTCGCCGTCGTCTTCTTCGGCACGCTCGCAAGACGCAAGGTCAATCCGATCTACATCTCGAACTGGTTCTACGGCGCACTGATCATCGTCGTCGCGATGCTCCACATCGTCAACAATCTCGCGATGCCGGCGACGCTCGGCAAAGCCTACTCGCTCTATCCGGGCGCGCAGGACGCGATCGTGCAATGGTGGTACGGGCACAATGCCGTCGGCTTTCTGCTCACGGGCGGCTTTCTCGGCATGGTCTATTACTTTCTGCCGAAGCAGGCCGGGCGGCCGATCTGGAGCTATCGCCTTTCGATCATCGCGTTCTGGGCTTTCGTCTACACCTACATCTGGGCGGGCCCGCATCACCTGCACTACAACGCCGTCCCCGAATGGGTGCAGTCGCTCGGCATGGTCATGAGCCTGATCCTGCTGGCGCCTTCCTGGGCGACGCTCGTCAATGGCGTCATGACGGTCTCGAGCGCGCCGCAGAAGCTCAAGACCGATCCCGGGCTCAAGTTCATCGTGCTCGCGCTCGCGTTCTACGGGCTCGCGACCTTCGAGGGCCCAATGATGGCGATCCGCAGCGTCAACATCATGAGCCATTTCACCGAGTGGACGATCGGCCACGTGCACTCGGGCGCGCTCGGCTGGAACGCGCTGATCACCTTCGGCACGTTCTATTTCCTCGTGCCGCGGCTCGCAGGCCGCAAGCTTCACAGCGAGCGCCTGGCCACCGTGCATTTCTGGCTCGCGCTCGCGGGCGTCATGCTCTATGTGCTCGCGATGTGGGGCGCCGGCATCACGCAGAGCCTGCTCTGGCTCACGCTCGACGACTTCGGCGAAGTCCGCTACGGCTTCATCGAGGTCATGGCCGCGCTCAATCCCTACTACCTGCTCCGGCTCGTCGCCGGGCTCATCTTCCTCGCGGGCGCCGTGCTCATGGCCGCGAACTTCTGGCTGACGCTGCGCGGCGCGAGCACGGAGCGCGCCTATCCGCCCGCGCCCATCGCCGAGGTGATCGCATGAGCTTCGTCGGCCTGCACAAGAAGCTCGAGCGGAACTCGGGGCTCCTGATCTTCGGCATCCTCGTCGTGGCCTCGATTGGCGGGCTCGTCCAGATCATCCCGAGCCTGTTTCAGGAGAGCCTCCGCACCCCCGTCGAAGGTCTCGAGCCCTATTCGCCGCTCGAGCTCGTCGGCCGCGACATCTACATCCGCGAGTCGTGCTCGACCTGCCACTCGCAACAGATCCGGCCGCTGCTCGCCGAGGTCGAGCGCTACGGCACGTTCTCGCGCGCCGGCGAGTTCGTCTACGACCGGCCGTTCCTCTGGGGCTCGAAGCGCACGGGGCCGGACCTGCAGCGCGTCGGCGGCCGCTACACCGATGCCTGGCACCGCACACACCTCATCGATCCGCGCAGCGTCGTTCCCGAATCGATCATGCCGGGGTATCCCTGGCTCGCCGGGCGCGACGCCGACGACGGCAGCATCGAGCGCCGGCTGCGCGCGCTCAGAGCGCTCGGCCATCCCTACAGCGACGATGAGATAGAAGGCGCTGCCCGGACGCTCGACGGTCTGACGGAGCTCGACGCCGTGATCGCCTATCTGCAATCGCTCGGGACTGCTGCGCCCGGGGAGGCCGGGCCATGACCTACGTTCTCTTCGCCGGCGACATGCTCGTCATGGCCTTCATGATCGTCCTCGTCGCCTGGGTCGCCCTCGGCATGAGCGATCGCGACATCGACTTCGCGGCGCGCCTGCCGCTCGACGACGACGACGGAGACTCCGATGGCTGATCTGCCGTCGGCGTTCTGGGGCGGCTACATCGCCGTCATCACGATCGTGACCTTCGTCGCTTTCGTCTGGCTCATCGTCGACGTCTATTACTCCAAAGAAGGCGACGAGGAGCTCGCCGGCAAGACCTGGGACCATGATCTCAGGGAAGGCTCGGCGCCGGCGCCGATCTGGTGGTTCTGGCTTCTGTTCTCGCTCCTGATTGTCTCGGTGCTCTATCTGATGCTCTATCCCGGGCTCGGGACCTTCGAGGGCGCGCTGCGCTGGTCGCAGGGCGGCGAGCTCGCCGAGGCGCGCGCGGAGTACGAGCTCGAGTTCGGCGAGCGGCGCGAGCGCATTGCCGAGGTCGGTGTCGAGGAGCTGCTCGACGAGCCGCGCGTCATCGAGGCCGGCTCGCACGTCTATGCCGTGCACTGCGCCGTCTGCCATGGGCCCGACGCCGGGGGCCAGGCGGACCTGTTCCCGAGCCTCATGGATTCGCACTGGCAGTGGGGCGGGTCGGACGCGGCGATCGCGCAGACGATCCGCTCGGGGCGTCAGGCCGTGATGCCGCCGCTCGCGGATCCGCTCGGCGAGGACGGGCTCGCCGCCATGACCGGCTACGTCGTCGCGCTCGGCGACGGCAGCGCCGGGGCGCCCGAGCACGCGGCGGCCCGGCAGCGCTTCGCCGAGCTCTGCAGCGCCTGCCACGGCGCCGAGGCGACTGGCAACCCGGTGCTCGGGGCGCCCGACCTCACGGCGGGCGTCTACATCTATGGCGGCGGCCGCGACGCGATCCGGCAGACGATCGCGGGCGGCCGGCAGGGGCAGATGCCGGCCTTCGGCGAGCGGCTCGACGCGACGCAGATCAAGCTGCTGACGGTCTGGCTGCGCGCGAGCGCCGCCGACGACTGAAGGCGGCGCGGCTCATTCCTCGCGCAGGAGCGGCGCGGGCTGCGTGCGTCTCGCCTGACGCGCAGGCCCCAGGCTCGCCGCAAGCAGGAGCACGCCAAGCCCCGCGACGACCGCCAGCGTCACCGCGCCGGGCGGGATTTCCGGCGAGACGAAGTCCTCGCGCAGCCACGCGACGAGGATGAACGCGAGCAGCGCGCCTGTTACGAGCCCGGGCAGGCAGAGCATGAGGCCGCGCGAGAAGACGAGCCGGCCGAGCGCCTTCGGGCCGGCGCCGAGCGAAGCCCGGATCGCATACTCGCGCCGCCCGGCCGTCACGAGATAGCGCTGGGTGCCGTAGAAGCCGATGGCCGCGAGCACGACGACGAGCGTCGCCGTGGCGATCGTGAGCCAGCTCCGCGCCGTGTCGGCCGCAATCACGTTCGCCCTGAGCTCCCTGAGCGGCGTGACGCTGTTGAGCCTGAGCTCGAGCGCGCCGTCGTCGATCAGCCTCTGAAGCTCGCGCTGCAACGCGGCCGGCGTCAGCGCGCTCTCGATCACGGCCGCCGTGCCGAAGAAGAAGATCGGGTTCGACGTCGTCAAGAGCGTCGGGAACACCTCGGCCGACGGGTGCGCGTACGACAGGTCCTCGAGCACGCCGACGATCTCGACGCGGTCGGAGCCTGACAGGGTAAACGGCAGGCTCTCGCCGACGACGTCATCACGGTCGAACAGCGCCTGCGCGAGCGCCTGATTGACGACGCCGACGCCGACGTCGTTGTCCGTCGGCGCGCGGCCGTGCAGGAGGCGGAAGCCGAGCACGTCGATGAGGGCGCTGTCGATCGAGCCGACCCTGATCGAGATCCGTTCCTCAGGCTCCGCCGGATGCGGGATCGACGTGCCGAGGACGCCGGTCTGCGCCCCCGGCACCATGCTGCCGAAGGCAACGGCCGTCACGCCCGGGATCGTCGCGATCGTTTCGCGCCAGCGCGCCGACTCGACGACGAAGTTCTGCACGTTGATCGAGCTGCCGCCCGACGCGACGGGGCTCATGCGCGCGATGTTGATATCGCGCGTCTCGTAGCCCGGATGACCCAGCGTCAGTGAGCCGAGGTACCAGCCAAACGCGATCGCGGCGCCGCCGAGCGTGCCCGCGATCGCGATCTGAAGCGTGCCCGCGAAGCGCTGCGCGAGCGTTGCGCGCGCTCTGACCTGGCGGCTCGATGCCGCAAGGCTCATGCGCTTGAGCCCGAGGATCGGCGCCAGCGAGACGAAGAGCGTCACGAGCAGCAGGAAAGCGCCGACGAGGCCGAGCACGCGCCAGTCGAGCAGGGTCGCATCGCGCCACTGCGCCGTGCGCAGAAACGCGAGCCCGCGCAGAAAACCCGTGAGCCAGAGGCTCGCGAGCAGCCCGAGCGCCGCCGCGGCGACGACGAGCAGCCCGGCCTCGCTCGCGAGCTGCCGCGCGAGGCGCCTGACGGGCGCGCCGACGGACATCCGGATGCCGAGCTCGCGGCGCCGGCCCGGCGCCCGCGCGAGCAGGAACAGGCTGACGTTGGCCGCGGCGACGAGCGCGAGCAGAACGCTTCCGGCCAGGAACAGGTTGAGCTGACGGGTCGCATCGCGATGCTGGCTCAGGCTGCGGACCAGACCGCCGACGGCGTCGAGCCGGGCCCCCTGCCGCAGCCTGAGCTCGTCCGGCGGATCCGAGTAGCCGGCCTCGAGCTCGCGCGCCACGGATCGCGTCGATGCACCGCCGGCACGACGCGCGTAGGTCTGCATGCTCGTCGACGGCACCGTGCCCTCGAGGTCGTAGCGCAGCGCGAGCATGCGCTCGAACGGCACCCAGAGGGCCACGCGGTCGATCTGGAAACCGGGCATCTCGCGCGCCATGACGCCGACGATGCGAAAGTCCGTCGTGAGCTCCTCGACCTCGATGGGCTGGCCCGGCTGGCGGCTCTGACGCGACGTCCTGATCGCGATCGTCGTCCCGACCACGTCCGCGCGCCCGTCGTAGACGTCCTGCCAGTAGTCGTACGAGATCAGCGCGACCGGCTCGGCGTCGGCGCCGTGCGCTTCCGGCCCGAAACCCCGACCGAGCGCGAGGCGCGGACGCAGCCCGTCGACGAAGCCGCGCGTTGCCTGCTCGATCAACGCCGTCTCACCCTCCGGGCCGGCCGCATAGGTCGACGTCTGCACGCCGACGACTGCGTCGAGCGATTGCACGTCCTCGGGCAGACGTTCGATCAGCTCGAGCGGCAGCGAATAGAGATTCGCCCCCTCGCTCTGGCCCAGCGTCACGATGCGCCCGCTCTGCTCGAAACCCGGATGCGGCTTCAGGATCAGATCGACGTAGAGCGACAGGAAGCTGCCGACGAAGGCCATGGCGACGGCCAGCACCACGACCGCCATCAGGCTCGACACGGGCGTGTGCCGGTAAAGACGAAGCGCATGCCGAAAGTCTGCGAGCAGAACCTTCATGCGCCGCGCTCAGTCTTCGCGCAGGAGCGGCGCGGGCTGCGTGCGCCGCGCCTGCCGCGCGGGGCCTGAGCTCGCCGCGAGCAGGAGCAGCGCGAGCCCGGCGAGGACGGCGACGGTGACCGCGCTCGGCGAGATGTCGCGCGAGACGAAGCTGTCGCGAAGCCAGGCGACGACGATGAACGCGAGCAGAGAGCCGACGACGAGGCCGGGCAGGCTGAGCATCAGGCCGCGCCGGAAGACGAGCCGGCCGAGCGCTTTCGGCCCTGCGCCGAGCGAGGCCCGGATCGCGTACTCGCGCCGGCCCGCCGCGACGAGATAGCGCTGCGTGCCATAGAAGCCGAAGGCCGCGAGCAGGACGACGAGCGTCGCCGTGCCGATCGTGAGCCAGCTGCGCGCCGTGTCGGGCGCGATCAGGTTGTCGCGCAGGGTCTTCAGCGGCTGCACGCTCGAGATCACGCCGTCCATCCCGCCCGAGTCGACGAGCTCCTGGAGCCGCTGCTCGAGCATCGCCGCCGTCATCGTGCTCTCGATGACCGCGTTCGAGTTGCTCGGGCTGCCGACGAGGAGCACGAGCGGCTCGGCATCGGCCGCCGGATGCTCGAACGACAGGTCCTCGAGCACACCGATGATCTCGGACCGCTGGCCGCCCTGGGTCGCGAGCGGCAGGCTCTCGCCGACGACGTTGTCGCGGCCGAAGAAGCGGCGCGCGAGCGTCTCGTTGACGAGCGCGACGCCGACGTCGGCCTCCGCGGGTCCGCGGCCGTAGCGCAGGCGGAAACCGAGCAGCTCGACGAAGCCCGCGTCGACGTTGCCGGTCTGGATCTCGATCTCCTGCGCCGCGTCGAGCGGGTGCTCGATCGTTCGTGTCGTGGCGCTACCCTGGCCCGGGATCGGCGTGCCGAAGGCCGCGGCCGTGACGCCCGGAATCGACTCGATCGCCTCGCGCCGGCTCGCCGCGTCGATGCGGCCGCTCTGAAAGAACGTGACGCGGCCGCTCGCCTGATCCATCTGGAACTGCGCGATCTGCACGGCGTGGAGATTGCGCGTCTCGTAG
>Ga0302046_10002546_pt1 | contig 16926 bp, 5 predicted proteins | sample RVTome_11_FD_200261 | JGI IMG/M metagenome (GOLD analysis project Ga0302046, IMG submission 200261) | Soil microbial communities from uranium-contaminated site in the Upper Colorado River Basin, Wyoming, United States - RVT147D111 (version 2) ...
TGGGCAAAGGGTCCGCATCGGTTTTTACCATCACGCCTCCAATGCCTATGGAGGGCCAGATGAGGCAACCGGTTGGGTGATCGATGACGTGATGATCTGGAAGGGAGTGCCTGAGTTTCCAGGATTTCGTGAGCTTTTTGAAATGAACTGGGGTGATTGGTCAACCGATCGTGGTGTGTGGGAAATTGGTGAGCCGATGGCTGGTCCAAATGATGCATTTCAGGGAACCGGCGTGGCCGGGACGGTGCTCAGCGGGAATTATCCAGCCCAAACGGACAGCCGTCTCATCAGTCCCGAGTTCCTTGTGCCTACCCTCCCGTCAAGTGAGGCTCTGGTTCTGCAGTTTATGCAATGGTATAACTACCGTGGTGCGGGCCGCGGGGACGTTCAGATATCCATCCGCTCCAACCAAGTATGGAGTGCATGGCAGGCAGTGACCAACGCTGCGCTGGCTGGCTCTGCGAATACTTTGTGGAGTCCTGCCTTCATCAACTTGACTCCATTTTCTGGACAGAGAGTGCGACTCGGGTTCCATCATATTGCTGATGGTAGCACTGATCCTGGCTGGTTCATCGATCGTGTGGCTATTGGGGAACGATCCTCACCCGTCATTGTGGAAAGCCCTACAGCTAAGCGCGTCAACGAAGGTGACCCGGCCATCTTCTGCCCGAACGTCTTCGGGTCCCTGCCCCTGGCCTATGAATGGTACAAGGACGGCGTGCTGGTGGAAGGCGGCACCCAGTTGTGCCTCACGATTGATGCGGCCCAGGAGGAGGACGAGGGCAGTTACTGGGTGACCGTGACCAATCCCTACGGGGAGGCCATGTCCATGCCGGCCCGATTGACCGTGGTGCAGCCTGGGGATTACCCGATGATCATCGAACAGCCCCTGGGGACCAACGTGAATGTTGGGGACATGGTGACCCTCTGCGTCACCGCAACGGGGACCGATCCGATCCGCTACCAATGGCGGAAGAACGGATTGAATCTGCCCGGTGAAACGAATGCCTGCCTGCTGCGTCCCAGCGTGAGCCTGGAGGATGGCGGCGATTACCGCGTGGTGGTCGAGAATGACTACGGGGCCGTGACCAGTGATCCGGCCATCGTGACGATCCTGGGGGTGGTGGTCATGCCCGGTGCCGATGATTTCGAGGACCGCGTGCCATTGGGCGGCGACAGCGGGCAGGTGCGGGGAAACAACAGCGCGGCCACCAAGCAAGTGCCGGCGGAGCCCAAGCACGCCCACCGCCCTGGAAAGCATTCGCACTGGTACACCTGGACCCCCTCGGCCGATGGCATCGCCACCTTCTCCACCGCCGGAAGCAACTTCGACACCCTGCTGGCCGTTTACACAGGCGCGACTTTGGATGCACTGGTCCCCGTGGCAGCCGACGAGGATGGAGGCAAATTCTACACCAGTGAAGTCCGGTTCAACGCGGTACAGGGTCAAGCCTATGCAATTGCCATCGACGGGTTCGCCAACCGCTCGGGAGACTATGTCTTGAGCTGGGAGCTGGAAGTGACGGCGGAGGCCTTGCCGGTGGTGGCCGTCAATGGACAACCGCAGTCGCTCGTCGTGGAAGCGTTGGGAGCGGATGCCGGTTTTACCGTCGTGGCCACTGGTGATGATCTCACCTATCAATGGTACCGAAATGGCGCATCGATTCCGAACGCGACCCAGTCCAGCTACTCCATCGACGCGGTCACGCCGGGTGATCTGGGACGGTATATGGTGAGGATCACGAGCGGTTCCAGGATGGTGACCACGGCACCCGCGACGTTGGAGGTGGGCAATCTCGGCGGTTACCCGACGCGGGACAAAGTGGAGGACCTGCTCCTGGACGCGGAGTTTGAGGAGGACATGGGTGCGGGTGGTTCCCTGGGCGGGGGTGTGCCCTTGCTGAGCCTGGGCTTCATCGGGCAACAGATCTGGAACAACACCGAGTCGGGCAACCAGGTGGGTGAAGCCAACCACTGCGACATGATCGGCAGCGCCTCGACCTGGTTCCGATTCCAGGTGGAGGCGGACGGGATCCTGCAGGTGGACACCACCGGGATGGAGACTCGTCCGGCGTTGGCGATCTACACCAACATCCTGGAAGGGCAAGGTGCGTTGACCGACCTGTATCCCAACCTGTCGGCGATGGCCTGCAGCGATCCCCTGGTTCCCGGTGCCAGCAACCTGCGCACCGCCTTGCGGGTCGGGGTGAACTACTGGCTGGCCGTGGACAACGCGGAGGGCGAACAGGGGACCAACTTCCTGAACTGGCGCTTCGGGAGCAAGGCGCGCCTGCAGGAGCCCGCGCTGGTGGCACTGTTGCCTGATGGGACCAACGTGTTCCTGGATGCCGGAATGATCAGCGCCACGCCGCCGCCCGAGGAGGTGCAGTGGTACCTGAACAACGATCCCATCGTGGGTTATCACAGCACGGTCATCCCCCTCTATGCCTTGAGCCGTGACCTGAGCGGGGTGTTCCGGGTGGTGCTGGGCAACTTCGCTGGCCGGACGACCAACGTGGTGGGGGTGGTGTCCACCTTCGATCAGTTCAAGTTCAAGAACTACCAGCAGTTCGGGTTCGTGTCCGGCCGGACCAACTTCACCATCGTGGCCACCTTTAGTGTGCCCGTGGTGATCGAGGCGGCCGACGTCCTGTGCAGCACGCCCGAAGCACTGGACTGCACGGAGTGGGTTCCGGTCTATACCAACGAGGTGCCCAACGTGAGCTTCGAGTTCGTCGATCCGGACGCCTTGTTCCCAGGCCAACCCGGAATCGAGGATCCAAGCAATGTCAAGCCGGCCCGTTTCTACAGGATGCAGTTGTTCGTACCGGAACAATAATCACGGCGTCAAACCCTACAGGGGCAGGTCTCCACCCGGAGGCCTGCCCTTTCCTTTGTGTCCCCGTCCTCCTTCCCCCCTCTGCGGCCCTCTACGATTCTCCGCGTCCTCTGCGTAAAGAAACGAGCGCCGGCATGTCGCCTGATGCTTTCCAGTCCACGCCTCGCGCCGTTCATGCGCAATTTTTTTACGCAGAGGACGCGGAGAATCGCAGAGGGCCACAGAGGGGGAAGGAAAGACCGAAGGGGCGTCACCCTTGCGGATGCACGGAGTCGAAGGCGTAGAATTGGAAATCCCCTTCGAAGCTGGGCACGGGGAGACGTCCGCAATCCTGGGTGGGAAGGAGGTGCTTGAGGGTCTCGCGCGCCGCCTCGCTCATCATGCAGGAGGTCCCCGCCGTGCCGGCCTGCTTTTCCATGCGGAAGATGAAGTTGACCTCCATCCCGAACAGATTGTCCTCACCGAGCGAACCCGCGCCACCGCGGACGAACACCGTCCCGTAATGCAGGACCAGACGGAAGGCCACGGGCGAGGTTGCCTGCATGCTCCGAAGCGTCTCCAGCCCCGCCACCACGTTGCGCACCATGTCCCCGCCCTCCACCCAATAGGCCAGGAAGCCGTCCCCGAGGAACTTGTTAATGCTGCCCTGGTGGGCGTCCACGATCCGCTTGCAGTCCGCGAGCCACTCCCCGGTGATGCGGCCCCCCTCCTCCGGGGGAAGCTTGCGGGCCATCTGCGTGGAAGCCTCGATGTCCGCCAGCAACAGCCAGCATTTCATCGAGCGGATGTGTTCGATGGTGGCCTGCGTGGTCTGTTCCGCCTCGGAATGCCCGGTTTCCGCTTCCTGATGAAAGGCGAAGTCGTGCCCGCCGATATGGATGCGGTCCCCGTCCTTGAGTTGGCAGGGCTGGGTGACGCGGCGGCCATTGAGGAAGGTGCCGTTGCTGCTCCCCAGGTCGATGATCCAGAACTCGTTTCGCTCCTGGGCATGGACGATGGCGTGGCGGCGGGAGACCCGCTCCTCCGGAAGCACCACATTGTTGCTGCGGCTCCGGCCGAAGGAACAGCTCCCCTGGATGGGGTAGCGCGAACCGTCGTGCGATTCGATCCACGCGTCCTGTTCGACCTCTTGTTTCATGAATCCGCCCGTCAAGTTTGGTGAGAGAACACGGCCTGTGACAGGGGCGTGCTCCAGGCGGGCATGTTACCCCCGGACACCACCCAGCGACAATCTCCCTTTCGCGCGGCCTGAGGGCTGGTGCAAGGCTGCTGACACAGTTCGCGAGTCGAGGCGTTGTCAGCAGCCGTGCGGTGGCGGACCGATCGGACGGATCCGACTGATCGGACCGATGTGGCAAGATGGCGGAACCACCGTCTCAGGGCGCCGCCCCGTCCGTGGCTCCCGAGACCGAGGTTTCGGCAACCGGGGCAAAGACCAGGCGGGCCTGGGCGAAGTCCACCAACTCCTTGAGGGCCTGGCGGCAGGGGGCGTAATCCGTGCTGGGGAATCGGCCGGAGATGCGTTCGATGTGCCCTTTCCATTCCGCCGCCCGCTCCTTGAGGACCACTTCAAATGAGCCATTGCCGAAGCGCCCACCGGCCAGGCCCAGGGGCAGGACGCGCGTCAGGTCGCAGCCCTTGTCGGTGGCGTCGAGGAACCAGGCCTGGCCCCCGTCCTTGTCCGGAGGCACGTAAAGAATCATGTGATCGAACTGATCGAGGGCCGGCAACGCCTCCTCGATGGGGGCGGAGCTGTTCACCAGGGCGAGATGGGCGGGCACGTCTGCGCTGCGCAGCATGTGCAGGAGCAGAAGGGAGTGGTCCTTGCAGTCACCGTAGCGGTTGTCGAGGATGTCCCCCACCGATTGCGGCATGCGCCCGCGTGTGCCGAACTCGATGGCCTGATAGTTGAGGTTGGTCTGGACGAACTGGGAGATGCGTTCCAGCCGTGCCTGGCGTCCCTCCGCCCCCTTCAGCAGGTCGCGCGTCAGCAATTCCAGGGGCGAATGCGCCTGCAGCCGCTCCTTGATGTCCTGCAGGTAGTTGGTCGCGAGTTGCTGCCAACCGGCCCCGCCGTCGGCCACCCGGATGCCGGGCAGGAAGGTGGCCGCGTCCTGTTGCAGCGGTTCCCAGCGATAAACGAGTGGCGCGGAGACCTTCCAGTAGAGGGCATTGGTGCCCAGGCGCGTGGGATCGCGCGGGGTGGGGTAGGCGGCCTGGCGCAGGCGGCCCACATCGCCCTCCACATACACGATGCTTTCCTGGGTGGGGATGGCCCGCGAGAACGATTCATCGAGATAGTGGAACGCTTCCGATCGGCCGAGGTGCTCGGTCGTCACCATGAGGCTGATCAGGCAACCGGGTTGCAGGCCCGCCACCGGAAGATGCAGGTTCTTGGCTTGGGTGACCATCTGGCCCGAGGTGTCATCCAGGATGTAATACCTGTCCGGATCCCCCTCGGATACCACGTTGCCTTCGGCGTCCGTCACGGTGAGATGGTTCACATGGACCGACTGAAGCACCGGGTCGTATCCGAACTGGAGGCTGCTGAAGCGCGAGACCCCGGCCGCATCCAGCACCCGAATCAACTGCACGCGCGTCTCCCGCTGGGACTTGCCCGGCGTGTAGGACACGGCCGTGATGGACTTCACGTAGTAGGCGCCGTGCTCGCGTGCCCCGGCCGGCGGCTTGTCCTCCTCGGGCGGGACCATCAGCTCGCGGGGAACGGAAACCGGCGCGATGCGTGCCTTGATGGCGTCGGTCGAGCTTTCCCCGAGGATGGAGGAGACATAGTCCAGCGTGCCCTTGATGTCGCTGTTGGCGGGCGCGCGCTTGACCGCCGCCTCGAGCGATTCCTTGGCTTCCCGGTACCATTTCAGGTTTAGTTCACTGTTGGCCTTCAGATACCACGCGTAGGCCGAGTCGGTTCCGTCCGCGATGATGGACTCGAGCAACTCGCGCGCTTCCTTGTGCAGTTCGGCCTCCTGAAACGCCTCCACCAGGGCGAAGGCGACATCCGGATTGGCCGGCGCCCGTTCGCGCTGGGCCTTGAGGAGCGGGATGGCGGTGTCGTAGTCCTTGCGGGCGAGGTGTACTCGGGCTTCCAGCAGGCGGATGGCGAAGGTGTCCCGGCGCTTCAGATAGGTCTGCACCCTCTCCTGCGCCTCGTCGGTCCGGTCCGCGTCCAGAAGGAGCTGGATGTAGATGGAGAAATGATCCGCATCCTCGAATCCCTCGGAGAACAGGGAGGCATACTGCTTGAGCGCCGCATCCGGATCTTCCAGACGGAACAGGAGCGCGGCCCGGCGGGCCAGAAGCTTGAAGGAAGGGAGGGAGTCCTCGCGGCGTTCATCCAAGTAGGAAAGGGCTTCACGAAAATTCTCCTGCTCCATCCAGAACTCCATCAGGTTGTCGAGGTAGGTCGAGTCGGCGGAGTCCCATTGGGTGGCGGCCTTGAAGAAGGGGGCCGCCTTCTCCGTGAGGCTGTCGCGGTAGTAGGAAAGGCCGATGCGATTGAGAACGAGGGCTTGCGTGGTGTGAAGCCAATCCCCTGGGGATTCCGGTCCGGCATCGTCCTCCGGAGGGGCGGTGAACTGGACCCGGTCCAGCGCCTCGCTGAAGAAGGCGTCCAGGCCGTCCCTCTCCTTGGGAGCCCAAACGCCGAGCAGATAACCATAACCGCCGCCGGAGAGCACCTGGAAGCGGTAGGCGTAGATCGTGTCCTCGATGGATTGTTCGTAGTCATACTCGATCCCCTTCACGGCGCCCCGGTCGATCGGGCGCCGTTCCTGGAGCGCCTCGTCGCTGAGGTCCATGCCCATGCCCCCGAAGAGGCCTTGGGCGAGCGGGCGCTGGGGGGCGTCCAGGCCGTCCAGCCAGACCGGCATGACGGCCAGAGCCGAGTCCCTCGGTCCCAACGCCGCCGTCTCGGCCTCCGGCAGGTCGGACCGAACCGTGGGCCAGGCAAACCAGTTGGCGTTGGAGTAGGCCACTCGATAATGGAAGTGAGGGGAGTCAAAGTCGGTCAGTTGCCCGCCTCGCCCGCTGGGAGCGATCCGGTCCGGATCAATGGGGCGAAGCCCGCGGTTGATGCGGTCGGCGGCCCCGGCCACCTCCTTCCGGTGCTTGAGCTGTCCCCAGGTCAGGCACTGGTAGGAGTAGCCGTTGGTGTAGCAGATCCAGATCCGGTAAAAAATGTCGCGGTTGGCCACCCTCGCCTCGGCATCGAACTGCAGGCCGGCCAGCCCGTTGTAAACGGCCGGCGTCACCGGCTCAAAGCGGGCCGAGGTGGCCGCCGTCTTCATGTTGAGCTGCGCGATCTCCACCACCTCCTGCGAATCCTCAAACATCCCTTCACCCGGCCGCTCCGGGATGATGATGTAATACACCTCGGGTCGGAGTTGGCGCAGGCCGTAACGGGCATCCTCATTGACCCGCTGGGCGGGATCGGTCCAGGTGATCCAGGGTCTGCCCGGATGGGTGATCTGCAGGTTGAACTCCTCCAGACGCGTCACCTCGCCCGCCTTGTCCCGCCCGCCCGCCCGCAGCCCGGCGCCGCCCGCGCTCTTGATCGCCGCAATGACGGCGGCCGAGAAGAAGGCGCCGCCCAGGAGGACGGACATGACCAGCGCCCAGATGGCCTGGCCGCGTCCCTGGGTGAACCGGTCCTTTTGGCGCCCGTAGTCGATCAGTCCCACGATGGCCAGGATGATGGCGAGGAGAAAGCAGGACAGGGCCAGCAATCCGATCGAGGCGGTGATGGCCATGTATAATCCGCCGGTGAGGCGGTGCACCGTGCTGGCGACCTGCACGACCAGCCACCCGAGCAGGAAGAACATCAGGGCCAGCACGCACTGGGTGTGGGTGGTCTCGCGGCGCGAGATGGTGACGCACTTGAAGATCCCGGCGACCAGCGCGATGGCAATCGCCGCGGACGTCACGATGCGGCTGATGTCCGTCGCCGCATCCGCCGCACCCAAGAATCCCCAAGTCGCCCCTACCATGATCATGCTGCCTCCTGTGCTGAATGTTGTCCGGGCAGTGTGGAAGCCGGGCGCGGGGCTCTCCATCGAAAAGGACCCGCCCGCGGGGGCCCTTCAAGGCAGTTGACAAAGTCGGCGAGATCAGGCGTTGCCGCCAACTGACCGGCGCGATTCATTTTACTCTTGCTCACCACTGCCACGACCGTGAAGTGCAAGTGAAAGTCTTTCCCCAGGCGCTATTGGGGAAAGAAGGCTGCGCAGCGGGTTGGGTCACGAGGTGAATCATGGGCGACGAAAGCACCCTGTATCTCACCATGTCAAAGGCCCCTCACCCCAGCCCTCTCCCGCCGGGAGAGGCCTTCGACGAGCTCAGTCGAGCGGGGACCTGTCCTCCGCGCGGAGAGAGGCTGCTGCCCTGATCCCTTCACCCTGGGGTGGCATGCTGTTCCCTCTCCCCCCGGGAGAGGGCAAGGGTGAGGGGCCCCTGCAAAATGACAACACGTGGGTCGTTCTTTTCGGGTCAAGTGTAAGAGCATGAGTAGGAGCAAGAAGTGGGCATGGTGCTCTTACCCATTCGGGTCACCCGCGTATGATTGGATCGCGCCCGCACAGCCCTGGCGCATCCTACTCCGCGAGGCAATAGAGGTATTCGTGCCCGCGCAGGAAGAGTTGCCGGCTCACGATGGCGGGCGACGCATCAATGCGGTCCTCCAGGCGATGGCCGCGCTGTCGGACAGATCTCCGGTCTGGCCCACCGGATTGCATTGGGCTGGAGGCGACCCGGGCCTGCGTGTCGTTACAGGGTTTGGGTGGTCAATCCCGCCGCCATCTGCTATGGATCACGCAGAACTCACCATGAAGGGAACGCTCCGACAACGCACGATCCTGCTTTGGTTGGCGGGTCTGATGATGCTTGGAGCCGCACGGCTGGGCCCTGTGGCCCGGGCTTCCGATTTCGACCTCGAACAACGCAAGGCGCGCCTGGCCTGGATCTGGATCCCGCCCGCGCGCGAACCCACGCCCCCGGTCGCCCGCTCCGACTGGCCATTCACGGATGTGGATCGCTTCGTCCTGGCCCGGCTCGAGGCGGCCGGTCTCACCCCTGCCGCGCCCGCGGATGAGCGCACCTGGCTGCGCCGCGTCCATTCCGCCCTCACCGGCCTGCCGCCCTCACGCGAGGCGGTGCAGTCTTTTGTCGAGGACACTTCCCCCGGCAAGCGGGAGCGTGTGGTGGATCAACTGCTCGCCTCACCCCATTACGGCGAGCGCTGGGCCCGCCATTGGATGGACCTGGTCCGCTATGCGGAGACACGCGGGCACGAGCACGACCATCCCATCGCCAACGCCTGGCAGTATCGCGACTACCTCATCCGCGCCTTCAACCTTGACCTCCCTTACAACCAACTCGTGCGGGAGCACGTGGCCGGGGATCTGGTCACGCCTCCGCGCCTGGATCCGAAGACCGGCGCCAATGAATCCGTGCTCGGCACCGGGTGGGCCTTCCTCGGCGAGGAGATTCATTCCCCGGTGGACATCCGCCAGGATGAATGCGAGCGGATCGACAACAAGGTGGATGTGTTCAGCAAGACGTTCCTCGGCCTGACGGTCTCTTGTGCGCGGTGTCACGACCACAAGTTCGATGCCCTTCAGACGCGTGACTACTACGCCCTGGCCGGCTTCTTCCTCAGCTCCAGCTATCGCCAGGTCCGGTTCGAGTCGTCCGAGCACAACCGCCGGGTCGCGGCGGAGGTCGAGGCGTGGCGTGAGTCGCATCGCCAGGCCGTGACGCGTGACACGGCGGCGCAGCTCCGCGCGAGCCTGAGCGACTTGGCCCGTTACCTGGAGGTGGCGCGGGAGATCCTGGCGCAGCCGGAAGGCGGGCGTGTGGCGCGCCGGGATGGGTTGGCGGCCGAACGCGGCCTCGACCCCGCCCGTGTGGGGCGTTGGATGGAGTACCTGGCATCTGCTTCCGAACGGAAGGAGGATCCGCTCCATGGCGTCGCCCAACTGTTGCGCGATGGCGGCGTTGTCACCACCGCCCAGGCCCGAGAGCGCCTGGCGTCGCGAATGACATGGCCCACGGTCGAGCTGCCGGATGCAGCCCGCGTCCTGGTTGATTACCGCAATGGGCCGAACGGTCGCTGGATGGCCGACGGTGTGGCCTTTGGCTCGGGACCGGTTCCGGCCGGGACCGTCGTTCTCGGGTCCACGGAGGCGCGGCCGTTGGAGAAGGTGCTCCTGCTGGGTGCCGCCCGGCGGGATCCGTTCTGGAACCAGTTGCGCACGTCACCGGACAACGAAAGCGAATCCGGAGCGCACGGATCCACGGCCCGGGCCGGCCAGATGATCCGCACCGCCACCTTCGAACTTGGGGTGGGCCGGTTGCACTATCTCATTCAGGGCAAGGGCCAGGTGTATGCCGGGGTCGATTCGCACATCATGATTGCCGGGCCGCTGCACGGCCGGCTGGTGCGGGAGATCGATTCGGGCGACGCCCCGGGGCCGCGCTGGATCATGCATGACCTGACACCTTACCAGGGGCACCGCACGCACCTGGAGTTTTCCCCGGCGGGTCCGGGCGACTTCGAACTCCTCATGGTGGTCGAGTCGGAACAGACGCTCGCGCCACCCGAACCCGTTGTGGTTTCCCTGCCAGAGGGTGGCGACCAGACGCCCTGGGTGGAGGCGTTGCAGGCCTCGATGACCGATGCATGCGAGGCGCTTGAAAAAGGCGGCTTCACTCCCGCGCAGGTCGTGCAGGTCAACTGGATGTTGGCTCATCCGCAGTTGCTGGGCGACCGCCCGGCCCCTTCGGAGCCAGTGCGCGAATTCGTTCGCGGGCTGGATCACTTGCGCCAGCGCGCGCGTTGGGAATCCCGCACCGCGGTGGCCTGGCTGGACGGGACCGGCGTGGACGAGCATGTCCTCCTGCGAGGCAAGCCCCAGTCCCCCGGGGACGTGGCGGTGCGCCGCCTGCCGGAAGCGCTCGACGTGTCGCGTCCGATCACCGTCGCCGATTCGAGCGGGCGACTTGCGCTGGCCGTTGAGTTGACGGATCCGGCCAATCCGCTTGTGCCGCGCGTGATCGTCAATCGCGTCTGGCACCATCTTTTCGGGCGCGGCATCGTGGCCAGCGTGGACAACTTCGGCTGGCTGGGTGACCGCCCCACCCATCCCGAGTTGCTTGACCGGCTGGCCTGGGAATTCGTCCATGAGGACCACGGTTCCCTGAAGTCGCTCATCAAGCGGTTGGTTCTTTCGCGGACCTATGCCATGAGCAGCGCCGACGCCGATCCGGACCGCGCCCGGGAGGTGGACCCTTCCAATGCCCTCCTGCATCGCATGCCGGTCCGCCGTTTGGAGGGCGAGGAGATCCGCGATGCCCTGCTGGCGGTGTCCGGCCGTTTGAATGACACGATGTACGGGCCGCCGGTCCCTGTGCATCTGACTGACTTCCTCACGGGCCGCGGTCGCCCGGGTCAGAGCGGCCCGGTCGATGGCCACGGGCGGCGCAGCCTTTACATCGCCGTGCGCCGGAACTTTGTCCCGATGCTGATGTCGGCTTTTGACCGGCCGACGCCCTTTTCCACGCGCGGGCGGCGCGACGTGACGAACGTTCCGGCCCAGGCCCTGGTGCGGATGAACGACGCGTTGTTCCATGGGCAGGCCGGCGTCTGGGCCCGGCGCATGCTGGCCGAGACGGAGGGAGCCGCGCCGGGTGAGCGCGTGGCGTGGTTGTTTGAATCGGCCTACGCGCGGCCACCGGCGGAAGCGGAGACGACCGCCTGCCTGGAGACGCTCGCGGCGCTTGAGCCCGGCCGCGGGGAGGCCTCGGTGGAGGATTGGACGCAGCTCTGCCATGCGTTGCTGAACGCCAATGAATTCATCTACCTGCGGTGAGCCTCCTCCCATGAAACCGTGCCTCCATCACCCGCCCCACTCACCGGCCCTGTCCTCCGCCGGCCTGACCCGGCGGGAGATGCTGCGGTGCGCCTCCAACGGGTTTGGCGCACTCGCCTTGTCGTGCCTGCTGGGTCCAAACACCCTGCGGGCCGAGCCGAAGCGGTCCCCGCACCCGCCGCATCCCCCCCACTTCGCGCCTCGGGCCCGGAGTGTGATCTTCCTTTTCATGGAGGGCGCGGTGTCGCATGTGGATTCGTTCGACTACAAGCCGATGCTGGAGACGCATCATGGCCAGGACCCGCGCCAGGCGATCGGGCGTCTGGAGAAGACGCAGTTCGACAACATCGGCAAGGTGCTGCGGTCGCCCTGGACCTTCAGCCAGCACGGGCAGAGCGGCCTGTGGGCCAGCGACCTGTTTCCCCACATGGTGCGGCAGGCGGACGACCTTTGCGTGATCCGCTCGATGACCTCGAGGTTTCCCGAGCACACCAGCGCCAACTATTATTTGCACAGCGGCCTGGGTCTGCAGGGCCGGCCAAGCATGGGGGCCTGGGTCGCCTACGGGCTCGGGAGCGAGAACGACAGCCTTCCCGCCTACGTGGTGCTCAACGGCGGCCTGATTCCGCCCGGCGGACTCGACAACTTCAGCAGCGGTTTTCTCCCGGCCAATTTCCAGGGGTCGCTCATCAATGCCCAGGGCGTGCCCATGGCCAACGTGGAGCCGCTGGAGAAGGACCCGTCCCTCCAGCTCACCAAGCGGCACCTGGTGGAACGCCTCAACCGGATCCATCTGGAAACCTCCGCCCACGACGTCGCCCTCGAGGCCGCCATCTTCAACTACGAACTCGCCGCCCGGATGCAGGTCGCCGTCCCCGAGTTGCTCGACCTGCGCGGAGAAAGCGAGGCGACCCGGCGGCTCTACGGCTTTGATGCCGACTTCGAACACACGCGGATCTACGCGCGCGAATGTCTGCTCGCCCGCAGGCTGGTGGAGCGCGGCGTCCGCTTCGTCGAACTCACCATCCCCAACATTCCAGGCTGCGACCGGTGGGACGCCCACAGCGGACTCACCAACAACCACGGCAAGAATGCGCTGGCCGTGGACCAGCCGATCGCGGCGCTGCTCCAGGACCTCAAGGGACGCGGGCTGCTGGATGAAACCCTCGTGGTGTGGGCCGGTGAATTCGGGCGCACGCCCTTTGCGCAGGGTTCGGACGGGCGGGATCACAACGAGTATGCCTTCAGTCTCTGGATGGCCGGCGGCGGCATTCGTGGCGGCATGACCTATGGGGCCACGGATGACTGGGGCTACAAGGTCGCCGAGAACCCCCTCGAGATCCACGACCTCCACGCCACCATGCTGCATCTGCTCGGCGTGGACCACACGCGGTTGACTTACCGCTTCGGCGGACGGGACATCCGCCTCACCGACGTGCATGGCAACGTGCTCCATCCCATCCTGGCGTGAGAGATCGGCGAATGGTTGCGTTGAAAGGAAAGGGCGTGGGATATCGCCGGGCATGGATCTGCCGGACGCGGGCGCCTGGGTGGCGGCGGGACATCCAACGCAGACCAGAGGGCCACAGAGGGGAAGTTGGGGGAGGCTGGCCGGGACCGGCCCATGAACCACGCGCCGCCCGAAGCGCCTCCTAACGAAACGGGAGGGGCAACGCGTTCGTAGTCCCGCCTTTAGGCGGTTCGGTCGTTGCAAGGAGGGGAGGGTGTATCGGGTTCCCACACCGCCATGGCGCCTTCGGACGAGTTTCCATTTTGAGTTTTCCACCGGGGTGTTCATGCTGCCTGGCGTGAAGCGTCCCCTCAGTCTGCTGGTCCTGGTTCTTGTGCTGGTGGTGGCCTGCCTGCGCCCTGCTCAAGGCGCGGAACCGCTCCCGCTCCCCGATGAACTCCCCCGGAGCGCACCGCTTGAACCTGCCGCCGCGCTGGCCTCCTTCCGCATCGTGCCTGGATTTCGTGTTGAACTCGTCGCGGCCGAGCCGCTTGTGGTCGATCCGGTCGCCATGGCCTTCGATGAGGACGGCAGGCTCTTCGTCGTGGAGATGCGCGGCTACTCGGAGCATCGGGAGGATCACCTCGGCCGGATCCGGCTTCTTGAAGATCTCGATGGCGACGGGCGCATGGACCGTTCCACCATCTTTGTGGAGGATCTCGCCTGGCCGACCGCGGTGACCTGCTGGCAGGGAGGGGTCTTTGTCGTCGCAACACCGGATCTGCTCTACTTCAAGGATGCCGACGGCGATCGTCGCGCCGACGAACGACGGGTGGTGGCGACCGGTTTTGGCCACGGCGTGGCCCGCCTCAATGTGCAAGCCCTGCCCAACAGCCTGACCTGGGGATTGGACCAGCGGATTCACGGCGCCACCAGCAACAACGGAGCCGACCTGCAGAACGTCCGCCAGGACACGTCCGGGCCGCCGCTCCGCCTGCGGGGGCGGGACTTTTCCTTCGACCCGCGCCGGCTTGATTGGCGCGCCGAAACCGGGGGCGGCCAGCACGGGCTTAGCTTTGATGATGCCGGGCGGAAATTCGTATGCAGCAACAGCCGCCACATCCAGCAGGTGGTCTATGACGTCACCCTGGCCGATCGACCCGGCGCCTTCGCCCTGCCGGCGCCCCTCCAGGACATCGCCGTGGACGGCCCCGCCGCCGAGGTGTTCCGCATCAGCCCCGACGAACCCTGGCGCATCGTCCGCACGCGCTGGCGCATAGGCGGGCTGGTCGGCGGACCCGTGGAAGGCGGAGGGCGCGTCTCCGGATACTTCACCGCCGCCACCGGGATCATGGTCTATCGGGGCGATGCCTGGCCGCAGGAGGACGGACGCGACGTGTTCATCTGTGACACCGGAAGCAACTTGCTGCATCGAAAGAAACTGACGCCCGACGGCGTGACCTTTCGCGCCGCCCGGTCCCTCTCCGAGGACAAGGTCGAGTTCCTTGCTTCCACCGATAATTGGTTCCGGCCCGTCCAGTTGGCCAACGGACCCGACGGGTGCCTCTACCTGGCGGACATGTATCGCGAGGTCATCGAACACCCCTGGTCCCTGCCGGAATCCATCAAGCAACATCTCGACCTGGACAGCGGGCGCGACCGGGGTCGCATCTATCGCATCGCGCCGGAAACGTTCAAGCCAGCCCCGCCTTCGCGCTTGAGCCAGGCCGCCACCGCCGGGCTGGTCGCCGCCTTGCAGCATCGCAACGGCTGGCATCGCGACACCGCCGCCCGACTGCTGCACGAACGACAGGACCCGGATGCCGTGCCGCAACTTCGAGGTTTGCTCTCAGCCGACGGACCGGCGTGCGGACGCTTGCATGCCCTGCATGTGCTCGATGGGATGCAGGCCTTGGACATCGACCTTTTGGTCGCCGTGTTGAAGGACCCGGACGCGGATGTCCGCCGGCACGCCCTTCGCCTTGCACTCAGCAGGCCGCCAGGTGACCTGGCGCGTTTGCAAGCGCACTGGGCGTCGCTGGCCCGGGATCCCAGCCAGGAGGTTCGCCTGCAGTTGGCATTCTTGATGGCCAACGGATCCTCGACCGCTCATCCGGGCATTTTGGAAGCCTTGGCCAGGCAGGATGCCGGCAATCCCTGGATCCGTGGTGCGCTCCTCGGCGCCCTGCATGACGAAGGGCTTCCCCTGTTCCGGACCCTTGCCGCGGAGCCGACTTTTGTGGACCGTCCCGAGGGCCGCGAGTTTCTCTACCTTCTGGCTCGATGGATGGGCGAACGTGCCCAGCCGGAGGAAAGCATCGCCTTCCTGCACCTGATCGCCAGGGAACAGGATCTCTCACAGGCCAGCTCGTCGTTGGCCGGTTTTCGCGACGGTTGGGAACGGAGCGGCCGGACATGGAAGGACCTCCCGGACAACCATGGTCTGGAGCCACTGCTGACCCGGGCCGTGCGGGTGTGCGCGTCTGCCAATGTGCCCGAGACAGAGTTGCTCGCTTCGATCGCCTTGGCCGGACAGGCCGACCTTGAACGGGCGGGCCCGGCTTTGTTGGGCGTGGTGGGTGGCGACTTGTCCGAAGCGATTCGGCTGGCTGCCTTGGCCGCCCTTGGCCAGTACGACGACCATCGAGTGGCCCGGGATCTTGTCAGCGCGTGGGACCGATACCCGGATGCGATCCGACGCGAGGTGGTCAAGCGCATGCTCGGGCGCGTCGCCTGGACCCGCATCCTGCTCGAGGCCATCCAGCACAGCACCATCCCTTCCGCCGCCGTGGGGCCGGCGCAAGTCGCCACACTGCGCCGGCATCGGGATGAAGGCATCCGCCAGCAGGTGGGTGAGCTTTGGCCGGCATCCCCCGAAGGAGTGGATCCGGTTGAGGCGTTCCGCCCCGCCTTGGAGTTGGCGGGCGATGCGGACCGCGGCAAGGCGGTCTATCGGGAGCGCTGCGCCACCTGCCACAAGGCTGGTGAAGAGGGGCATGCCCTGGGTCCTGCGCTGGAGACCGTCCGCTCCAAGAGCCGGGAGGAACTGATGGTCAACATCCTTCAGCCCAGCCGCGAGGTCGCGTCTCAATATGTGCAATACGACATCGAGACCCATGACGGCGAACAGGTGTCCGGCATCATCGCCCGTGAAAATGCGCAGGAGGTGTTCGTACGCCAAGCCAACGGTCTGGAGGTTGTCCTCAAGCGCTCGCTCATCGGTTCCATGCAAAGCCAGGGCCGGTCCGCCATGCCGGACGGATTGGCGGAAGGCATGACGCCCGCCGCCATGGCCGACCTCCTGGCGTTCCTCACCGCGGCGAAGTGAAACGCCTGGCTGGCACGTCGCCGTCCGGTACTTGCGGGATAAGGCGGCGGATTCCTTCAGGGATTACCGATGTTCTGACTGCGCCGTGAACATGTGAGGAACAAAGTGATCCGGTCCGAACCGCCTGAAGGCGGAACTACAAACTGGCAGCCCCGTAGCCGCCGCCCTGAGGCGGTGGACTCAATCGGCACGTTTCACGTCTTGCTCCGCCTCGTGACCTCGGCGGCTACCCTCAGGCGTCGCCACCGCGGTGAACCGATGACTCGGCCCGGATCGTACGTCCTCCTGTCCACCGGATTAAACTATTGGGAGGAGGGGCAATGGAAGCGCACGCAAGCCGAGATCGAGATTCAGGATGGCGCCGCAGTGGCGCGCCAGGGTCCGATCAAGGTCATCTTTGCCGCGAATCTAAACAGTCCAGGCGCCA
>Ga0302046_10002547_pt1 | contig 16923 bp, 15 predicted proteins | sample RVTome_11_FD_200261 | JGI IMG/M metagenome (GOLD analysis project Ga0302046, IMG submission 200261) | Soil microbial communities from uranium-contaminated site in the Upper Colorado River Basin, Wyoming, United States - RVT147D111 (version 2) ...
TGTACCGACTCGAAAGCGGACGGCGCGTTCCCGGGTGGTCGGACGTCGTATTCTCACCCCTGTTGGTAAACGATCTCTTCTCCATCCTGCGGATGCTGGTGGCTGAGCGCCTGACCGGGGTTGTCCACGTAGGTGGCTCAGAAGCCTGTTCGAAGTACCACTTCGCCCGCGCTGTGGCAGCGTCGTTCGACTTGGACGTCAACCTGATAGACCGGGCCTCCGTGGACGAGATGCGGCTTTCCGCACCACGACCGAAGAACACCTCGTTGGAATCCGATCGTATTCGCCACGTGGTACCGGCCGGGCCGGATCTCCAATCCGGATTGCGCCGTTTTCGTGAACTTCGAGAATCCGGGTATGCAGAAGGACTTCGAACCTTGCGCAAGGGAGTGTGAGAATGCCAATGATGCGATTTGCCGGGCGGAATGTTGGAGACGAACATCCTACCTTCTTCATTGCTGATATCTCGGCGAATCACGACGGTGACCTCGAACGGGCCAAAGCTCTCATTCATCTCGCGGCCGACGCGGGTGCGGATGCCGCAAAGTTTCAAAACTTCCGGGCAGCTCACATCGTCAGCGATCATGGCTTTCGTACCTTGACTCGACAGCTTTCGCACCAGGCGTCGTGGAAGAGATCCGTCTCACAGGTTTATGAGGCGGCGTCGCTTCCGTGGGAATGGACCGCCACGTTGGCTGCAGAATGCGCTGTGGTTGGTATCACATACTTTTCAGCACCCTATGATCTTGCAGCGGTCGATATGCTTGATGCCCACATGCCGATATACAAAATTGGCTCAGGTGATATTACGTGGCCTGAGATGATCCGAGCCGTTGCTCAGAAGAAGAAGCCGATCTTTCTGGCGACCGGTGCCTCGAACATCAGTGATGTCCAACGCGCGATGGACGTCCTCGCCGAATACGCCGTCCCCGTGTGCCTCATGCAGTGTAATACCAACTACACGGCGTCCCGAGAGAATTTCCGTCATATCAACCTGAACGTGTTGACCGCGTTTCGAGTGATGTATCCGGATGTCGTACTGGGGCTCTCAGATCACACACCAGGACACGCGACGGTACTGGGAGCGGTAGCCTTGGGGGCCAGGGCGGTGGAAAAGCATTTCACTGACGACACGTCTCGTGAAGGGCCAGACCACCCATTCTCTATGGACCCAGCCTCATGGAGGGAAATGGTGGAAAGGACGCGCGAACTCGAATTGGCGTTAGGGAGTGCGGCGAAGCGTGTCGCAGACAATGAGGTCGATACCGTGATTGTGCAAAGGCGATGCCTCAGAGCGGCGCATGAACTGGCTGCGGGGTCCACGGTGCAGCGGCGGGACGTGGACATTCTCCGACCGGCCCCTGCGGAAGGTATCTTCCCCTATCAGCTTGATCAGGTCATCGGCATGCGTGTCCGAGCAATCATCCCCGCCGGTGAGCATCTGCAGTGGACGCACTTCGAGTCTTCAACGCATCCTCTACGGTGAAGATCATCTATTTAGGTAACAAACCCACCGTCCACGATCGCAGGTTTCTCGAGGCGTTTCGGGCGTGGCAATGGGATGTAACTGCGGCCTTTGTCGGAGGCGAGCCGATCGGAGTCGCGGACGTGCCGCCAGGAATTCGCCTAGAGCACGTCGGGTCTACACTGGGCGACACTGTGCGATTGGTTCGACACATGATACGTCGAGGAGATCCCGACATTGTCCATGCCGGCCCCCTTCATAGTGCCGGGTATGTGGCCGCGCTGGCGGGTGCCTCACACTGCCTCGCCGCCGTCTCGTGGGGATTCGACATCCTCGTCGAAGCGCGTTCCAGTCCCTCTGCACGCCGCGCCGTGCTGACAGCCCTCGAGGCTTCGCGGCTGGTCGTGACTGACTGTGAAACAGTGACCGCCGCCGCACGCGAGCTGGCGGCTGTGCCGGCCGAGCGGTTCATCACAATCCCGTGGGGAACGGACCCGGCGCGCTTCGTGCCACACGACGAAAGGGGAGAGCGCGCATCAAGCGTCCTGTCAGTGCGATCCTGGGAGCCGATGTACCGCGGGGATGTTCTCCTGGAGGCTTTCGCGATCGCCCTCCGTTCAGTTCCTCACTTGCGGCTCGTCTATGGCGGCTCTGGATCCCAGGAAACGGAGCTGCTTCAGCTGATTCGAACGCTCGGAATACGCAAATACGTCGACACTCCCGGGTTCCTTTCCGCTAACAATCTTGAGAGGGCGTATCGGCAGGCCGACATCTATGTCAGTTGTGCGGATCAGGACGGTTCCTCCGTTTCGCTTCTCGAAGCGATGGCCTCATGTCTGACATGTGTGGTCACGGACAATCCGAGCAATCGGGAGTGGGTCACGTCTGGCGAAACCGGCTTTCTGGCTGAACCCCGGAACCCCCAGTCGTTCGCGAATGCCATCATGCACGCTGCTGCGTTGACGGCGTTGGAGCGCGAGGCATTGGGACGGCGGGCTCGGACAAGGATTCTGGAAAGAGCGGATTGGCGGAGGAATCTTCCCCGGCTCAAAACTGCTTATGAGGGTATGGCTGCGGGGAGTCGGCTGACGTGCTGAGCGTTCCACGGGAGCGAGTTGTCGCGGTCGTGCAATGTCGAGCGAATTCGTCGCGTTTGCCGGGGAAAGCCTTCTTGATGATTGGTGGCCGACCGCTATTGGCGCGGGTCATCCAGAGAGCGCGGGCGGCGAATACGATTCACGAGGTCGTTGTAGCAACAACGAACACAGGGGCCGACGACGCCACGGTCGATTTGGCGACACGGTTGGGAGCTGCTGTTTTTCGCGGCTCGGAAGACGACGTGCTCGACCGGTTCGCCGTCGCGGCGCGCAGGCACTCGGCGGACATCGTCGTGCGTATCACGGCTGACGATCCCTTCAAGGATCCCCATGTTACGGATCTCGTGGTAAACCGTCTCCTCGAGGACGAGTCGATTGAATATGCGAGTAACACAATTGCTCCCACGTGGCCGGAAGGATTGGATGTGGAAGCGTTGCGAGTCGGCGCGCTCGAACGGGCCTGGAGGGAGGCGCACGACCCGGTCGACCGGGAACATGTGACGACGTACATATGGCGGCATCCGGATCTCTTCCGGTTACACAGTGTGGAGTCCGACAGGAATCTGTCGCATTTACGTTGGACCATTGACTATCCGGAGGACTTGGAGTTTGCTCGGACGGTCTACGAGCGGTTAGGCGACGACGTATTCGGGATGGAGGCCATCCTTGCGCTGGTGCAGGAGGAGCCAGCCCTTCTCGACCTTCCACGCCGCGTGCTCCGAGACGCGGCATATCGTGCACAGCTTGCAGACAGACATGATGCCAAAAATGAATAGCAAAGTGCAGTTGACCTTCCACCGGGTTGGAGAACGTGAACGCCAATACGTTGCGGAAGTGTTGGATGCGGAGTTCAGAACGTCGATGGGGAGTATGATGACCAGCCGTCTGGAAGCGTGTTTTGCCGAGCTGATTGGTACGCGCTTCGCGATCTCGTTTATTAACGGAACGGCAACTCTCCACGCGGCGTTGGTTGCGGGTGGAGTGCAACCTGGGGATGAAGTTATCGTCCCGCCGCTCACGATGGCGAGTACCACGTTCGCCGTGTTGCATGCGGGAGCGCACCCCGTATTCGCGGACGTAGACCCGGCAACATGGAATATCGATCCCGAATCGGTGGCTCGTCATATCACCGACCGTACACGCGCCATTGTTCCGGTTGCGTTGTTTGGGCTGTCGCCGGATATGGTCCCGATCATGGAACTGGCCGCTCAGCACGAGCTGTTCGTCTTGGAAGATGCGGCCGAGTGTTTCTTGGGTGATTACCGAGGCAAGCGCGTCGGTGGGGTTGGACACGCGGCAAGCTTCAGTTTTCAAAGTTCAAAGCACCTGACAGCTGGAGAAGGCGGGATGATAACGACGTCCGACCCTGACTTGGCCGACCGCATTAGGCGATTTGGAAGCTTGGGGTATGCCAGTGTCGGACGATCGCGTGGTAAGATCACGAAGGAGACTATCCAGGACCCCGCGTACCATCGCCACAGCATGGTCGGGTGGAACTACCGGATGCCTGAACTGTGCGCTGCGGTCGCCCTAGCCCAGGTTGAACGCGCGGCGGAGTTGGTGGCTGCACGCGTGAGGGCCGCCACGATGTTCCAGGAAGTCGTCGGGGATTGCAGTTGGCTTACTCCGCAGTTCGTGCCTGAAGGACATGGACACACTTATTGGACGTACGCTGTGCGCTTGATAAACGATGGTTCTTTTTCGTGGTACGATTTCCGACGTGAATACGTCAAACGAGCAGGACACGGAGTCTACGCAGCGTGGCAGCTGACCTATTTGGAACCATTCCTCCGAGGGCAGCGTGGTGGGACGTCGCATGCGGGACAGCGCTACGACGTGGGACTCTGTCCTGTGGCCGAAGCGGTCCAGCCCACGTTGTTGCAGTTTCCGACCAACTTTTTCGATTCGGAAGAGGCCGAGCGATCGGCGGCCGCCCTTGGCGCCACCATCGCGCATTTCGGCCGGTGACCGAGAATCACCAAGCCTGCATTGCGACATCCGCGACGCGGTGGGAAAGGGCCAAACGGTGGATTGATCAACGGACCGGGGGGTTGGCCGGGGAGTTCGTTGTCCTCAGCGGAAGTACGGTCCTCCTGCAGGGTGCCACCGTCATTGTCTCGGTCGTCCTGGCCGGCATACTCGGCCCCGTTCTGTACGGGGACTGGAATCTCGTCGTCATAGTCGTGACGTACCTTTCCTACCTCCAATTCGGTGTTACAAACGCGATGAACCGAGAAGTTCCCATCGCGATCGGCGCCGAGGAACTCGACCGGGCTCATCTCATCAGGTCGGTCGCCCTGGGAGGATCCCTTGTAGCCGCGCTCCTGGGCGGCGTTATCATCACATGCATTCCGCCTGATTGGATATCGCCGAACCTCCGGCGTGCGGCATTGCTTGGGGGGGCGGTCTACCTCTTTGGTTACCATGCGTTTGCATACATGAAGACGCATTTCGAATCGGCGATGCGGTTTGATCGGTCCAGCATGCTCAAGGCCATACTGGCAGCGCTGACGATTGTCCTAACGCTACCCCTTGCCGTGCGTTGGGGCGTTTCCGGAGCAATCACAGGTCAAGGGTTGGCTTACCTCGCTGCCTCCGGTCTTGCGTTTGTTTTGACGCGCGTGGATGTTCGACCGGCCTTTGATCTCACCGATTGGAAGCGGCTCGTGCAGATTGGGCTGCCTATTATGCTCGTCGGTATCGCGTACACGGTTCTCACGACGATTGATCGCTGGATTCTCATTCGGTACGTTGGTGCGGAAGCCGTTGGTTTGTACGCGTTCGTGGTCCGCCTGCTATCGCCGACCCTGTTGCTAACCGGCCTGATTGCGGCACAGATGTACCCACGCGTTGCCCAAGAGTGGGGAAGGAATCGCAGTGTCAGTTCACTAATGCCGCTCGTCAAGGGGCAGGTGATCGCGACGCTCGGCCTGACAGGGGCCGTGAGCGTGAGTCTTCTGGCAATCCTACCCGTAGTCGTCCCCAGGCTCTGGCCGGATTTCTCCAGGAGTATGGAGATTCTCCCGATCCTGTTGGTTGGTATGTTGTTTCTTCCGCAGTGTGGCATCTTCGGCGTGCTGTTGAATGTGTTGGATCGCCAGGTGCCGTACTTGCTGGTTCAGGTCCTCATGGTTGGTCTGGCCTTGGCCATCGGGATACCGCTTACCAAGGCCTTCGGCCTCATCGGCACAGCCTGGGCTGCCTCCGCTACCTACCTGTTATATCTGGTGTCGATGATCGTCGTGACCGGATTCGTGCTCCGGGCCGTCCAACGCGAATTCGAGCCCGGGCGTGGTCGACGATCTTGACGCACTCCTTCCTGAAATGGAAGAGTATGTTCGATACATCGATTCGGGTCACGCCCGTCCTGGTGTCCGCGCCGTCACTCGATTGTACGGACGTATCATACCTTTGTTGCCGAAACCCCATATCATACCCGATCCGTGTGACATCCTGTTGCTTTCACCCTCCCCTTCGTGGGCGCGAAGAATGGAGCCCTTGGAAGCGGCCTTGCGTGCGCGTGGTGTGTCGTTCAGGCATGTGGTTCGCCCGACCCAACGAGCCATCATTCGTAACCGGCTCTATGCACCGTCCACGATGCACATCCCGCACCGATGGCGGTACCTCGCGGGATATGCAGAAAGACTCCTGGCCACCTACCGGCCCAGGGTGATCGTACAGTTCACGGATTCGGATCCCCTCTCCTACTTCATCGCGCTAAGTTCGCGGCTTCGGGGTATCAGGACCGTGAATATCTCACACGCCGTGCTCGTACCGCATGTGTTGAAGTCGATGTTTTGCTTCGATTTCTACTTTGTCTTTGGACGGAGTTCAATCCAAGGGGCTGAGCGGTCTTCCGTTCGATTCGGTTCATCGAAACTGGTGGAAACCGGTTACTTACTCCTGGACAGGCAACTCGAGATGCCGCCACGGTCGGATGGCAATGCCATCCTGTTCTTTTCGACGTGGCTCTACAATACGTCCGCCGGGTTCGCGCGGGCCTATGATTCGGCTGCGATGCACTGCTTTGAGACGATCGCGGAGTGGGCAAAAAAACAACGTCGCTACGAACTGGTGGTACGACCTCACCCAGACGAGGATCCCTCTCTGGTGACGAGCCGCCTGGGGCACCTCCCCAACGTGAAGATCCTCCCAAAGTCTGTCTCGATGGCCGAGTCGTTGCGAATGACCAGCGCGGCCATTGGAATGGTAACGAACGCCTCGATTGAAGCGGCCGTGGCCAATCGTCCGTTTACGTCAGTCTTTCCGGCCGGGGTGTGGGACGGTCATCTGGATCTCGAAAAGTACTATGGCCGACGTGCCACCAATGCCGATGAACTCTCCATGAAGCTCGATCGGCAGTTTGAGTACTTTGATAGCGCGTTAGATGGCTGTCACGCATACGCGAAGCACCATCTAGCCTACACGTTCGATAGCATGGACGTTGTCACGAACTGCCTCGTACAGATCAAGGATGATCGGGAGGATTTCCAGTCCCGCTTCCTGCCGAGCGTGCTCGCTGGCATGCGTAGGTTCTAGCGGGGTGCTGAAAACGGTTCCCGGAAGCGCGCGTTGGGTCGCGGCCTTCGGATCCCCGGGGCCACCTCAAACTCCTCCACCTGTGGCCAGGTCAAACTCCTCAACCGTGGTACACTGGCGAGACATGGTGACCTTACTTTGCAGCGCCTTGCTTGGCAACACGGGCGGCGGCTTCTTTGAGGCGCCAGCGCTTCCCTTCGAGTTTGAGCAGAGGGCCGTGGTGCATGAGCCGGTCGAGGATGCGCGTGACGACGACCGCCATCCCCAAGGAATCGCGTCCGGTCGTCCAGGGGACGGTTTCGAGGTGATGATCGTCGAGGCTTTTTTCGTAGCGGGCCACGATGACGTCGGAGAGCTCGTCGCCGGCCGCGTGGTGAAACTTGCAGAGAAAGAGATCATCGACAATGAGGAGCTCCGCCGTGGTCATCTGCGGCGCTTGCGCAGGGTGCCCAGCTCCCGCGCTTCGATGAGGTCTTCGACGAACTGGTGCGCTTCCCGATAGTGGATTATGTAGCCGCGCCCCACGGCCAGGGTGGTGTGCGCGTCGATGAGCCGGGCCTTGCGCAGGAGTCGCGTCGTCTCGCGCGAGGGATTGAAGAGGCGATCCGACCCCTCCAGGGTGAAGCTGCCCTTGCGCGCGGACTTCTCGTGGCGGCGCAGGGTCTGTCCGCGAGCATCGAGGGTCTCGAGGTCGCGATCAAAGATGCTCACGGTCACCGTGGTGTGCGGCGCGGTGGGGAGCGTGGCATAGTAGGACCCGTCGACCTACACCAATCCCGCGTCATCGACCGTGCGGACGCCTTGTTGGAAAAGCCGGAAACGCGCCGCGGGCAGCGGACGCGGGGGATGTTCCTCGCGAAGCATCTCGAGCACCTGCCGCCTCGTAAAGATCGGGTTTGCTCGCCCCCTGCTTCAGGTTGTCGAGGACGCAATATTGGGGACAACCGCCAAACGCGCGGAAGGCGGCCTCGTTCAGCCCAGCCCAGCTCGGCCCAGGCCCGAATCTGGTCAACCCTTTCGTGCCAACAAGAAAAACCAGGGCATCAGGAGAGGACCTGAAACCTGAAGGCGCCGCCCGTCTTCGAGTGTTTCGGTGTACGTGCCCATCTTACAGTGATTTGGCTTTGGAAGGTCAACGTCAATTTCAAAGCGGTTCCATTGAACCTGCGTGTAACCATTGGCGCGAAAGAGCGCCTGGACTACCGGCAATGAATAGACGTTGTAAAAGCTTTCGCGTGCCGTTTTGAGATTCTCATCATACTCCCGAATTTGGGTCGTGCAGGAAACCGGGCCGTCGAAGAAGAGGGATGTGAGGGCGATCCACGGGGCGTCCAGGCTTGCCATGACCCTAATCGGTTCCTCGCATTCGGGCAGCCAGCTGAGTGTTTGATACGACACGATTCCATCGAAAGCGGCTACGTGTTCCCTCTTGAGGTCATACAAATCCCCACATTCCAGTTGGCAGTTGTCCATCCCGCGCCGACGGAGCGCCACATTCCCGCGTTCGACGATGTCTGCATTAAAGTCCACCCCGATGAAGGAGCTGTCCGGGAATCTCGTTCCCATGTATGCCACGTTAGCTCCCTGACCTGCGCAAAGGTCGAGGATTCTCAACTCGTCAGTTTCGTTGAGGCACCCAAGCTTCTGGAGCCAGTCGCAGAACGCAACTGTGCTTCGATAGGGTTGATCGAATTGTCGCTCATGGTACTCCTTGTTTACGTCGGCTATCCATTCCGTCGTGCGTTGGTTCTCCATTGGTATGCCAGTGTCTGGAGTTGTCTGATTATAGTCATCTCGGCCGTTCCTTCCAGTCGTCGTGACCGCCATCGCCTGATCTTGCGCTGGCGACGGTCTTGCCAGGCGAACGTGGCCGGATGAATCGATTGATTTGCCGCCCGATTTCGGAACGTAGGTTCATGAAGCGCTCTACCTCGTCCGGCTCGTGAAGACGACTACTCGCCACTGTAAGCTCCCACGAAATTGCGGCCGCGATTCCCAGAAACGCACCTGCCATCAGGGAAAGGAAACCTTTGATAATCAGGCTTCGTCGATCCGGAAAGATTGGCAGTTCCGGTGTTTCGATGGTTGTAATCACGGGCGTATTCCTGACCTCCTCGATGCGGGCACGCTCGTACGATTCGCTCAGCGTTGAGTAGACCTGCTGTTTAGTCACAACATCACGCTGCAGCCGGTCATGTTGGAAGGAGAGCGAAGACGAGGTTCGGAACCCTGCGTTCTCTGCCAAGAACTGCTGCAAGCGATCTTCTGAGTGGCGCAACTCATTCTGAGCCTCGTCGAGTCGTTGTTCGACGAAACGTCGCTCCGATGTGTATTGTGACTGGCGCCGAGAAACGTTGAAATCATTGACGATTTCCAGGAATCGATTCGCAACCTGCTTCGAGAGGGATGGAGAACGGGTCCGCACGGACAAATTGACGACGCCCGTTTCCCGTGTGGCCGTTGCGTCGAGCCGACGACCGAGCTCGATGACAGTCCGCTCCAGTGTTCGCTCTGGTGTTTCGGCCTCGACCTCGAGGAGCTGAGACAGGCTGCTGGTTGTGTCGGTATCACCGACTTTGTAGGGGGTTGAGGCGACCGCGCGCAAGACCCCACGTGACCGGAGGAAACTCGCGTAGAACGCTGGTGATTCACTGGATTGCGCGTTAGGTATGGCGATTCCCAATTGAGCGGACAGACCGATGAGTTGGGAGTTGGGCTGTTGAGAGTGGGGCGTAAAGGAAGCATTTGCTGTGTACGTTCGAGCCTGGAGCAGGGTGAAGCCGCAGACGATTGATGGAATGGCCAACGTGATTGCGAGAATCCAAAGGCGATACTCGAGAACAATGTTTGCCATCCGTAGGAGTGGGACGTAGTCGGTTCGTGAGGTTCCACGGTCGACTCTCGTGCCGGCTGGCTCGATGTGGTTGGTCGGACGATCATCGGACGTTCTCATGGTCTGCATCTCTCAGGACTTTGGTACCCCTTGCGGGGACCGAGTGCACAGGAAACGAGGGGTTCAATCTAGTCAGGCGTGTCACTGAACACGACTTTCGCGATCCGGCGCGGCCCTCTCAGTCGGCGAACAGTAGTATTGACCAGGGGTTCGTTTCAATGGTTCCCTTGGATTTCAATCCGACGATGCTCTCGAACATCACGTATGGTGAGGTCGAGGGACGTCCAGCACGGGTTGAGGAAAACTTGATTCTGACGGCGGCGGAGCGAGCGACGAAGTGAAGGCGGCGGTGACAAGGTAGTAGGGGAGGAAATCGAAACTCGTGAAAAACAGGTCAGTGTCCGTGAATGCTCGGAGCATTACAGCAAACAACAGTACCGAGTAGAGGGGGGTCGTGACGGCGTGTCGGATCAACGCCATCATAGCCATACCGACAAAGACGAGCGAGGCAGCCCCAATCCTGGCATGAAATGACAAATAGGAGTTGTGCAGGTTGTAGTTGAAGCGATGCATTACATCGTCAGATAACCAATCTACGCCGAATAAGAGCCCTCTCAGATTCAGGCCCGTTGTGTAGTGATTGAAAATCTCGATTCTTCTATCGGCGGTCAGACCCTTGGCGCCAAAGTACTGGAAATACGTGCCCACTGTTTCGACAATGCGGTCTAGGACCGTGGGGAATGCCAGTGTCGCAACAATCGACGCCATGCCGATCAAGTACACCGTACTCCGCGAGCGCCGCCAGGTGATCAGGAGCAATCCCGTCACCATGACAGCGCTGCTCACGATTCCGGAACGACCAATCGCCCAGACAGACGTAACCAATGTCAGCAGGGCGGGGAGGACGGAAATCGGTCTGCCCTCCTTGACCATCACAACATACAGCGTTGCCGCGGATGCAATCATCAACCATGAAATACCGTTTCGACTCGATGTCCCGAGCACAAAATTGGGATCGGTAGTAAGGATCGCGTGATAGAAGAAGTACGCAAACACGGCCAGAAACAGTGCGTATACGGGTTGCCAATGGACTCGATGCCGCCGCATGACCAGGACGATCCCAACGTTCGAGACAACCAGCGCCAAATCACGAAACGAGAGGATGCTCGCGCGCTCCGTGATCAGTGATGAGGCGGTGTACGCGAGAATGATGCACGCGATGAGATAATACAGGGCGGCGTCCTCGCGTCTGGCCCCACCCAGTCCGATGGCGAACGCGATCAAACCAATAACGATACTGACGATGACGCCGCCTCCGCCCAAGTACGCCGCCACGGCGGCGGCGAGGTAAACTGGGACAATAAAGGCAACCCACCAGCCGACGACGAGAGGCCCGCGGCCGAGCGGGTCGGGGGTTCGAGTTCGTGTCGTCTCAGACGTCGCGGGACTGGTCACAGGAACCACCGGGACGTCGGATCGTTGCCCGACCTGACCGATCCATAGCGCATGGCTGGTGTTGAAGCTTCGATTCGGGGTAAGGGCGACGACGAGGGTGGCCGACGCCAGCGTATAGCATCAAGTGTTTGACCAACCCTAAGACTAACTGTGGCCCTTCGTTGCGTCCAGCAATGACCGATTGCGAGGCGGCACGTCTGGCCAGTCACTCAAAGAATTAGCTCCAGACCGGGAAGCAACACGATTGGGAGCACCAACAGTGTGAGGGTCACGTGTGGGTTGCGTCCTTTCCATTTGCCTGTCCTGACGGTTTGTGAAGATCGGCTGTGTCCGCGTATGGCGGTAGCCGATGGACACTGGTATGTCGAAAGGCCGAACCTGAATTCCTCCCGCTTAATGGCCACACCATCGTCGTGCTGGAGACTTGGCCCTGTGCGGGTTCAAAGTTGCTGTGGTTCTTCCAGAATCCGAAGAAGGTAGGCGCCGTATGTACTGTGTCTGAGAGGTTGAGCGAGTTCCCGAAGCTGCTCTTGATTGATGTAACCCTTTCGATAGGCGATTTCTTCGGGACACGCGATCTTCATGCCTTGCCGGTGTTCAATCGTCTTGATGAACAAGCCGGCATCCAGGAGCGCCTCATGAGTGCCCGTGTCGAGCCATGCAGTTCCTCGTCCCAGACGTTCGGCCACTAACCGCCCATCCTCCAGGTATTTCTTGTTGACGTCCGTGATCTCGTATTCACCGCGGGCAGAGGGTTTCAGCGACTTTGCTATTTCAACAACATCCGTATCGTAGAAATAGAGTCCCGTGACGGCGTAGTGGGATTCCGGCACGCTGGGCTTTTCTACGATACCGATGACCGTCCCGTCCTGGTCGAAGGCCGCTACACCGTACTGGGAAGGATTCTGAACGTGGTAGCAGAAGACCGTCGCACCATTTTGCCTCTCGTTGGCGCGCTTGAGGGAATCGATGAATTCGTTTCCATAAAAGATGTTGTCGCCGAGGGCGAGGCAACAGGGTCGACCGGACACAAAGCCTTCACCGATGAGAAACGCTTGCGCAATCCCTTCCGGCGAAGCCTGCACGGCGTATTGGATCTCCAAGCCCCACCTTGTTCCGTCTCCCAGGACCCGTTGGAACGCCGAAAGATCGCGTGGCGTGGATACGAGGAGGATTTCCCGAATCCCGGCTAACATCAGTGTCGTCAGCGGATAGTAGACCATCGGCTTGTCGAAGACAGGCAGTAGTTCTTTGGACGCGGCTTGACTGGCAGGATACAATCTCGTCCCGCGGCCGCCTGCCACGATGATACCCCTTCGTGAAACGGACTGTCGTGGTGACATAGACCTCTCAGGAGGGTGATGGGACGCAGATCGGAGCGTACACCGGAGGCGGAGGGTTGGCGGCGGTGACGATTCTGTAACGGTCGCTCAATGGCTCTACTGGTTTTCGAATACTCGGTCGAGCAAGATGATGACGGTGGTTAACGCCGTCAAAGCCTGCGCGATGCCGCTGAGCAGGAGCGGAATGCTGATACCCCGTTCGCTGGGATCCTTCGCAGGAACGACGACCACAGCGCCCGCCTCTGGTCGATTGTCCTTTGGCTGAATTAGGCCGTTCGGTTGTTGCACGAAGGTCTTCCCCTTGTCCGCGTTCCGAGTGTACCCTCCCGCGGCGTCGACATAATAATCGGTTCCACGGTCGGGGATGTACGTGACGCTGGTCGGTGAAAGGACGGCTCCTTCAACCTTGACGGTTGGTACGTATCGCGGAATGTGAATTGAATCACCGAGCGACAGGAATAGATTATCTCGATGCTCGGGATTCTCGATCACGTCACGGAGGTCAACACTTATACGACCAACGCCGCCCTGTGCACGGAAGAATCGAATGCCGTTGGCATAGGCATGGCGCGTCAACCCACCGGCTTGTCGAATGATCTCTGAAATTCGGACTGCCTTCGATGATAGCGTGTAGTGTCCCGGGAACTCCACCTCACCAGTGATAACCACGTTTTGTGGCGGTTCAATTCCTGGTTGCCGGCGAATAAACACGTGGTCCGACGGCTCGAGAATGAAGTCATCAGACCGCTGAGGACCGGTCGGGCGACGAATGTAGGCGGTCGGATCAAAAACATATGACGAATCCAGAGGCACCCGGTACATCTCCGCCAGGGAATCTCCTGACTCGGACGGACTCTTCAGCATGCGTGACACTTCGGCGTACAACAGAAACGCCCGATCCGTCACGCCGCCCGCCTCGAGAACTGCGTCGCGCAGCGTCATGGAGTCCGAGAATTCGAATTCACCGGGGTCCTGGACTTCACCAAACACGGAAATGGTCCGAACGGGGCGGAAATCGGTCCTCGAGAAGACCGTCACGTTATCCAACGATCGCAGTGTGGGGTTGTCTGGTGGTTCGCTTCCGTCCAGCGGGAGCGCGACTGGTATCATGAAGAAGGTGGAATCCGGTCGTATCCGGCGAATCTGGACTCGACCTGAGTATGTCTCCGGCTTGAGTCCCCCGGACGCTTGTATCAGGGCCCACAGCGTCATGCCGGCTACCAGCTGGTAACTGCCAGGTTGCCAAACGCTACCTTGGATCGTGACGTTGTCCCGTGAACGACTGCCAATGCGGAATATGGTGATGCTGTCCCCGTCGAATACCGCTTCCTGGACGGTGGTGTCCACCATCACGGCGCGAAGGTCGACGGTGATCACCGTCCGATCGATTCCGGGTTGAACTCGATCGTCGAGCGGCAGGATGCGGGAAACAGTGGCGTTCGCCACGTGGGCGTCGGCGGCCAGTCCTCCCGCCGCTTCGATCAAGTGGCGCAGCGATTCACCGGGTCGTGCTTCATAAATGGCGGGACGCCTGACCGCCCCCGTGATCTTGACACGCGGGCCGGCAATGGGAACGAAGATGACGTCTCCGGTCTGGAGCGATACTTCCACGGACGCGGCCCCCGTGAGCAAGTAATCATAGAGGTCGTAGGTTCCTAGGAGGGCTACGCCCCGCCGTATGTGAACTTGTCTGAAATTCGCCAGTTCGGTGAGTCCTCCCGCTTCGTACAGCGCACTGAGTGGAGTTGCTGTGGCCGCTAGTGGATATATGCCCGGGCGGTTGACCTCCCCCGTCACGGCGACCGAAATGATGCGAACCTGTGAGAGATGAAGGGTGAACTGTGTTGTGCCGGTTCGAATCCCTGAAAACGAACCTGCCAGACGATTCTCGAGGAGGATCCGAGTCTGAGCGAGGCTCAATCCGGCTACGCCTACCCGTCCGACATCCGGGATGACGATAAACCCTTCCGTGGCGACAGCAAGTTGGTTGGCACGCTCCACATCTCCTGACAGGAACAGAACGAGTTCGTCACCAGGACCCAGGACATAAGACTCGGATGCTGCGGCGAACGGGGGTGGCTGGAACTCGGTGGTTGGCTGGCGGAACGTCTCCAGCCCAAACAGGCTCAACTCCCGCGGTGCTCGTTCCTCGGCCAGGATGGAATCGAGTCTGAGAGAGTCCTCCAGTAGCCGAAGTGACAGGGTATCTCCTGTCAACAACAGCGAATCGCGGAGCGTGAAGTTCCCCAGCCCGAGTACTCGCATCGCAGCGAGGATGTCCTGGCCCGGCGCTGGTGCCGCAACGCTGTCGGTTCCTACATTCAGGTAGGCGTCGAGCATGCCCGAGGGCAGGCCGGCCGCCCGGAGCTGGGCTCGGATCTCATCCATGCTCAGTCCGGATGCTCGTATACGTTCGAGGATCAACTGGGCCTGCGTTGGATCCTGAAGGATCGCTTCAGCTTGCTCTCGCGTTACGGGGACTTGTTGACCGCCTGCCTGCGCGGATTCAAGCAGAGTCCCCGCGGCAATGAGGAGACCGGCGAAGAAGTATCGTCGGATCACTGGATGGCTTGGGGAAAGTCGTTACAGGGCTGGTTGGGTTCGCATTGTCGAACCCAAGATGGCTGGTAAGTGTCAGTAGGTCAAGGGTTTACGTTGACGCTAATCGGAAACCCGGTCCGCCTGCCAGATCCCGCTGGCACTGCTCAGCTGCCCTGACCCGTGGATCGTCGTGCAGATCAGGGACCCGGTCATCTGCCGCGGCCTTTCCCCGGAGGCAAGCACGCCCCGATAATCGCAGTCCCCGATCCGATAGTCTACCGTCTCGCGGCCTACGCGACCGATAGCGATGCTAGCGCTCCCGGTCGCTGCGGCACCCGGAATGTCTCCATAGGAACACTGGGAGGTTCTGGAGAATTGTCCCGAGAAGTGTTCACCATCCTGGTGGATATCCACCGTCCCCAGAAAGCGGCAGGAGTTCGTGATGCTCTCGATGCTCTCGGTCACGGTCCAGACCCCGTCTATATCGGGGATCTCGTCTGGTGACAGGCTCTCACCGCAAGCCACGCTGATGAGTATCGCCGTGGCTCCTAGGGCCGTTTGTTTCATGCAAACCTCCGAATTTCCCCGGCGATTGGCGCCGCAGATGCAGGTCAGGGGAACCGAGGGACGTTGGGCGGGGCAACCGCTCGCCCGCGTTACATATTCGGCATTCTTGGTATTATGCATTAGCCACCGGGCACCAACCCACACCTCACAAGGGTCTGCCCGGGGGTGGTCCGTCGAGAACGGGGGCCTCATTATTCTTGTTATTGAATCCCTAGTCAATAGTGAATTGTTTTGACCATTGAGATCACAGTTCCTGTGGAACGAGCCGTCCTGGTGGCCGCCCCCCAACGCGGCTCGCGGGACGACAGGCAAGCTTCAGACCACGTCGAGGAGCTTCGCAGGCTGGCAGATACGGCCGGGGCAGACATCGTGGCGACCCTGGTCCAGCGGATAAACCGTCCATCCCCTCAGTTCTATATTGGGGCGGGAAAGGTCGAGGAGCTCAAGAACGCGGTCGAAGCGTCCGGAGCGACGGTCGTCATCTTCGATGAAGAGCTGGCTCCGGTCCAGGGGAAGAACCTCGAGCGGGAGCTCGGCGTCCGCGTCATCGACCGGGCCGAACTTATCCTCGACATCTTCGCGACCCGGGCCCGCACCAGTGAAGCGAAGGTGCAGGTGGAACTGGCGCAGTTGGAGTACCTGCTGCCGCGACTGGCCAGAATGTGGGTCCACCTTTCGAGGATTCGCGGTGGAATCGGGCTTCGTGGACCCGGGGAAACCCAGCTGGAAACCGACCGCCGCCTCATACGTCGCAAGATCAGCACGCTCAAGGGCAAGCTCGACAAGTTAGCCAGGCACCGGGAAACCATACGAAGGGGAAGACGCCCGATCCCCACGTTCGCCCTCCTGGGGTACACGAACGCCGGAAAATCGAGCCTGCTGCGTGCGCTTACGAAGGAAGACGTGTTTGTCGAGGACCGTCTGTTCGCCACCCTCGACACGTTGACTCGCGAGGTCTTCGTGCCGCCCAACTCTCGCGTGCGGGTCATTGATTCGGTCGGGTTCATCCGCAAACTCCCGCAT
>Ga0302046_10002548_pt1 | contig 16922 bp, 19 predicted proteins | sample RVTome_11_FD_200261 | JGI IMG/M metagenome (GOLD analysis project Ga0302046, IMG submission 200261) | Soil microbial communities from uranium-contaminated site in the Upper Colorado River Basin, Wyoming, United States - RVT147D111 (version 2) ...
AGCCGCATTCGGGCCTTCACGCTCCTGGTCATGGCCTTCTACGTCGGCCGCAACGCGCTGCTCGCGGTGTAGGATAGGAGCCACCATGCGGCTCGCCATCGCGCTCCTCGCGCTCGGCACCCTCGCAGGTTGCAGCACCAAGTACGATCTGTCCGGCGGCGACTGGACGAAGCCCGGCAGCACGATCCAGGAGGTCACCTACGACGAGATGGAGTGCGTGCGCGCCGCCCGCGAGGCCGGGTACACGCCCGACCTCATCGTCGGCGGGCTGGCCGACGTGGGGCGCTATTTCGTCGAGGAGCGGCAGCGCGGCGGTGCCTACTGGAACTGCATGCAGGCCAGGGGCTACCAGCCCAGTCGATCCTAGCGGCCGCCCCCGCGGCCGCGGGCCTCGAGCGAGGTCAGCGGCTCGTTGCTGACGCCGCGCAGCGCGAGCACCACGCCGCCGGCCGTCAGCAGGATCCCCGGCAGGTCGAGCCTGCGCATCCCCCATAGCGCCATCGCCGCCCCCGCGAGCCCCGCGAACAGTCGGGCCGTGGGTGACCAGTGGGTCTGCAGCAGCTCGAAGACCTCCCCGCCCCGGGGCGGCCGCGGCCGTCCCTGCAAGCCGGGCACGCCGCCCGGCTCGTCGTGGACGTCGAGCTGGTTGATGACCTCGCGCACGCCGGGCACGCTGCGCACGCGACGCACGAGCCGGTCGACGTCGTCGGCCAGGACCGGCCCGCGCAGGCTCACCCGACCGTCGATGACGGCGGCCTCGATCGCCCCCGCGTGACCGATCACCGAGCCGATCCGCGCTCGGACGCGCTCGTGGAGCACGCCATCGCTGACCTCGACGTTCACCAGCCGGCTACGCAGCTCGGCCACGACCCCGCGGGCACGGTTGCCAACGTCACGCGACGTGGCGTCGACGGCGTCGCCGGTGCGGTGAGCGGCCCGGACGAGCTGGTCGCGCACGAGCGCGCGGCGCCGCCGGCCGCGGTCGGGGTCGAGCATGTACATGAGGCCGGCGCCGGCGGCGACGGTCGTCAGCAGCCGCAGCAGCAGCATGGCTCAGGCGGCTTCGGTCGCGCGGTCGCGGATCGACTGCACGCCCGAGTGGCGCGCGCAATGCGCGCAGCAGAAGAACCGCCCGGAGGCCTCGACGCCGTGGCCGACGACCTTGCAGCCGCAGTGCTCGCACACCGGCGCCAGGCGATGGATGGCGCACTCCAAGGAGTCGAAGGTGTGCGTCGCCCCGGCGACGCTGACCTGAAACGCCTTGTCGTAATCGTTACCACAGACGTCGCATCGAGCCATGGCACTCCTCCTTTTTCGGGCCCACCCTTCTCTGGCACACCGCTGCATTCGCCGCTGCATTCGCCGTGCCTCTACGCAGCCGCGCGGCGCTCGCCCAGGCGAGGCAGCACCTCGCGTGCGTAGAAGCGCAAGGCGCCCTCCTGATCCGGCCCGATCTGGTGGACGCAGACGTGGTCGAAGCCGGCGTCGACGTACTTCCGGATGCCGGCCAGATGCCGGTCGGCGTCAGGGCCGCAGACGACCGCCGCGGCCACGGCCTGCTCCGTCACCATCTCCGCCGCCGCCTCGAAGTGCGCGGGCACCGGCAGCTCGGTGGCGAGGGGGCCCAGCATCGCAGCGATGGGCCACTGACGGTGCGCGGTGCGACGCGCGCTGGCCTCGTCGCTGGCCCAGCACACCGAGATCTCGGCGTAGCGCGGCTTGCCCCGCCCCCCGGCGGCCTCGAAATGCTCGACCACCTCGCGCGCCGGCTCGGTCGCCACCAGGCCGTCACCGATCCGACCGGCCAGCTGGGCGGCCTTCGTGCCGCTGGCGGCCACCATGATCGGCGGCGGAGAGTCGGGCCGCGTGTAGACACGGGCGTTCTCGACGGTATAGAAGCGCCCGTGATGATCCTGGTATCCGCCGCGCCAGAGCTGGCGGATGACCGCGACGGCCTCCTCCAGCATGTCCTGCCGCACGTCCACCGAGGGCCAGCGGGCGCCGACGATGTGCTCGTTGAGGTTCTCGCCGGTGCCCACGCCCAGGAAGAATCGCCCCGGGAGCATCACCGCGGCGGTCGCCGCCGCCTGGGCGATGATGGCCGGGTGGGTACGGATGGTCGGGCACGTGACCCCGGTGCCGACGACCAGGCGCCGGGTCGCCTCGGCCAGCCCCCCGATGACCGACCACACGAAGGGACTCTGCCCCTGGGCATCGGTCCACGGGTGGAAGTGGTCGGAGATCAGCGCGAACTGGAAGCCGCTCTCCTCGGCGAGCCGGGCGAAGCGCAGGAGGTCGCGAGGGCCGAACTCCTCGCTCGAGAGCTTGTAGCCGAGTGTCGTCATGAAGCCACCTCCGGCGCGCGATGTTGCAAGGCCTCCGCCAGCGAGTCCCTGCCCCGTAGAATGCGGCCGTGACCCTCGCCTGGGCGGCGGGCGCCCTCGTGATCTTCCTCGCCAGCTTCGTGATGGGCCTGACCGGCTTCGGCATCGCGCTCGTCGCCATGGCGTTCCTGCCGTGGCTCATGTCGCCGGTGACCGCGATCGTGCTGCTCACCGTCTACGCCCTCGTCTTCTCGCTCGCCGTCGTGGTCCAGCTCCGGCGCGACCTCACGCCGCGGGCGCTCGTCGATCTGCTCATCGGCACCGTGGCCGGCACGCCGATCGGAGTCTGGGTCCTGGCCTCGCTGCCGGTCAGCGCGCTCAACCGGCTGATCGGCCTCGTGCTGGTGGCCGTCGTCGCGCTGGAGCTGTGGCGCATGATGCCGCGGCGCCTGGTCGGGCGCGCGTGGGCGCTCGGGACCGGCTTCCTCTCCGGTCTGCTCGGGGGCGCCGTCGGCACACCGGGGCCGCCGGTGATCGTGTACGCGACCACGCAGGGATGGAGTCCGCGCACGATGAAGGCCAACACGATGGGGTTCTTCGTCGTGAACCAGGCGGTGATCCTGGCGGGTTACTGGTGGGCGGGGCTGCTCACGCGCGAGGTGGCCGCCGCGGCGACGGCGTTCGCGCTGCCGGCGCTGGCGGGGGTGGGGGTCGGGGTCGCGCTCTTCGGCCGCCTGGACCCCGTGCGCTTCCGGCAGATCGTGTTCGCCCTGCTGGCGGTCTCCGGCGTCCTGCTCCTCGTCCGTGGCTGAGCCGGCGGCGCGCCCGAACCGGCGCGCCGCCGCTCCGCCTGGCTCGGGCTACGCGCAGGACTCGAACAGGCCCGCGGCGCCCTGACCACCGCCGATGCACATGGTCACGACGCCGTAGCGGGTCCGGCTGCGCAGCATCTCGTTGGCGAGGGTGCCGACCATCCGGGAGCCGGTCATGCCGAACGGGTGCCCGATCGAGACCGAGCCGCCGTTCTTGTTGAGCTTGGCCGGATCCAGGCCCAGCTTGTCGCGGCAGTAGATCACCTGGGAGGCGAACGCCTCGTTCAGCTCCCAGATGTCGATGTCCTCGACCCGGAGACCGTGCCGCTTCAGAAGCTTGGGAACCGCGTAGACCGGGCCGATGCCCATCTCGTCCGGCTCGCAGCCGGCGACGGCGAAGCCCCGGAAGACGAGCTTGGGCTTGATGCCCAGCTCCCTGGCGCGCTGCATGGACATCAGCAGCGTGGCCGAGGCGCCGTCGGAGAGCTGCGACGAGTTGCCCGCAGTCACGGTGCCCTGGCCGCTCGTCTTGTCGAACACAGGTGGCAGCGACAGCAGGCCCTCCAGCGTCGTGTCGGCCCGGTTGCACTCGTCCTTCTCGACGTAGTACGGCTCCTCGCCGGTCTTCTCGCCGGTCTTGCGGTCGAGAACGGCCCGGGTGACGTGCATGGGCGCCAGCTCTTCCTTGAAGAAGCCCTCCTGCTGGGCCCGCGCCGTGCGCTGCTGGCTCAGCAGGGAGTACTCGTCCTGGGCCTGCCGGCTGATCTTGTAGCGCTTGGCCACGACCTCGGCCGTGTCGCCCATCACCATGTAGATGCCGGGCAGCCGCTCCTTGACCCAGGGGTTCGGGCTCGAGTCCCGCTGCATCATCGTGATCGACTCGACGCCACCGCCGATCATGACCTCGGCCCCGTCGTTGATGATGGCGTTGGCCGCGATGGCGATCGCGTTCAGGCCGGAGGAGCAGAACCGGTTGATGGTCAGCCCGCCGACGCTCACCGGCAACCCCGCCCGCATCGCCGCGACCCGCGCGATGTTGTGGCCCTGCGTACCGTGCGGCTGGCCGCAGCCGAGGATGACGTCCTCGACCTCCTTGGGGTCGAGCTGCGGCACCTTGCCGAGCGCGTCGGTGATGCAGTGGGCCGCGAGGTCCGACGGCAGTGTCATGTTGAACGAGCCGCGCTGGGACTTGGCCAGGGGGGTGCGGGAGCTGGCGACGACGACAGCTTCTCTCATGGCTGTTCCTCTCCTCGGGTCGAGTGCCCGGATTTTGCGGCCGTTTGCGGCGGCAGGCAAGCCCCGCCCGCTAGCGCGGCAGGCGCGGGGGCTCGGCGCAGGTGCGCTCGACCTCCTCGACGGTCTTGGGCGTGCCGGCCGTGAGGTTCTCGATACCGTCGGCGGTGACGAGGATGTCGTCCTCGATGCGCACGCCGATCCCCCGGAATTCCTTCGGGATCGGGTGGGTGACGGTCCTGGCCTTGGCCTTCTCCTCGTCCTCCAGCTTCCGGGCCGCCGGCATGCCCAGGCGCAGGCGGCGCTCCCACATCTCCTCCTCGCTGTACTCCCGCAGGTGCAGCGTCAGGCTCTCGCGCTCGGGGTCGATGTAGATGCCGGGCTCCACCGTGAACACCATGCCGGGCTCCAGCGCACGCGACCGGCGCTGCAGCCGGTAGTCGCCGACGTCGTGCACGTCCATGCCCAGCCAGTGCCCGGTGCCGTGCATGAAGAATTCGCGATAGTGGTGCATGGCCAGCGACTCGGCGACGCCGCGCGGCAGCAGCTTCAGATCCACCAGCCCCTCGGCGATCACCCGACGGGCGGCGTCGTGGATCGCCTCGTAGGGCACGCCCGGCCGGGCGGCAGCGATGGCCGCGAGCTGGGCCTGGAGCACGATCGCGTAGACCGCGCGCTGCGGCCCCGTGAACCGGCCGCCGACCGGGAAGGTCCGGGTGATGTCCGAGGCGTGGTAGCCGTACTCGCAGCCGGCGTCGATCAGCAGCAGGTCGCCGTCCACCATCTGCCGCTGGTTCTCGACATAGTGCAGGATGCAGGCGTTCGGGCCGGAGGCCACTATCGACGGGTAGGCGTCGCGCGGGGAACCCTCGGAGCGGAAGACGAACTCGACGGCGGCCTGCACCTGGTACTCGTGCATGCCGGGCCGCGCATAGCGCATGGCCTCGATGTGGGCGTCGCGGCTGATCTGGCAGGCGCGCCGCTGCCGGGCCAGCTCGGCCGGCGAGCGGCGCAGCCGCAGCTCGTGGACGATCGGGCCGGGGTCCTCGATGCGGACCGGCGTGGAGAACCCGCGGCTGCGGGCGGCGCGCAGCTCCACGGCCAGCCGGATGACGCGCGGGTCGAAGGCCGGGGTGCCGAGCCGGTAGAAGAGCCCCGAGCGGTCAAGGGCGTACTCGCGCAGCTTGGCGTCGAGCTGGTCGACCGGGTAAGCGGCGTCGGCCCCGTAGTGGGCCACGGCACCCTCCACGCCCGCCCGGTGACCGGTCCAGATCTCCATCTCGCGGTCCCGCGGGCGCACGAACAGGACGTACCGCTCCTTGGCGTGGCTGGGATTGAATACCGCCACCGCGTCCGGCTCGTCGAAGCCCGTGAGGAAGAAGAAGTCGGACGCCTGCCGGAAGGTGTGGTGGACGTCGTTGTTGCGCACGGTCTCGGTGGCCGCCGGGACGATGGCCAGACCGTCCCCGATCGCCTCGGCAAATCGCCGGCGCCGCTCGATGAACGTCGCGAGATCCTCGCTCGTCATGCCTCCTTGATAGCATAGGCCTGACACCAATGCTCCGACTCAGCGCGCTCGACCAGTCGCCCGTCCGCAGCACCGCCACGCCGGCCGAGGCCATCCGCGAGACCCTCGCGCTGGCCCGGGCCGCCGACCGCCTCGGCTATCACCGCTACTGGCTGGCCGAGCACCACTCCACGCCGGCGCTGGCCGGGCCCAGCCCCGAGGTGCTCATCCCCCAGGTGGCGGCCGCGACCTCGGGCATCCGCGTCGGCTCGGGAGGCGTGATGCTGCAGCACTACAGCGCGCTCAAGGTGGCCGAGCAGTTCCGCGTGCTGGAGACCCTGCACCCCGGCCGCATCGACCTCGGCATCGGCCGCGCGCCCGGCAGCGACCAGCTCACCGCCCGCGCTCTGGCGGGCCCGGCCGGCGTCGGCGTCGACGACTTCGTCGGCAAGGTCGCCGACGTGCTCGGCTTCCTGCACGGCGACCTGCCCCCCGAGCACCCGTTCGGCCACGTGCTGGCCATGCCGACCGGGCCGACCACGCCGGAGGTCTGGCTGCTCGGCTCCAGCGACCAGTCGGCCATGCTGGCGGCCCACTTCGGCGTGGGCTTCTCGTTCGCCCACTTCATCAACGCCGACGGGGGCGCCGAGGTCACCCGCGCCTACGCGCGGGCGTTCAAGCCCTCGGCGGCGCTGGCCGAGCCCCGGGCTAGCGTGGCCGTGTTCGTGGTGTGCGCACCGACCGAGGAGGAGGCGGTGCGGCTGGCGCAGAGCCGCGATCTCTTCATCGTGCGGCTCTACACCGGCCGCAGCAGCCGCTACCCCAGCGTGGCCGAGGCGGAGGCGTACGCGTACAACGCGCGCGAGTGGATGATCGTCGAGCACGCCCGCCGCCGGCGTATCGCCGGCACGCCGGCCCAGTGCCGCGAGCGCCTCGAGGCGCTGGCCGCCGAGTACGGCGTGGACGAGGTGGTCGTGGTGACGATCACGGAGACGTGGGAGACGCGACTGCGGTCCTACGAGCTGCTGGCGGGCGCCTTCGAACTGACGCCGCGCGGCTAGCGCGCGTCGAGCCGCCGGCGGAGCGCGACGATCGCCTCGGTGTTGGCCACAACCATCTCGGCGACAGCCCGCAGGTCGTGACGGACGTCCTCGATCAGGACCCCGAAGTGACGACGTAGCTCGGCTTCCAGGCTGACGAAGCGGCCGTCGACGGCGTCGAACCGCCGGTCGACGGCGCCGAGCTGCTGGTCGACGGCGTCGAAGCGCTGGTCCAGGTAGGCGCGAAGCTCGGCGTCCACGGGGGGCACTGTACCGGACGTCCCTCTCCCCGACAATGTGGCATGATTGATACGTTTCATCATCCTCGACGGAGAGGACCACCCCATGAGCGTGAAGCGGATCAACGCAGGGCCCCGCATGAGCGGGGCGGTCGTGAACGGCAACACCGTCTATCTCGCCGGCCAGGTCGCCGAGGGCGCGACCGTCAAGGCCCAGACCGAGGCGATCCTCAAGAAGATCGACGACCTGCTGGGCCAGGCGGGCAGCAGCAAGGCCAATCTCCTCTCGACCGTGATCTACCTCTCCGACATCCGCACCTTCGAGGAGATGAACGCGGTGTGGGACGCGTGGGTGTCGCCGGGCAACACGCCGGCCCGGGCCACGGTGGAGGCCAGGCTGGCGAACCCCAAGTACCTGGTCGAGATCATGGTCACCGCCGCGGTGTAGAGTCGAATCAGGAGTCCTGACCCAGAGGAGATGGCTCATGGCTGACGCCGTCATCGTCTCGACCGCCCGCACCCCGATCGGCCGGGCCTATCGCGGCGCCTTCAACAACACCCACGGCGCCGTGCTGGGCGGCCACGTGATCCAGCACGCCGTGCAGCGGGCGGGCCTCGAGCCGGGCGAGGTCGAGGACGTCATCCTCGGCTGCGCGCTGCCCGAGGGCGCCACCGGGCACAACATCGCGCGGCAGTCGGCGCTGCGGGCCGGCCTGCCCGTCACCACCGGCGGCGTGACCGTCAACCGCTTCTGCTCCTCGGGCATGCAGGCCATCGCCATGGCCGCCCACCGGGTGATCGTCGACCGGGTGCCGGTCATGGTGGCCGGCGGGCTGGAGTCGATCAGCCTCGTGCAGACCGAGCACATGAACCTGCATCGCTTCCGCGAGGGCTGGCTGGAGGAGCACAAGCCCGAGATCTACATGCCGATGATCGAGACGGCCGAGATCGTCGCCAAGCGCTACTACATCACCCGCGAGACACAAGACGAGTACGCGCTGGCCAGCCAGCAGCGCACCGCCGCCGGCCAGCGCGAGGGGCGCTTCGACCGCGAGATCGTCCCGCTGCCGACGACGAAGGTGGTCCAGGACAAGGCGACCGGCGAGACGCGCGAGGAGGCCGTGACGCTCTCGAAGGACGAGGGCAACCGCGCCGACACCACCGCCGAGGGGCTGGCCGCGCTCAAGCCCGTCGCCGGGGAAAAGGGCGCGATCACCGCCGGCAACGCCAGCCAGCTCTCCGACGGTGCCTCCGCCTGCGTCGTCATGGATGCCACGCTGGCCGAGCGCCGCGGCCTGCAGCCGCTCGGGATCTTCCGCGGCTACGCGGTGGCGGCCTGCGAGCCGGACGAGATGGGCATCGGGCCGGTCTTCGCGGTGCCGCGCCTGCTCGAGCGCACGGGCCTGCGCATGGACCAGATCGACCTCTGGGAGCTGAACGAGGCGTTCGCCGTCCAGGTCGTCTACTGCCGCGACCGGCTGGGCCTCCCGATGGAGAGGCTGAACGTCGACGGCGGCGCTATCTCGATCGGCCACCCCTACGGCATGAGCGGCGCCCGCATGGTCGGCCACGCGCTCATCGAGGGCAAGCGGCGTGGCGCCCGCTACGTCGTCTGCACCATGTGCATCGGCGGCGGCATGGGCGCCGCCGGGCTCTTCGAGGTGGCCTAGGACGGTTGCGAGCACGGTCTCCCCCCGGGGCACGCCGGGGTGGCCGGGAGGGACGCGACGTCCCTCCCGGTGTTCAACAGGGGCCCGCGGGCGTGGTTCGACGCTTCCAGGCCCTCCATGCCTTCCGCTTCGTCTGACCCCCCACCCCCCGTGACCTCCCCGACCGCGGAGGATCGATGCCCGACCCGGTGCTGACCCGGGCGGAGCCGCCCACCGGCAACGGCCGGATGGCCGCCGAGATCGGCCGGGCGATGGTCCGTAACGACGAGCTGATCGACCGCGACCTCATCCGCGGGTGGCTCCTGTGGGGCTTCTTCTGGCTGATGCTCGCCCCCACCGTGGGCGTCATCGTCTCCACGAAGTTCAATTACCCGGAGTTCTTCGGGGGGCAGGCGTGGTCGACCTTCGGCCGGCTGCGCCCCGTGCACGTCAACGGCGTGATCTGGGGAGCGTTCTCGACGCTGTTCATCGGGCTGGCGTACTACGTCACCCCCCGCCTGGCCGGCGTGCGCGTGTGGAACGAGCGATGGGCCTATCCGCTGTTGTGGATCTGGAACCTCAACCTCGTGGCGGCCTTCGTCGGCCTGACGGTCTTCGGCACCAACCGGGGCTGGGAGGCGGGCGAGCTCTGGCTGCCCAACGCGATCGTGCTGACCGCGGCGGTGCTGGCGATCTCGCTGCAGCTGCTCATGACGATCGCCCGCCGGGTGCAGCGCGACCTCTACGTCAGCCTCTGGTACCTGATCGGAGCGCTGGTGTGGACCGACATCAATCTCCTGCTGCTGATCATCGGGCCGTACTGGACGGTCCCCGGGATCAACAACGCCGCGCTGCACGGGCTGTTCATCCACTACGTCGTCGGGCTCTGGATCACCCCGGCCGGCTACGTGCTCATCTATTATTTCCTGCCGGCCTCGGTCCGGACACCGATCTACAGCCACAGGCTGTCGCTGATCGGCTTCTGGTCGCTGGCGTTCTTCTATCCGTTCGTCGGCATCCACCACTACCTCTACAGCCCCATCGCCGACTGGGCCGAGACGATCGCGATCGTCTCGTCGATGATGCTCATCATCCCGGTGTGGACCGTGCTGCAGAACTTCTTCGGCACGATGCAGGGGCACTGGGGTGGCTTCTCGCGCAACCTGCCGGCCAAGTTCCTGATCATGGGGTCGCTCATGTACCTGGTCGGCTGCTTCCAGGGCTCGGTGGAGGCGCTGCGCTCGCTGCAGGAGCCCACGCACTTCACCGACTTCGTCATCGCCCACTCGCACCTGACGGTGTTCGGGACGTTCGTCGTCTGGGCCATCGCCGGCGCCCTGCACGTCTGGCCCCGCATCGTGGGCCGCCAGCTGTGGAGCTTCCGGCTCGGCAACTGGAGCTTCTGGCTCATCACGCTCGGGATCTCCACGATGGCCCTGGTGCTCTCCGCCCAGGGCCTGCAGCAGGGCTACATGCTGATGGCCCGCGCCGAGTGGGTCGACACGGTCGTCACCATGAAGCCGTTCTGGTTCGTGCGCACGCTGTCGGGCGTCGCGATGGACATCGGCATCTCGCTGCTGGTCTACAATTTCATGCAGACCGCGCTGGCGCCGGCGCCGGGGGTGGCGCGATGAAGACCTACGCGCTGGGCGCCGGCTTCCTCTGCATCTCGCTGGCGATCTTCGTGCAGGGCCTGCTGCCCATCGCGATCCCCGCATCGCGCGAGACCCGGGCGACGCGAGCCGTCCGCAACGAGCTCGGAGAGATTGCGTGGGTATGGTACGAGGCCTCGCCCTACACGCCGCCGGAGCAGGTCGGGCGCGCGGTGTACCGGCGCGAGGGCTGCTGGTACTGCCACAGCCAGTTCGTGCGTCCGGTGGCCGGCGAGGACCAGCGCTGGGGCCCCGTGGCCGAGGTCGGCGAGTACGCCTACGACTGGCCGCACCTGCTCTCCACGCGCCGGATCGGGCCCGACCTCTCCCGGGTGGGGCTCAAGGTCTCGGACCACTGGCACTACGCCCACCACTGGGAGCCGCACATGCTGGTGCCCGACTCGGTGATGCCGGACTTCCCGTGGCTCTACCGTCGCGCGCAGGTGGCGGTCGTCGAGCGGGACGGCGTACCCGCGCTGGGAAGGAGCGCCGCCCTCGAGGCCCTGTTCAGCTTCAAGCCCGAGCCGAGGATCCCGCTGTACCCGAGCCCCGAGGGTCTGGCCTTCGCCGCCGACACCGACGGCACGCCGGTCCTCGAGATCGGCAGCCTGCCCGAGCCCTACGACGCGCCGGAGACCTGGACGGGCAAGACGCTCACCGTGCTGACGCCCTCCCACGAGCTGCGGGGCCTGGTGGCCTATACGCAGAAGCTCGGCACCAACCGGGGGGCCTGGCGGGAGGCGTTCGAGCCGCAGGCGGTGTCGGTGAGCGTGATGACGCTGCCGAACACCCCCGAGCAGGCGGCGCGGGGCAAGGTCGTCTACGCGCGCCGGTGCGCCGGCTGCCACGGCGGCAAGGGGGACGGCAACGGGCCGGCGGCCACCTTCCTCGATCCGCGCCCGCGGAACTTCACACTCGGCTCGTTCAAGTTCCGGACGACGCCGTCGGGCTCGCTGCCCACCGACGGCGACCTCTACCGCACGCTCACCCGCGGCGTGCGCTGGACCGCCATGCCCACGTGGCACGAGCTGCCCGAGAAGGACCGGATCGCCGTGATCGCCTACGTCAAGACGTTCTCCGACCGCTGGAAGGAAGAGAAGCCCGAGCCGCCGATCGTCATCGGCGATCCCCCCAAGCCCACGCCGGAGCTGCTGGCCCGGGGCAAGGAGCTCTACATCCAGGCCAAGTGCTTCCAGTGCCACGGGGAGGGCGGCAGGGGCGACGGCCCCTCCGCGAACGAGCTGCGCGACGACCTGGAGTTTCCGATCCGACCCGCCGACTTCACCAGGGGGCAGTTCAAGGGCGGCGGCGACGTGGCCGACATCTACCGCACGATGACGACCGGGCTCGACGGCACGCCGATGCCGTCCTTCGCCGACTCCATGAAGGACGACGAGCGCTGGGCCATCAGCTACTACGTGCTCTCGTTCTCGGCCTTCACCGATCCGCTGACCGGGCAGACGCTGAAGCTCGATGCGGCGGCCCGGGCCCGGCTGAACGGCGCCGAGAGCCACCGCCACCGCTCGTCGCGAACGGCGCTCGACCCCACGGCCCGCGATCCCGTGGCGGACAAGCCGCTCGTCCGCTTCTACAAGGGCATCCTCGGAGAGGGACGCTAGCCATGCACGAGCTGCAGTACCTCGTCCTCGGACAGCTCCTCGTCGCCACCCTGATGGGGCTCGCCGCCCTCTGCCTGTTCCTGTGGGCGGCGGCGGCCGGCCTCTTCCGTGACGTCGAGCCCGTGAAGTACCAGGTGCTCGACTGCGAGGGCATCGACCATGACCGATAGGGACGACGCGACGCCGCCCCAGTGGACGGCGGCGCCGGACGCCGATCCCGAGGTCGAGCATTTCGCGGGCGGCGAGATCCGCAGCTACCGCGGCGGCGTGAACACCTGGCTGCTGGCCGTCTACGCGGTGCTCGCGGTGTGGGGCGTCTACTACCTCGTCAGGTTCTGGGGCGGGCTCGGGCCGGGGTTGGCCCGATGAGGGGCATCCGGCTGCTCCGGGCGCTGGCGATCGCCAACCTCCTCGTCCTGCTCGCCGACGTCCTCTACAACGTCCTCGGTGGCCTGCTGCCGATGGTCCGGTGAGGCCGCCTTCTACCGGCCCCCGGCCTGTACGATCCGCCAGCCGGCGTCGGCCAGCGGCCTGGCCCGCTCGCCGCGACTGCGGGCGTGGGGGTCGTTGGCGGTGCCGGCAATGACGCGCCCCATGATGCCCTGGGCGATGGCGGCGAGCCGGAACATCGCGAAGACGATGTACCAGTCCCAGTCCGGGATCGCCGGGCGCCCGACCCGGCGGCAGTAGTCGGCCACGAAGGCCTGCTCGCCGGGGATCCCCAGCGCTGTCAGATCCTTGCCCCGGAACCCGTCCCACTCCGTGCCCAGCCGGTACGGCATGCAGAAGTACGCGAGATCGCCGAGCGGGTGGCCGAGCGTGGACAGCTCCCAGTCGAGCACGGCTGCGACTCGCGGCTCGACCGGGTGCATGATCAGATTGCCCGGCCGATAGTCGCCGTGCACGAGTGTGGTGGTGTCGTCGGACGGCAGGTGGGCCGGCAGCCACTCGATCAGACGCTCCATCGACTCGAACCGCTCGGTCTCGGAGGCACGGTACTGCTGCGTCCAGCGATGGATCTGGCGGCTGAAGTAGTTGCCGGACCGGCCGAAGTCGCCGAGGCCGATGGCGGGCGCGTCGACGATGTGCAGCCGGGCCAGCACGTCGTTCATCGAGTCGTACATCGCCGTGCGCTCGGCCGGCGTCGCCCCCGGCAGCGCCGGGTCGGAGAACACCCGCCCGTGCACGCACTCCATCACGTAGAATGCGGTGCCGATGACGGCGTCGTCCTCGCACAGCACGAAGGTGCGCGGCACCGGAACCGCCGTGCGTCCCAGCGCGGTGATGACGCGGTACTCCCGGTCGACCGCGTGCGCCGACGGCAAGAGCTTGCCGGGTGGCTTGCGGCGCAGTACATACTCACGCGCCCCGGCGCGCAGGTGATAGGTCGGGTTCGATTGACCACCGCGGAACTGGCTCACCTCGAGCGGCCCGCTGAAGCCGGCCACCCGCTCGCGCAGGTACCCCTCCAGCGCGGCCACGTCGAATCGATGCTGCTCGCGAACCTCGGCGGTCTGCGCGATCATGCCATCTCCCTCATGGCGAAACTCCCTGGCAGTCGTATTGCATACCACGAATTCTTCGATGCGTATCGCTCAGGTTGCTCCCCTCTTCGAGTCGGTTCCGCCGCGGTTCTACGGAGGGACCGAGCGGATCGTTTCGTACCTGACCGACGAACTGGTCCAGCGCGGTCACGACGTGACGCTCTTCGCGAGCGGCGATTCCCGCACGACAGCGCGGCTGGTGCCGGTGGTCGAGCGGGCAACTCGGTTCGACCACGACACGCACGCCGTGCTGAGCGCCGCGTTCATCCGCGAGCTGGGCATGGTCTTCTCGCGTGCGGCGGACTTCGACGTGATCCACTGCCACCTGGACTACCTCGCCTTCCCGTTCCACGGTCTGACGCCCACGCCGACCGTGCACACCGTCCACGGCCGCCTCGATCTGGCACACCTGATCCCCGTGTACCGGCAGTTCCGCACGGTGCCACTGGTGTCGATCAGTGACGCGCAGCGGGTGCCGCTGGCACCGCTCGGCGTGCGATGGGCGGGGACGGTGTACCACGGTCTGCCCGTCGAGCGCTACGCCTTCGCGGCCGAGGACCGCGGCTACCTGGCGTTCCTGGGCCGCATCGCTCCCGAGAAGCAGGCCGACTTCGCGATCGAGATCGCACGGCGGGTGGGGCTGCCCCTGCGGATCGCTGCCAAGGTGGACGCCGCCGACCAGGCGTACTTCGAGCGCGTGGTGGCGCCGCTGCTCGACGATCCGCTCGTGGAATTCCTGGGCGAGATCGGCGAGGACGCCAAGCCGGCGTTCCTCGGCGGCGCCAGGGCGCTGCTCTTCCCGGTCGACTGGCCGGAGCCGTTCGGGCTCGTGATGATCGAGGCCATGGCCTGCGGCACGCCGGTCGTGGCCCGCCCCTGCGGCTCGGTGCCGGAGATCGTCGTCCACGGCCGCACCGGGTTCGTCGCCGACACGCTCGTCGAGCTGGCCGACGCGGTCAAGCGGCTGGACGAGATCGATCGAACCGAGTGCCGCCGGCACGTCGAGCAGCGCTTCTCGGCGGCCCGCATGGCCGAGGACTACGAGCAGATCTACCGTCGGCTTGCCGCCCAGCGCCGGGCGGCATGACCACCGAGCGCCGGCCGCGGGAGCTGGCCCCGGACATCCCGCACGGAGACGTCCTCGTCGGCGAGCAGTACTACATCCTCGCCTCCGAGGTCGCCGCCGACCTGCCCAAGCTGGTCCTCAAGCACGACGAGGCGTTCCTGGTCACCAACCGCCGCGGCGATCTGCCCAACCTGCCCCACACCGAGTTCGGCTTCTACGTGGACGGCACCCGCGTCCTGCGCCGGCTCGAGCTGAAGCTGCACGGGCACCGCCCGCTGGTGCTGAGCGCCGGCGTGTCGGAGGACGCGGTCCAGATCGTCATCGACCTCACGAACCCCGACGTCGCCCTGGGGCCTCACGTGCTCTTGCCCGGCCGCTCGCTGCGGATCGCCCGGCGGCTGACGGTGCACGGCGGCCGGCTCCACCAGCAGCTCCTCGTCGAGGCCTTCACCCGGGAGCCGCTCGACATCTCGCTCACGCTCCACTTCTCCGCCGACTTCGTCGACGTCTTCGAGGTCCGGGGGCACCCGCGCGAGCATCGGGGCCGCGTCCTGGCGCCCGTCATCGACGATGCCGCCGTGCGGCTGGCCTACCGGGGGCTCGACGACCTGACGCGAACGACGGTGCTGTCCTTCTCCCCGCCGCCCGACCGGCTCGCCGAGACCGAGGCCGAGTACCAGCTCACGCTGGCCCCGGGCGGCCGGGCCGAGCTCACCCTGGTGGTCGACGCGGCCGCGCCGAGAGAGCCACCGGCGCCCGGCTACGGCGAGGCGCTGCGTCGCCGCCGGGCCGTGACCGAGCGCCTCGGCAGCGCCGAGGTCCGGAGCAACCACGACCTCTTCGAGGTCTGGGTGCAGCGATCGCGCCGCGACCTGCATCTGCTGCTCACGGAGACGCCCGACGGCTTCGTCCCCTACGCCGGCATTCCCTGGTACGTGGCGCCGTTCGGACGGGACGCCCTGATCACGGCGCTGCAGGTGCTGCCGTTCGAGCCGGCCATCGCCGCCGGCACGCTGCGCTTTCTCGCCCGGCACGTGGGCCGCATCGACGACGCGTTCACGGACCAGGAGCCGGGCAAGATCATCCACGAGCTGCGGCGCGGCGAGATGGCCGCCTGTCGCGAGATCCCCTTCATCCCCTACTACGGCAGCGTCGACGCCGCGCCGCTCTTCCTCATCCTCCTGGCCGAGTACTGGAAGTGGACCGCCGACATCGCGCTGGCCCGCGAGCTGTGGCCCACGGCCGGTCGCGTGCTGGACTGGATGACACGCTCGGCCGACGCCGGCGGCGGCTACCTCACCTACGCGCGCCGCTCCCCGCGCGGCCTCGTCAATCAGGGGTGGAAGGATTCGCACGACGCGATCATGCACGCCTCCGGGCACCTCGCCGAGCCTCCCATCGCGCTGGCCGAGGTGCAGGGTTACCAGTACGCGGCGCTGCAGGCCGCGGCCGACATGGCCGAGGCCCTCGCCGTCCGCGATCGGGCCCCGGCGCTGCGGGAGCGGGCGCGGCGGCTGCGCGACCGGTTCGAGGCGGATTTCTGGCTGCCCGACGAGGCGTACTATGCGCTGGCTCTCGACCGCGCCGGGCAGCCGTGCCGCGTCATCACCTCGAACGCCGGCCACCTGCTCTGGACGCGGATCGTGAGCAACAGCCGCGCCCACATCGTCGCCCGCCGGCTGATGGCCGACGACATGTTCACTGGCTGGGGCGTGCGCACGCTGGCCAGCGGCGAGCGCCTGTACAACCCGATGAGCTATCACAACGGCTCGGTGTGGCCCCACGACACCGCCATTGCAGCGGTGGGCATGCGCCGCTACGGGTTGATGGAGCCCTTCCTCACGCTGAGCACCGGCCTGTTCGAGGCGGTGCTGCAGTTCGAGAACATGCGCATGCCCGAGCTGTTCTGCGGGTTCATGCGCGTGGACGGCTACGGCCCGACCCAGTACCCGGTGGCCTGCTCGCCCCAGGCGTGGGCGGCCGGCGTCGTCTTCATGCTCATCGCCGCCATGCTCGGCCTCACGCCCGACGCCGCCGACAACCAGCTCACGCTGAACCGCCCGCGCCTGCCCGGCTGGCTGTCCTGGATCGAGCTCCGTGGCCTGCAGCTCCGCACCTCTCGTCTCACGCTGCGCGCCTCCCAGGGCCAGGCGGGCGCCGCCATCGAGATGCTCGCGCGCGACGGGGACGCGGAGCTGGTGGTCCGCCGGTAGCGCGGCGGCGGCCTGCGGCGTGGG
>Ga0302046_10002549_pt1 | contig 16917 bp, 15 predicted proteins | sample RVTome_11_FD_200261 | JGI IMG/M metagenome (GOLD analysis project Ga0302046, IMG submission 200261) | Soil microbial communities from uranium-contaminated site in the Upper Colorado River Basin, Wyoming, United States - RVT147D111 (version 2) ...
TAAACTTTAAGGAGCATACTATGGAAGCGCTTTCACTACGCTGGTTCACAGCCGGCACACGCCGCGGACTGCCCTCAGCCACGTTTGCCGTTTCTCCGATCACGATCGCCAGGATTGCCCTACGCTGGTCCGTCGCAGGCGCCGTAGCGTTCGCGTTCGTCCTCGCGACCGTTTGGGCTGCCACCGATCCTCTGATCGCGCAATACTTATCGGCCGGCATCTGGGCGGTGGGATTCATCTTCTTCGCGTCGGCGCTCGAGGTGGGGATCAGGAGGATCTTCCCCTACATCTTCACCGGCCTGGCGCTTCCCATACTGGCCGTGCTGGGCACCGAACTCGCCGCCGAATTCTCGATGCTGGCCGGCGCCGTCATCGCCGGATGGCTGGCGGTCTGGATCGCTCGCGGAAAGTGACGGCCCGAGAGACGGCTTGCTTCAGACCCGGAAAGCCTCGACCCGCAGAGAGGGCTGCAGAACCGCCACGGCAGCGATGTAGCCCCTTTCCGGTGTGATGAGGGCCAATTGCCAGCCCCTGGCTGGATGGTCGTCGTCTGCCACGACCTCTGGCGGCTTCGATGCGGGCGCATCGATGGAGAACCGGCAGAAACGGTTGGCGATGCCATGGCCCGAGGCCTTGGCGACGGCTTCCTTGCACGCCCAGATACGCATGAAAGCCGCATCGCGCTCGGCACTGTCGAGGGCGCGGATGGCGCGGGCCTCTCCGTTGGTGAAGAACCGCCGCGCGAGCTCCGGCGTTCTGCGCAGCTGCCTTTTTTCCAACTCGAGGTCGACCCCGACCTCGGTGGTCCCGGAAATCCCGATCAAAAGTCGTTGACCGCTCTTGGACAGGCTGAAATGGAATTCTTCAGGGTGTCGCTTGCGATCAAGGATCGGTTTGCCTTTCAGTCCACGAATCAGCGCCACGTCCTTGCCGGCCGCGCCCAGATAGGCGCCCAGCAGCATGCGCAGGTAGAAACGACGCGCGAAGCGGAGTTGCTGCATGGTCATCGCGTCGCCTTCGCTTGCTTGATCGCCTTGCTGCCGGCTATTTTCGCCCATCACCGCAGCCAGCGGCTGCCACAGACTGCCCAGATCGAGGTACCACAGATGCACGCCCGGCGCGCGCGGCACGGTGAGATCGCCCAGCGGCATGCGCTGCGATGCGAACTCGGTGGGCGTCACCCAACCCGGTTGTCCCTTCTGTTCCCCTGCATTAACCACTGCACCCTCCGTTGCGGGCCAATATGCGGGCCAATATAGAGAATACGGCATAGAGAATACGGGCGCCCAAGCCGAATGTCTCGCGCCGAACGCCTTGAACAGCCGTCCATCTGCCCATATTTCTAACGCTCTCCTGACCTGGTCCGATCAATGCACTTTCAGAATGTTGCAGTTCAGTCGCTTGCAGCGATCGACCCCCCTATCCGCCTGACTTCCGCCGAGATATCCGACCGGCTCGAAGCGACGCTGAGCCGCCTCGGCGTTCGCAGGGGCCTCCTCGAAGAGACAACCGGCATCGAGGCGCGGCGGCTGTGGGAAGACGGCACGCTGCCGTCCGACGCGGCGACCCGGGCCGCCGAACTGGCGATCGAAGAAGCTGGAATCGAGCGCGACCGGATCGGGCTGATCATCAACACCTCGGTGTGCCGCGATTACCTCGAGCCGTCGACGGCCTGCATTGTGCACGGCAATCTCGGGCTTTCCGAGGATTGCCTGAATTTCGACGTCGGCAACGCCTGCCTGGCCTTCATGAACGGCATGGACATCGCCGCGCGCATGATCGAGCGCGGCGACGTGGAATACGCGCTCATCGTCGACGGTGAGACAAGCGGCCCGATCACCGAGGCCACCATCGAACGCCTGCTGCACGAGGACGTCGACGAGAAGAAGTTTCGCGCTGAGTTCGCTTCGCTGACCCTGGGATCGGGCGCCGCGGCCATGGTGATGGCCGATGCCCGGCGCGCCGGCGGCGGGCATCGTTACACCGGCAGCGTCACCCGCTCGGCCACGCGATTCAACCAGCTCTGCCGTGGGCAGATGGAGTGGATGAAGACGGATACTCGGGTGCTGCTCGAAGAGGGGCTCAAACTGGCGCAGCAGACTTTTCAGGCGGCGGTCGACGTGATGGGCTGGCAGGTCGATGAGCTCGACCAGTACGTCATCCACCAGGTGAGCCGCGTCCACACCGAATCGCTGGTGTCCCTGCTCGGCCTCGACCCCGCCAAAGTGCATACCATTTATCCCGAGCTGGGCAACGTCGGGCCCGCCTCGGTGCCCATGACGCTGGCGCGCGCGGTGGCGCTCGGCAAGATCAGCCAAGGCAATCGAATCGCGCTGATGGGCATCGGCTCGGGCCTCAATTGCGCCATGGCTGAATTGCGCTGGTGAGCTGCGGCCGCTGGTTTAATCCAAACCCTGAAAGGGGTATGATTTTGCGATGGTGCGAAACCGCCTGCCCGCCGGGCGGCAAGCCCGTTCGAACTCAAGGAAGAATCGAACCATGGACAGTCCGGTGACCAAGCCTTGGCATTCCGCGAATTTCTGTAACATCGCGGGCGCGCTGCGCTGGCAGGCAGATCGCCAGCCCGGCGCAATCGCGGTTCATTACGCCGACTTCCGCTACTACGGCCCGCAGCGTTACTCGAGCTGCACCTATCTCGAATTCAATGAACTGACCGATGCCTATGCGCGCGGCCTCCGCGCTTTCGGCGTGAATCTCGGCGACCGCGTGGTGCTGATGGCGGAACACGGTTTCGCGTTCATCGCGCTGTTCCACGCCCTGCTGAGGTCCGGCGCAATTCCGGTGGTGACCGACCCCGGCATGCCCGCGCGCTTGCTCGGCCACTGCATTTCGAACGCCGAGCCGCATGCCTTCATCGGCTCGCCGCGGGCCAACCTCACCCGGCTTGTGAGGGGCTGGGGCAGAAAGAGCTGCCAGCGGGCGCTGAGCACCGGACGGGGAGTCCCCGGCGTCGCCATCGGCATCAAGGCGCTCTACAAGCTGGGCATGAGCGATACCCGCGAGATGTTTCACCACTCGAAGCCGGACGACCTCGCGGCCATCCTGTACACCTCGGGGCGAGACGGGGAGCCGAAAGGTGTGGTCTACCGCCACCGCCATTTATCGGCCCAGGTCGACCTGTTCAAGGAAGCCTTCGACATCAACCCGGGTGAAGTCAGCCTGCCCACCAGTCCGATGTTCGGGATACTCGATCCCGCCCTGGGGCTGACCACCGTGATCGCGAAGGTCAACCCGAACCGGCCCACCCAGGCGGCCGCCAAGCGGCTGCTGGATGCGGTGGAGAAATTCAGGGTCAACAACATCTTCCTGTCGCCTTCGATGCTGGAGACGTTGTCGCGGCACATCGAGAAGAACGGGATCCGGCTGCCGATCATCCGCCGCCTGATCACTTTTGGAGCCTCGCCGCGGCTGGAAATCATCGCGCGGCTGGAAAAGGCGCTGCACGACGAAGCCCGCATCCACGCGCCGTACGGAAGCGCAGAGTGTTTCCCGGTGAGCAGCGTCACCAACCACGAAGTGGACAGTACGCTCGAAGACATGATGGAGTCGGGTGAAGGCGTTTGCCTGGGGCGCCCGGTCGAGCCCAACGAGGTCAAGATCATCGCGCCCAGTGACAGCGGCTTTCGCAACCTCGAGGAGGTCACCGAGCTGCCGCCCGGAATGCCCGGCGAGATCATCGTTTGCGGGCCGAGTTGCACCGACAGTTACTGGCGCCGGGACGACGAAACAGAGCGCTCCAGGATTCCCGACGGCTCCGGGCGACTGTGGCACCGCATGGGCGACGTCGCTTCGATCGACGGCCTGGGACGCCTGTGGTTCTGCGGGCAGATGTCGCAGCGCGTCGAGACCGGCGAGGAGACCCTTTACGCCGACCAGGCCGAAGCCATCTTCAACCAGCACCCCGACGTGCTGCACACGGCGCTGGTGGGCGTGGGAGACACGGGCAGGCAGATGCCCGTGTTGTGCGCGCAATTGCGCCACAAGCTCCGCCCGGCCGACGTCGAGCGGGTGCAATTCGACCTGCTGCAGCTCGCCCAGTCCTACAGCCTGACGCGCAGCGTTCGGACCGTGATGTTTCATCCCGGATTCCCCCTCGATCCCCGCAACCCGGCGGTGATCCGCCGCGACGCCCTCTCCCGGTGGGCCGCCCGCAAGATGAAAACCTGAGATTGCCTTGGACATTGTCGTAACCGGGGGTGGCGGTTTTCTCGGCAGCAGCATTTGCCGGCAACTTGCGGCCGGCGGTCATGAGGTCACAGCATTCCAGCGCAGCCCGGCCAGCCACCTCGCCCGCTACGGCATTAGGAGCATCGAGGGAGACGTGCGCGACAGCGGCGCCCTTTCAACCGCCCTGGACGGCCGCGACGCCGTAGTCCATTGCGCCGCGCTGGCCGGCATCTGGGGCGACGCCGAGAATTACCGTTCGACCAATGTCGAGGGCACCAAGAACGTCATCGATGCCTGCCTCGACAAGTCCGTGGCTCACCTGGTCTACACGAGCTCGCCGAGCGTCGTGCTGAACGGCGAGGACATCGAGGGCGGCGACGAGTCGCTGCCGCTCGTGAGCGAGCCGCTGACGCCCTACCAGGCTTCGAAAATCGAGGCCGAGGGCCTGGTGCGCGAGGCCAGTGCGCCCGGCCTCAAGACCGTCGTGTTGCGCCCGCACCTGATGTGGGGGCCGGGCGACCCCCACCTGCTGCCGAGGCTGATCGACCGCGCGCTGAGCGACCGGCTGTTCCTGCCGGCCCCCGACAAGAAAGCCGACCTCGTTTTCGTTGAAAACGCCGCCCGCGCCCACGTGCAGGCGCTGCAGGAGATGAGCGCCACCGGCCGCTGCGCGGGCAAGGTGTATTTCGTCACCAACAACGCGCCGCAGGTGCAGGGTGAGTTCGTTCTGCGCCTGCTGGAGGCGGCGGGCATCAGGGCTCGAATTCGCAGGATTCCACCCGGCCTCGCCCGGCTGGCCGGCAGCGTCATGGAACGCGCCTGGAGGCTCTTTCGGATCGACTCCGAACCGCTGCTGACGCGCTTCACGGCAGCGCAGCTGTGTGCATCGCACTGGTTTGACGGCACCGCCGCGCGGCGGGATTTCGGTTATGTCGCGCCGATCAGTATCGAGCAGGGCCTGCAGGCCCTGGCCCGGCACCACGAATCCCAGCGCGCCCTACGAACAACTCAATCCAATCACCCCGGCCAGGCGCACGGTTGAGCTGGTCTTGCTGCCGTCGTTACCCATCAGCACGATGGTGATGTGGGTGCAGTCCACCAGCGTGATCGTCGCCGTGCCCCACTGAACGAGCTGGTTGCTGGGCGCCGGGTTGTCGAAAGTGCCCTGGACGGCCTCGTACATGGCGATCTGAACGCCATCGCCCAGCTGCAGTTCTGTCGCGATCAGGTCGCTGATCAGCCACAGGCGCTTGCCGCCCGACTTGAAGCCATAGAAGTACAGGATGGCCCCGTTCGGCGCCACGATGAGGTTGTAGCCTTCGCCCTCAAGGGCCAGCGCGTACCATAATCCCGACCACGGCGAATCCGGGGTGGCCCCGCCGTTCGTGCACGAGGTTCCGGCAACACCGGCCAGCTTGATGAGCTGCGATACCTTGTCGCCGTCGACACCCGACAGGGTGGCGATCGCGTTGTTGCAGTCGGTGAACTCGATGATCAGCGCCCCCCACACCGACAATCCGCGCGCACTGGGCACGGGCGCGCCGAATGTCCCGCCGGTCGACTCGTACATCGTCACCTCGGTCACCGTGCCTGGCCCGAACGCGCCCTGGATGAGGTCCGAGATCAGCCACAGCCGGTTGCCATGCTGATCGCTTCCGTAGAAATAAATGATGGTGCCGGCATTGGCAGTTACGAAGTTATAGCCCTCTCCGTCCAGGCCGGGGTCGAAGAACAGCCCATTGGCGGCATTGTTGGCTGCGCTGGCGACCGGCGGCGGGTTGGGGCCGGAGTTGACGTAAAACGTGTGCTCGCGTATCTGTCCGGCGTAGTTGACCCTGAAGGTGTAGGCACCGGCCGCTGCGCCCTGGGGGATCTGGACGCTCCACGCCGCCATGATGGCGGCCTCGTGCTCGCCATCCGGATAGTCATAGGTCCACTGCAGCACCTGCGTGCCATTCGGGTCGCGAATTTCCAGGTTGGTCGGATCGCCCATCAGGATGTCGCGGTAGAACGACGAGAAGAAAACCGTGTCGCCCGGCGCGAAGGAATCTTCCAGGTGCGGTTGCTCGATGCCGGGGCAGTCGGGGAACTCCGGTACCGCGGTGTGCGTGGCGATCAAATGCAGGCCGGGCACGTAGTAATCTTCCTGGTTTTCCCACCAGCTATCGTCATTGAGCGTATTGCAGGCGCCATCGTGTGGTTCGATCAGCCCGCCCTGGGGGTCGTAAACGCCGAAGTGGAGGTGGGGGCCGTTGGAGAACCCAGAGCTTCCCACCACGCCCAGATAGTCACCCTTCTCGACCCTGGCGCCGACGCCAAGGGAGGTCGTGCTGCCTTGCTTGAGATGGGTGTAAAGCGAGAACGAACCGTCATCGTGCTCCAGCACAACCAGGTTGGCCTCGGCGTCATCCGGAAGGGCGCAATTCATGTCGGGTTCGCCGTCGTGCTTCTCGATGATCGTCCCGGCCGCAGCCGCCACCACGACCGCTGCATCCTGCTGCATGGCCATCCAACTGAAGGGGAAATTGAAGTAATCGACGCCGTTGTGGTTGCTGCCGTCGTCCAGATCGTAGGTGCGCTCACCGCATTCGTAATCCAGCAGCATGTCGGGCGCGGCCGGGTCCTGATCGACATAGTTCGAAATCGCGTAGAAGCCCGGCCGCGGATTGGTGATTCCCTTGCGCAATGGGTGGTCGAACAGCACGTGCGAGGAAGACCCCTCGGTCGATGCGCCGTCCCTCTCCCCGAGCGCTCGACGGGAAAATTTCAGGATTTCCTCGTAGCTGTGGCGGTGCCCCCTGTCGCGAGGGGCATCCGGTAGCCGGACGATCACCGGCTCTTCGTCACGGAGGATCATGGTGTCCGACTCGGCGGCAATCGCCGGGGTGAAACTGAATATCAGGAGAAATGCGCTGCCGAACCGGTACGGCAGGCGGTGGATCCGATGGATTGATTTCATGACTTTCCCCTGTCAACGCGGGCGTGACCCTATCCAATTCTAGCGCCTGAACGGCAAACGGCCTACAACGGCGCGCCGGCTAGTGGCCTGTAACAGCCAATTCGAAAGATGGATCGCGAAGGGATGGTGGTGACTGGCTGCGGCCTGGAGCGAGGCCGATAGCCGTAGCTATCGGCCGAGTGAAGACGCAGCCAGACGCCGCCAGACCGAGTGAGGCAGTTCCGAATTGGCTGTTACAGGCCACTAGCTTACGCCCTGCCCCCCACGGGCTTTGCGGACCACCTGCTCAACCCAGCTGTAGCGCAGGATTTGGCGGTCTTCTTTCGAGGCATCCTCGTAGCGCCCGTGGTACTTGTGCTTGACCCAGGCGTTGAGATCGAGCCGGCGGGCGAAGTCGAGCATGAAGTCGTTGGCGGGGTGGAATCCGCGCTTGTGCACGAAAGCCGTGCCGAAGTCGACGACGCACACGCCTTCGTCTTCCGTCACTATGATGTTCGCCTTGGACTTGAGGTCGCCGTGGCTGACGCCGCGGCCGTGGAAGCCGCGGATCACCTGCAGGAATTCATCGAACCAGCGCTCCCTGTCCGCGAACTGCGCTTCCCTGAACGGCACCCCCCTCAGGAACTCGATCGCCAGGTAGTGGCCGCCGACGAGCCCGTAGCATTCGGGCACGCCTGGCAGCCCCTCCATCCGCTGGTAGGCCTGGTATTCGCGCTGCAGCGTTCGTTTTCGCGCCAGCAGCACCAGCCTCTCACCCATCGGGCATTTAACCAGCAGTTCCTTGCCCTCCCCGCTGAACTTCAGCAGGGTGCCCTGGTTGCTCCGCGCCAGCACGTTTTCGCCCTTGTCGAGGCTGCGCTCGATCCAGCGCAGGAAGTCCGCGTCATCGATCAGCAACTTCACCGGCAAAGGCCGCCAAGTTTGCGCATTGGCGAATGATAAGGGTTTTGCATTGGCGGATGGTAACGTAGTTGATAACATCGCATGCTCTCTGTTCAGCCCATACTAAATACGCCAATGACCGCGATTCGTTTGAAACTTTGTGCCTCTGCTTTCGCCCTTTGCAACGGGATGGCCTTCGCCGCTGAGCCTTACGCCTCGACCTACCAGCCCATCCCGGCGCCCCCCACACTCATCGAAGACGCCATCATCCTCACCGGAACAGGCGAGCGGCTTGAGGGCGCCAGCATCCTGTTTGACGGCGGGCGTATCGTGGCCGTCGGCGCCGGCGTGACGGAGGCGCTGGCCGAGCGGCAGCAAGTGGAGGTGATCGACGCCGCCGGGCGCTGGGTCACCCCCGGGCTGATCGATGTCCATTCCCACCTGGGCGTCTACCCCTCACCCAGCGTCGGGGCACATTCAGACGGCAACGAGGCGACCGACCCCGCGACGCCGCGGGTGTGGGCCGAACACAGCCTGTGGCCGCAGGATCCGGGCTTCCCTCGCGCGCTGGCGGGCGGCGTGACCACGCTGCAAGTCCTGCCTGGTTCGGCCAATCTCTTCGGCGGGCGCACGGTCACCGTCAAGAATGTGCCGTCGACGAGCTACCAGGGCATGAAATTCCCCGGCGCCCCGCAGGGCCTGAAAATGGCCTGCGGCGAGAACCCCAAGCGGGTCTACGGCAAGGATCGGATGGTGGCGCCGTCGACCCGGATGGGCAATGTCGCGGGTTATCGCGAGCAGTGGGCCAAGACGCAGAAATACATCCGCGACTGGGCGGAATACGAGGCCGCCGTCGAGGAAGGTGACGAGGACGCCAAGCGGCCCGAGCGCGACCTCGGCCTCGATACCCTGGCGGCCGTGCTCGAGGGCGAGATTCTCGTTCACATGCACTGCTATCGCGCCGACGAGATGCTGCTGATCCTCGATCTGGCGCAGGAGTTCGGCTATTCGGTCAGCGCCTTCCACCACGGGGTCGAGACCTACAAGATCGCCGCGGAGCTGGCCGATGCCGGCGTTTGCGCCGCGATCTGGTCGGACTGGTGGGGCTTCAAGCTCGAGGCCTACGACGGCATCCAGGAGAACATCGCCCTCACCGACCGCCCCGACGGCAGCTGTGCCATCGTCCATTCGGATTCCTCGCAGCTCATCCAGCGACTCAACGTCGAGGCGGCCAAGGCCATGACGCGCGGCCGGCGCCTGGGGCTGGATATCCCCGCCGAGCGGGCGATCCGCTGGATCACGGCCAATCCGGCCCGCTCGCTGGGCATCCTCGAGGAGACCGGCACGCTCGAGCCCGGCAAGATGGCGGACGTGGTGATCTGGAACCGCGATCCGTTCAGCGTCTACGCCCTCGCCGACCGGGTCTGGATCGACGGCGCCGCCGTCCACGACCGCCACGATCCGGCGCTTCAGCCGGTCACCGACTTCGAACTCGGCCAGCAGTTGGAGGTGTCGCCATGAGCCGCCTGCACAACACGCTGCGGCGCCTGGCGGCGGCCGCCCCGGCCATTCTGGCGCTGCCCCTGTCGGCACAGACGATCTTTATCGACGACGCCACGGTACACACCCTGCTGCAGCCCGGGCCGATGGAGAGCGCCGACATCCTCATCGTCGACGGCGTCATCAGCGCGGTCGACTACGGCCTGGAAATCCCGCCGGACGCCCAATTGATCGAGGCCGAGGGCCGGCCGGTGACGCCGGGCCTGTTCGCCGGCATCAGCAGTATCGGGCTGGAGGAGGTGGGGCTGGAGGCATCCACCGTCGACGACAAGCTCATGTTCGAAGAAAAGCCCGTGGCCGACAAGCTGCGCCCGGAATTCAACGTCGCGCTCGCCTTCAACCCGGATTCCACGGTGGTCCCGATAACCCGCATCGAGGGCTACAGTTGGACCCTGCTCGGCGCACAGCGCGCCGGCAGCATCATCGGCGGACAGGGCCGCCCGGCGATGCTTGGCGGCAGTTACACTTCACTGATCGGCGACCCGGTGCTGTTCTTCGACGTCGGCGCCGACGCCGTGGACCAGAGCGGCGGCTCGCGCGCCGCGCAGTGGATGCTGCTCAGCCAGGCGTTGGACGAAGCGGGGAGCGCGATCGAATGGACCCCTTACCCGCTGCTGACCCCGGCCGGCAGAAAGGCGCTGGAACTTTTCAGCGGCGAGGCGTCGACCGCCGTGACCGTGTTCCACGTCCACCGCGCCAGCGACATCCTGCAGGCGCTGGCCTTCGCCGCCGAGCATGAGCTCAAGCCGGTGATCTCCGGCGCCTCCGAGGCCTGGAAGGTGGCCGATCAGTTGGCCCGGGCCGGCGTGCCGGTGCTGCTCGACCCCTTGATCAACCTGCCTTATGACTTCGACCAGATCGGCGCGCGGCTGGACGCTGCGGCACTCTTGCACGAGGCCGGCGTGACCATCGGCTTCATCAACGCCGGCGAGGCCACACACAACGCCCGTGCCCTGCGCTACGGGGCCGGCGTGGCGGTGGCCCACGGCCTGCCGTGGGATGCCGCCCTGGCGGCGCTCACCATCAATCCGGCGCGCATGTTCGGGGTCGACCACCACACCGGCACCATCGAGGCCCACCAGCGCGCCAACATCGTGATCTGGAGCGGCGACCCGCTGGAAGCGACTTCGGCGGCCGACCAGGTGATCATAAACGGTCGGCTCGATCCGATGGTCTCCCGGCAAACGCTGCTGCGTGACCGCTATTTCGCCCCCGAGGGTGAGCTGCCCAGGGCTTACGAGAAACCGTGAAGCGGGTCATGCTGATCGCCCTCGCCGTCCTGGTGATCGGCGGGGCGATTTTCTACGCCACCTGGGACAATCTGCGCACTGCCATCCCCGGGCAGGTCTATCGCAGCGCACAGCTAAGCGGGTCGGAGCTGAAGGAGGTGGTGCGAGCCTACGGCATCAAGTCTGTCGTGAACCTTCGGCCCATCCGCGAAGGCTCGGCGTGGTACCCGCAAGAGGCCGCGGCAATTGATGGCCTTGGCATCGAGCATCACGTGGTCGGCCTTTCCCAGACTACGCCCCGTGTGGACACGTTCAGGGCGCTAAAGGACGTGCTCGAAGACATCGAAACGCCGGTGCTCTTTCAATGCACCAGCGGGGTCGATCGCTCGGGTGTGGCGACGGCGATGTTCATGCTGCTGCGGGGCGAATGGACCTTGGAGGAGGTCGGCAAACAGCTTGGCTGGCGTTACGGAGCCATCTCCGAAAACAGCACCGGGAAGCTGCTCCTGGCGCATTATCGCGAGTGGTTGGCGCAAAACAGCAAGACCCACTCGCCCGAACTGTTCGATGACTGGCTGGCCAACCACTACGTCGACCCTTCCGGCAATTTCCATTTCCTCATCCACCCGATTCGCGGCCAGCCCTGGCTCCGCCCCTGGGGCCTCTACGGGGAAGGCGTGGAGTTCGAAATCTCGAGGAGCGATTCGCCCATCTTCCACATGGACGGCTGGGCCTTCGATACCGACAATGAGCAGCCGCTGGCCGACATCTCCTTTTCCCTTGGCGCAAAGCCGCTGGTGAATTCGCAATACGGACTGGATTCGTCCTGGCTGATCGAGGACTTCGGCAAAGAGCAGTACCTGCAGGCGGGATGGGCGGTTAATCAGCCGCTGGAGGACATCCCCGATGGCTGCCATGACCTTCGCATCACCTTCGAACGCCTCGACGGCGAAACCTGGCAGACACCACCGGCGGCGAGGATCTGCATCACGCCCTGACCCCGCTCTGATGCCATTTACTCAGCCTTCGCGCGGAACAGCACCATGGGGTTTTCCCAGTCCAGCACGATGCCGTGCGAGCCGGAGGTGATGATTTCGTAGTGCTCCGAACTCAGCGGGCCCAGCACCACGCTGCCTTCTTCGACTGTCCCCGGAATCAGGCCCTGCTCGACCAACCGCACGAACACCTCCGGTCGGGGGCTCCAGGAGATAAGCGCATTGTCCGTATGCCGAATCCGGCCCCACATGTATCCGCGCGGTTGCTCCTCGCACTCAGGCAGGTCGGGTTTCGGAATCTCGGCCGGGCTGCAGGGCGAGCTGGCAAGACCCTCGCTTTCTTCGAAGCCCTGTTCTGTCACGTTGAAAAAGATCCAGTCGTTGGCCGTGCGCAACTCGAGGTCCATCTCCTCTTGTTCCCCGTCATCGTCGTAGCGGATGCGAACGAGGCCGTTGCCGGCGTCGACTACGGTGATGTCGAGGTGCCCCTCGGCATTGAACCAGCGCCCCTGCCAATTCTCGGCTTTGATCACCGCAGGCTTCTCGCCCAGCGGCACGGGGCTCGTAACGGTGTCGCAGGCGGCAAGCAATAGCGCTGCCGCTGCCAACGCAAGTGTAGTTTGGGTCGTCATGCGCAGATTATTCCCCGGTCAGGTAGTCCACCACAAGGTGGCTGAAGGCTCGCACTCCCACCGCCATGTTCGGCTCGTAGACGTCGAAGAACGGTGAGTGGTTGGTCGGCAACGTCGACGGGTCGACCCCGGGTTCACTGTTGCCCAGAAAAATCATCATGCCCGCGGTCGCGTTGCTGAATTCGGAGAAATCCTCGGCCACCGTTTGAGGATTCAGGTCGTTAACCTGGTTGCCTACCGATACGCGCCGCAGGGTCGGCATCATGCGGGCCACGAGATCCGGGTCATTGATCAGCGGCGGCGTGCCGTCGTCGACGACAAACTCCACTTCGGCGCCCGCGCTCTCGGCGATCAATCGCGCCGTTTGTTCCATCCGCGCGTGAATCTGCTCGCGCATCTCCTGATCGAAGCTGCGAATGGTGCCTTCGAGCTCGACGCGGTCGGGGATGACGTTGTTGCGAATACCGCCCTGGATGCGCCCGACGCTGATGATGGAAGGCGCTTTGGTGACATCCACCTGGCGGCTGGCAACGGTCTGGAAACCGAGAACGATCTGGGCCGCCACCACGATCGGGTCGACCCCGTCCCAGGGGCGCGCGCCGTGCGTCTGCTTGCCGAGCACTGTCAGCTGCCAGCGGTCGGCAGCCGCCATCATCGGCCCGGGTCGAACGGAGAATTGCCCGCCCGGCTGGCTGATGCCGATGTGCAGGGCGAATATGGCTTCGGGCGTACGATCGTCCCAGATGCCTTCTTCCAGCATCAGGCTGGCGCCGCCCTCTTCACCGGCGGGCGGGCCTTCCTCGGCCGGCTGGAAAATGAACATCACCGAGCCCGGCAATTCGTCCTTGACCTGCGTGAGCACCTGCGCGGCACCCAAGGCCATGGCCATGTGGCTGTCGTGGCCGCAGGCATGCATCACGCCAGTGTCCTGGCCGTTGTATGTGGTCGTCGCAGTCGATGCGAAATCGAGCCCCGTCTGCTCGGTCACGGGCAGGGCATCCATGTCGGCGCGCACCGCCACCAGCGGGCCGGGCTTGCCGCCCTCGAGGATCGCAATCACGCCGGTTTTTGCAATGCCGGTCTGCGGCTCCAGGCCCATGCCTTCGAGGATTTCCGCTACGCGCGCCGAGGTCTCGAACTCGCGGTTGCTCAGCTCGGGGTGCTCGTGGAACCAGCGCCGCCATTCGACCACCTGCGGCTGCACTTCGGCCGCCAGCTCATCAAGGCGCTGATGGGTGATTTCGGCGCTTGCCGCAAGCGGCAGCAGGACCAGGATCGATGCAAGTAAACGAATCATTCGGTGACTCCCCGGTTGAATAAAATGCTACGGCCTTTCATCGCGGGATTTCCGCGCCCTTGGCGCTGCCGATCGCGGCGCAGCGCTGTTCGACCGTGACGGCCATAGCCTCGCCGATATTGACGCCTGCCGCCGCGCTGTCACGGCGCCCGTCCGCACCGCCCCAGAAATAGCAGGTTTCAGGATCATAAACAGCCAACTCGGCGGCGCCGATCATCGAGCGCTCGGCCAGGCTGTGGCCGAGGACCTCGAGGCGTTCGCGCACCTCGTGCGGATACTCGGGCTCGAGGTACAGGGTGTCGGGCTGCCATTGGTGATGAAAGCGCGGCGCCATCACCGCGCTCTGCGCATCCATTTCAAAATCGATGGCATTGAGCAGGATTTGCAGAACCGTCGAAATGATCAGGGTGCCCATGGGCGAACCCAGGGCCATCGTCGCGCGGCCGTCCTTCAGCACGATCAGCGGCGTCATCGACGACAGCGGGCGCTTGCCCGGGGCGATGATATTGGCATCGGTTCCCACGGCACCCCACAGGTTGGGCGTTTGCGTATCGATCGAGAAATCGTCGAGCTCGTTGTTCAGCACCACGCCCGTGCCCGGCACCGTGATCTTGGAGCCGAACAGCGTGTTGATGGTCTGGGTGAGCGAGACCGCGTTGCCGTTGCGGTCGAGGATGCTGATCTGGGTCGTGCCGGCATCGTCGGGCTGAGACGGCAGCGATTCGATCACCTGCGGTTGGCCGTCGGAACTGAGGCGGGCTGCAAGTTCATCGGCATACGCCATGGAAGTCAGCCTTGCGACCGGCACATCGTGGAAATCCGGATCTCCCATGTGCTGCGCGCGGTCGGCGAAGGCCAGCTTCATGGTGCTGCCAACGAGGTGCACGTAATCGGCCGAACCCTTGCCCTTGGCGGCGAGGTCGAAGCGCTGCAGCACGTTGAGCATTTCCACCAGCAGCACGCCGCCGGAGCTCGGCGGCGGCATGGCAATGATCTCGAAACCGCGATAATCGCCCCGTATCGGCTCGCGCCACTTGACTGCGTAGCGGGCGAGGTCGAGCTCGGTGACGACACCTTCGGTGGCCTCTTCGATTTTCTTCGCAATGGGTCCGACCGCCAGCGCCTTTTCACCCTTCTGCTGGATCAGCCGCAGGGTCCCGGCGAGGTCCTCCTGCTTCAGCACCCAGCCGAGTGGCGGCGCGGCGCCGTCGACGGTCTGGATGCGGCGCGTCTCGGGGAAATTCTCAAGCGCCGGCGCGGCGTTCCCCACCATGTTGTGGTGCCAGATGCTCACCGACACGCCGTCTTCGGCGAGAGCGATGGCCGGCTCGATCAGTTCCGCCCAGGGCAGCGAGCCGTAGCGCTGATGCAGGGCCCAGGCGCCCTGGACGAAACCGGGCACGCCAACCGAGTACTTGCCCATGCGAATGCTGTCGGGGTATTCGCGGTAGAAGTCGGGGTCGGCAGAGGCCGGCGCGGTTTCGCGCGCGTCGAGGGTGACCGTCTCGCCCGTCTCCGCGTCGTGCACGACGGCGAACAGTCCGCCCCCCAGGCCGGAGCTGAACGGGTGGGCAACGGCCGCTGCGAAGGCCGCCGCAATCGCCGCATCGACGGCATTTCCACCGCGCTCCAGCACCGCCTGCCCGGCCGGCGCTGCGGGACTGACCGAGGTGACGACCACGCCGTCGCGGCCCCAGACGGGTTCGGCCGCCGCGGCGAAAACCGTCGAGTTGGAAAGGGTCAGTGGGAGGGCCTCAAAGAGGGCCAAAAGGAGAGCTTTAATTCGAATCAGATATTGGTCTGGCATTTCGTGTCAGGGCTTTGGGGTTTGGATTGTTGGCTCAATGATTTTGGCTCATGCGGTCAGGGTTTGCAGTCTCAGGTACTTGTCCATCAACTGCTCATGGGTCTCCGGGTGCTCCGGATCCTTCGGGATGCACTCCACGGGGCAGACCTCGACGCACTGCGGCTCGTCGAAATGCCCCACGCACTCGGTGCACTTCATGGGATCGATCTCGTAATACTCGAGCCCCATGGAGATCGCCTCGTTGGGGCACTCCGGCTCGCAGACATCGCAATTGATGCAGTCGTCGGTGATCTTGAGGGCCATCAGACGCGCCGCTTCACTCGTTTTCGGAAAACCGCCGGTCCAGCGCCTCGCGCACGTCCTTGCTGACGAACTCGCGCACGTCGCCGCCCAGGCGCGCGATTTCCTTCACCAGCGTCGAGCTGATGAAGCCGAAGTTCTCGTCCGGTGTCAGGAACAGCGTCTCGATGTCGGGTGCCAGATTGCGGTTCATGCTTGCCAACTGAAATTCGTATTCGAAATCCGAAACGGCGCGCAGACCGCGGATGATGACGTCGGCGCCCATTTCGCGCACGAAGTCGATCAGGAGAATGTCGAAACCCACCACGTCGACATTGCCGAGCCGGTCGAGTTCGCCCTTGGCCAGCGAAATCCGCTCTTCCATGTTGAACAGCGGCTTCTTGTGCGGGCTCTCGGCGATGCCCACCACCACGCGATCGAACACCTTCGCGGCGCGCGAAACGAGGTCGGTGTGGCCATTGGTGATGGGGTCGAATGTTCCCGGATAAACCACGGTCCGGCTGGAGTTCATGCCCTGCGATTTCCTGATTCAATCGAACGGTCGCACATTGTAACGCAGGCATAAAAAGAGCGGCCTGTTCAAAAGGCCGCTCAAAAGGGACTGGGCAACCCCAAGAGGGTTTGCACACTAGCCTGGAATAGACCACGGCACGCACCGGAATCTTTCATCCCTCTCCATTCCATTCGAGCAACTCCAGGCGCACCTCACCGATGCCCTTCTCCTGGACCCGCACAAAGCCCTGCTGTGGAATCGCTTGATCGCGACGTGGACTTTCCAGGTAAACCAAGGCACCGGGGGTAAGGCAGCCCGTTTCCGCGAGTTTCTCAAGGGCGCGCTGCGCGAGGTCGGTTTCGAACGGTGGGTCGATGAAGGCGATGTCCAGGCTGCTTCGCGGCCGGCTTTCCAGCCACTCCAGGGCGTCGCCGTTGACCACCTCGATTTGCCCGGCCTGCAGCAATTGCACCGACTCGCTCAGCATGGCCGCGAGCGGTCTCGATCGCTCGATAAGAAAAACCTCGCGCGCGCCGTGCGAGGCGGCCTCGAAGCCGAGTGCCCCGCTGCCGGCG
>Ga0302046_10002550_pt1 | contig 16916 bp, 16 predicted proteins | sample RVTome_11_FD_200261 | JGI IMG/M metagenome (GOLD analysis project Ga0302046, IMG submission 200261) | Soil microbial communities from uranium-contaminated site in the Upper Colorado River Basin, Wyoming, United States - RVT147D111 (version 2) ...
GCTGGCTGTGCCCGGTGACGAGCAGCCGACCGCAAAGCGGACCTCGGTGAGGCTGAGGTCACCACGACCCCGCAGCGCAAATGCGCGCTCGATGCGCCGTCCGCGTGGAAGCCCCTTGTCGAGCGCCATCATCGCCGCCGCTGGGCCGCAGGCGTTGGCCATCGTCGTGACGTAGATCTGCAAGTAGTCGGACGGCTCCATCAGCACGATGACCGGAACTCAACTATCGATGCCAATGCCGAAGGCAGATTTCTTGGCCCGGTGCGCGTCAACGACTGCAACATCGCCGCCAGCTCGGCCTGGATTGCTTCCGGCAAATGGATGGCGTCGTAGTCTTCTGGTTTCACACCAGGCGCCCGCTGCAGCATCACAGAGCCGCGCAAAACCTCGAACTGCAGATCGTAGAACACCAGCTTGACATTCCCCTGATAAGTCAACCGATAGGCGGACGTCAGCCGGCCGAACGCAACCAGGCCATCGGGTTGCATGACCAGCTCGCCCGCCGGCAACCCGCTGAGACCGATCCGGGTTCCGCCGAAGACCGACTTGAACTCGAAGATGGTCTGACAGTCGGCTTTCCCCAACACCAACGCCTGCGGCGGCGATTGGCTCGAAGACGCCGGCGGATCCTGTTCCTTAGGCGACCAGCCCGGCGGGATCTCAAAGGCGAAGTGATAATCCGAATGGATGCAGTAGTCGCCCGGGAGCGGGGAGGGGCTGGCTACGCTTGCGGATCCCCAAGACGAGCCGGCTTCACCCAACCTGGCTATCAACCAATCGGTTGATTGCCCACCCCAAACGGACGAGTTGCGGTTCCACCAACAACGCGGTGCAAAAACAACCAATGGATCGATTACATGGGGTCGCTTCACTTCTATGCTGGTGTTAGTTATCCAACAAGGAGAGGAGGAAAATGACAACAGAAGCAATACTGGCTGATAAGTCACAACCACAGCCCATCACCCTGCTGCGAATGGCGTCACCGCCCTCGCAGCCACCGCCGCCAGCCTGGCTAACACGGCTCTGTATTGGCTGGTTGGACAGTTCTCCCCGGAAGTGACTGCACGGCCAGGGGCTGGTCCGATGCAGATTGTCGGCGCCACCTGGGCCTACTTGTCCCTCGGCGCCGTCATCTTGTTCCTGCTCGGGCGGTTTTCCCAACAGCCTCAATCCCGCTTCCGGCAGTTGGCTACCATGGGCTTGATAGTGTCGATGGTACTGCCGGTTGGCGCGGCTTTCGGCTATGGAGCTCCTGGCGCCCCGCCAGCCACCATGGCGACGGCCATCACATTGGCGTTGATGCACCTGGTCGCCTTCGGCATCAGCATGCCTTTCTTCATCAACAGTTTGATGGACTGATCGGACCAACCAGTCCTGAAACCCTATTCCCTGAGGGAAAGCAGCCGGCCAAGGTTCTTTCCCTCGGGGGATCCTTCAAAAGGCACACCCAATATCATAAGTAGGAGAATGAGATGAACGAGATATTCTTCAGCCGCCTCCTTGCCTATTCACTGCTCCCGCTGCTGCTAGCGGCAGGACATCTAGCACTGGACCGACACTCCCGCCAACCCGCCCGACGAATTGAGATCTTCACCCTCTATATGCTGGCCATCAGCGTGGGCGCCAACGGTCTTTCCGGAGCCTTCGGACACCTGTTCCTGTCCGATTTGGTGGCTGAGGCCATCGGCTGGCCTGGCGGCAGCCCTTTCCAGCAGGAAATGGGGTTCGCCAATCTGGCAATCGGCGTGCTCGGATTCATGGCCATAAGCCGGCGGAATGGCTTCCGTACGGCGACCATCGTCGCCACTGCCATCCTCGGATTCGGGGCAACATTGGTCCATATCTGGGATATCGTCGAAGCAGGCAACCTGGCGCCTGGCAACACCATCCAAAACGTCGCCAATTTGCTCGACCCTATCCTGCTGATCGTGCTTGCCCGCCTCGCCAATCAGTTCGAACCTGCCGGACTGGCCAGGCAATCCTTTCTCAATTGGCAGCTTAGACAGCAGCCCATCCTCGGCATGGCGGCGGCCGGCATCGGCACTGGCTTCGGCCTGGGCCATGCACTCGACGCATTGTTGATTTGGACCCTAGCAGGAGCCCTAGTCGGCGTTTGCCTGGGCAGTTTCATGAGCCGAAGAATAGCAGGCCATACTGCAAACTAGCTTAGTTTTCCGCTGGCCGCCCTCTCATTCAGGGAGTTGATCATGAGCAAAAGCCAACTGTCCACGAAAGCAGAAGAGCCGGCTGCGCCGCGGCACATCGCTATCTTCTTTCGGCTGGCCTACTTTATCGGCTGGGGAGCTTTCGGCCTTGTCACCCTCATCGCCCGCCAGTCGGGGATTGCTAACGGGCCAACCTTGTTCGCCATGGCCGAGTCCTATCAGTTCAACGGCTCCAACTTGATCGTCCCGGGTTGGTTCGTCTACCTGCTGACAAGAGTAGCCGATTTCTCATTTTCAATCGCTGGCGTGATCATGATCTTCATGACCGCGGGCCGGATGGGCCTGGTCCAATGGTAAACTTGTTGTGGTCACAAGTCGTGAATGAGATTATCCGGCGATATCGGTAGATTGGACGATCTGATGAGGAGCGTCATAGAATCCAACAAAGAAGTTGCATCCTCTGGAACGCCTGTGAGCGCCCGGATTAACAACATCGCCGTCGTTTCTAGCCAAGTTAGTTCTCGGAGGGTGAACGAAGAACCTATCGAGGGGTCAATGGGCAGTCCAATCAGGGTACTCGTTGTAGATGATCACGAGGTAGTCCTGGTTGGACTGCGAATGATTCTCGAACGCGACGGACTGGAGGTAGTCGGGGAAGCGCGCTCTGGTAAGCAAGCCGTCGAGCTGATACGCAAGACTCAACCGGATGTAGTAGTTCTGGATGTTCTCATGCCTGACATGGGTGGGCTGGAGACCCTGAGGGAAATCCAGGCGCTGAGGCGAGCGCCCAGAGTCATTGTAAACACCGCCCATTCGAAACCCGAGAATCTAAGGGAAGCGATCAAGCTGGGCGCCGCGGGATATGTCTCAAAAGATGAGAGCCCAGCGAGCATCGTGGCGGCTGTTCGGAGCGTCGCTGAGGGCAGCATTGCTGTCTCGAGGAATGTCCTTCTGGAGGCATTCAGGGATGCTGTGGCTGAAGGACCGGAAAATTTCGGACAACTTGAAGGCCTGGGCTTCGATCTAACTCCCCGGCAGCTGATGGTTGCCGGGTTGATCGGCCAGGGTCTCGACAACGCCGAGATCGCGGAGGAATTGTCGATTAGCCCCAATACGGTTAAGAGCCACCTGCGTGAGGTCTATCTGAAGCTGGGAGTGAGTGATCGCACAAAAGTGGCCCTGTGGGCTATGAACCGCGGACTGGTCGAGTAAGAACTCTGAGTTCGCCTGACTCTGCTAGTCAGTCTCCGGAAACCAGTTACTGGCGCGCACCGCCATTGTCGATGATCGTATGCTCCTCCAATCTAATCCCAGAGTATTAGTTTCTTCATACTCTCGCATGATTACATTTGTCACATCGTCATCCATAATCTGATTGACCCTAAGCCGGGGGGAGAGATGACGACAATCCTCCCCAGGGCACTCAAAAGTGGATCGACTCTGTACCCCAAGGTTAATCGGGCATCCGACCGGGCCGCCTTAGTCCTGTTCGAGGGGATACGAGCCAGGCACTCTCTCGCAACTAGCCCCGCTTCGTGAGTCCGGACTGAGCAATCCAACAACCGAATACCCTTACCGATCTTCTTCGAAGAGGTGAAAAAATCCCACGGAGACGATTTTCTGTTTCTGACTTCCGGAGGGAGGCCACGTGGTGAGAGGTGCAGCGGAGGGGAGCAGAGGGACAAGCATCGCCGGATTGCAGTTCCTTTCCGACGATCAAGTCCTCATGATTGATGAGGCCCTGACGTCCCTGGGGGATTTTGGTGAGGTGCGGTTATCTGTCCAAAAGGGCAGGCTCCGTTTCCTCGTCATGCAGAAGAGCTTCGATGCGCTCCAATGGAATTTGACGGAGAAGGAGCGCCAGCGGTCGTTGGATGGGAGCTGAGCGGCCGGCCAGATCTGCTCAGCAAGCGGCGACCCTTCGTAACGATCCTGGCACATTCGTTCCGGCGTATGAGAGCTAGCCGATCGAAGGCCGCCACTGTTACTCCGGGCGGCCCCGATCGGAGTGCAGGATGGGGAAGGAGAGGTCCGTGGTGGGAAATGACAATTCGTCCAAAGCGGTAACCCGAACGATTGTCGGCGAATGTCCGCTTTGCAGCGGGGAGTCCTTCTCAAGATCGAATTCGGCCATGACAATCGGATACCTGAAACTCTCACGCAGGGACTGCAAGCTCGCGTACCGGATATGGATTGACCGGGAATCACCTACATAAGCGGCGATCCTGGCAGACTGGGCTTTCCAAGTACCAAGTGATTGAAAGGGCAAGTATGTCTGAGCGTTGGTATGTTCTTAGGAGCAAGCCTCACAAAGAAGCGGCCTTGTACCGTTATGCCAGCTCAAAAGGGTTCGAGGTCTTCTATCCGCGGATTCGTGTGGATCCTGTCAACCCTCGATCTCGCAAGATACGGCCCTACTTTCCCGGGTACATGTTCTTGAATACGGATTTGGAGAGAGTAGGTCTCTCCTCGCTCCAATACATGCCGTTGTCGATGGGCATCGTGAAATTCGGGGGAGAACCCGCGCCTGTGCACGGCCCAGTGGTGGAGAGGTTGAAATCTCATGTCTCGGTGCTGCTTGAGAAAGGGATCGAAAGGCGCAAATACTCGAGGGGGGATGACCTTGTTGTCCGGGACGGCCCGTTTGAGGGATACTCGGCGATTTTCGACGTGTACCTGTCGGGGCAAGACCGGGTCAAGGTCCTACTTGAGATGCTATCTGGAAGGTCGATCCCGATCGAGCTAGAGGCCCATTCGATCGAAAAACGCAGCGATAAGAGATAACTGAAGCGGCACTCCCTGCCGGGGCGCTTAGCTTAGTGGCTGCCACAATCCAATTCGTTTCTACTGATCCGCGATGTCGGAAGGGCGGAGCCTGCTAGCTTGCAGTTATTGGAGATCTTCCCAGACCAGCTATGGAAGCGTCAAATCTATCCCCTTTCGAGCTGCTACGGCTCTACGTAAATCGCCAAGCGAGCAGCCCTGCCAGGTACGTTTGGGAACAGGCAGTTCTAAGCACTTTCTCCTGGGTGCCTGGCCTGGTTGGCATAGGTCTTCGTGCCGCCGTATACAAATCGATCTGCTCCCTTGATGGTGTAGTCGCCATAGAGAAGAGTGTACGGCTGAGATTTGCGGATCGGATCAGGCTGGAAGGCTCTGTGTATCTTGATGAATCGACCTATCTGCACGCCTGCCCGAACGGAATACACATTGGTGCGCGCACCAGGGTGATGTACGGGGCAGTGCTGCACGTCTATAACTTCCGCGATCTACCGAATGCGGGTATCCGGATTGGCACGGACAGCTTGATCGGGGAATACAACGTGATCCGCGGACAAGGCGGAGTCACGATTGGAAATCGGGTATACACCTCGCCTCATGTACAGATCATCGCAGTCAATCATGTATTTGACGACCCGGCGCGTCCCTTCGTGGAGCAAGGCATCACCGCGGAAGGGATTGAGGTTGGGGACGACGTGTGGATTGGGTCGGGGGCGATCCTGACGGATGGTGTTCACGTCGGAGTGGGTTCTGTTGTGGCTGCGGGAGCCGTTGTAACTCATGATGTTGAGGCGCATACCGTCGTGGCCGGCGTTCCGGCCAAGAAGATTCGCTCGATAGAAGGATCGCAAGACCAATCCGACGCTCACCAGGTGTTTATGGCTGGCTGGGAGGTGGGCTCATGACGAAACTTACCGTGGTTATTCCTGCCTGGAATGAAGAAGCTGGAATCGCGGATATCGTCGGGCGCGTTCTGGCATCCAAAGACGGATTGGAAGCTATAGGAGTCGCTGAGCTTGAGCTGCTTGTTGTGGACGACGGATCTACCGATCAAACTGCGCAGGTCGCTGAGTCGGTTGAAGGAGTGCGCCTGATTCGACACGAGCATAACAAAGGGTATGGTGCCGCGCTCAAGACCGGGTTTGAAGCCGCCTCAGGTGAGCTGATTGGATTCCTGGATGCGGACGGAACCTATCCGCCGGAGATGTTCCCGGACCTTTGTCGACCTGCGCTGAATGGTGCCGAATTGATCATAGGTTCTCGGATGGCTGGGGAACGAAGCGACATGCCGATTACTCGCCGGATGGGAAACCTGTTCTTCGCAGGATTGCTTTCATTCCTGGGGCGCCAGAAAGTAACTGACAGCGCCAGTGGCATGCGGGTATTCCGGCGAGAGATTCTCGATCGAATGCTTCCGCTCCCAGACGGTCTGAACTTGACTCCCGTCATGAGCACCAGGGCCCTGCACGAGGGGATCCGTATGGCTGAGGTTCCTATTCAATATAGTGAACGAGTTGGTCAATCGAAATTGAGTGTGGTCCGCGACGGGTCAGTCTTCCTGCAATCAATGCTCTGGACAGTCATGACTTACAATCCTGTACGGATCCTAGGTTTGTTGGGACTGGCAGGCATCGGGCTGGCGAGCCTGGTGGCGTTGGGTTTAGTGGCCGTACGGTTGAGTGGGGTCACCACACTTGGCCCCTGGGGTGTGGGAGCGCTGTATGGCGCCCTGGTGAGCGGGGTCACCGGAGTTTCGCTGTTCACACTCGGAGCGACGTTCAACTACCTGGTGTCCTTGTTCTACCGGCGCCCGATTCGCCAGGGGCTGTTCGGCCGACCGGTCTTCGCTACCCCACTCGAATATCGGTTTGGATGGCTGGGAGCAGTCTGCCTGCTGGTGGGCCTCGGCATGGGTTCAGCGAGCCTGCTCCTGGGATTTAGGGGTTGGGGGATTGAGCGCCTGTGGTTATACCTGTTAGGAAGTTCATTTGGATTTCTTATGGGAATCCAGCTGGTAGTGTCCTGGCTGATAATCAGAGTCCTGGGAGAGCTGAGCACTCGCAACCTCGGATCTGTTTGAAAGGAAGACTGCGAGTGTTCCAAGACCGGGAAGGGAGAAGGAAGTGAGCGATAAGAGTGACTTGATCAGGGAGAATCTGGGCTCCCGAAGAATTCCGAAGCTCAGAACGGCCGACTTCCCCAATGCGGATCAGATCGTCCGGCAGGGTCTGCTTGACGCCAAACGGACGGATGAGATGGTGGATGTCATGCTGGTAAACCCACCCACGCCGGACGGCGGCTTGTGGATTCGCACGCAACACCGCGTCGGACGGCGGACTCGGGAGAACATGGTTTGGCCGCAGGTATCCCTGGCGCAGATGGCGGCCTTGCTTCATCCGACGTACAAGGTCATGGTTGTAGACGCCAACGCCAAGCGAATGGGTTGGCCCGAGTTCACACAGCTGCTCGATCGCTATCGACCGCGTTACTATCTCACTCAGGTCACCGCACCGACGCTCGAGAACGACATGTTCGGCTGCTTTCTGGCGCGCGCCCGGGGGGCGACGACAATGGCGTTCGGAACTCATGTCACTCCGATCCCGCGCGAAACTCTGAGAGCATATCCGGCGCTCGACTTTACCCTTGTGGGAGAACCGGATCTGACCCTGCGAGACTTAATCGACCATCTCGAGGGCAACACGGATAACCGGCCCGATACCATCCAAACATTGATTGAGAAGCACGATCCGACCTACAGCGTTTCGGTCACGGATGATGGTGAGGCGGATCTGGCTGGTATCAAAGGGATCGCATGGAGGAACGGAAGTGAAATCGTCTTGAATTTCCCGCGGCCGTTCATTCAGGACCTGAACGACCTGCCCATGCCGATGCACGAGCGTCTACCCCTTGATAAGTATCGGATGCCTCTCATCAGAGGTCCCTTTACCTTTATCGTGACAAGTCGAGGCTGTCCGGCGGGCTGCACCTACTGCATAAAACATGTCAGCTATCAGTATTCCACCCGGCTGCGATCACCCGAACTCCTGGTTGAAGAGATGTGGGGCCTGAAAGAACAGGGCATCCACAACATTCACATGTATGCAGATCTATTCACCGTCAACCGCGATCAGGTCATGGAGCTTTGCCAGCGGATGATCGATGAGAAGATCGACATAAGGTGGACCTGTAACAGCAGAGTTGACTATGTCGATGAAGAGATGCTGAAGATGATGTCCGAAGCCGGCAACTGGTTGATTTCCTGGGGGATCGAGAGTGGCAATGAACAGATCCTGAAGCACGCGCGCAAGGGCGCATACCCCGATAAGGCCAGGCGGGCGCTGCGCTGGGCCAAGGATGCCGGGATTAAGAACTGGGGATACTTCATAATCGGCTTGCCCGGGGAAACGGTCGAGACCATCCGAGAAACGATTGACTTCTCGAAAGAGCTGCCGCTTGATATCGCGCTCTTTCATGTCGCGGCCCCTTATCCCGGAACGCCTTTCTTCTTTGAAGTGGTCGAGAACGACTGGTTCAGGGAAGGAACCCGCTGGGAGCAGGTCGACATGGACAAAGGTACCGTGCTGGATTACCCGAACCTGTCCGCCGAAGAGCTTCTGTTCTGGCAAAGGCGGGCCTTCCGCGAGTGGGCATTTCGGCCGGGGCCGATTCTCACCTATCTCAAAATGCTGCTTACCGACCCCTCCACTCTCCGCTCGGCACTTGATGTCGGATTGCAGCACCTTTCCTGGGCCTCGACTGAAAGTGGCTTGCCTCTGATGTCGGCAGAGACCTAGGCTTGTCGATTTCTCGACTAACGCTAGTCCGAGGAGTCCGAAGTCACTTCACTGAGGCACAATAGATTCATCCCCTTCCGCTCCCGGAAAACTCATCGCGAGTCTGTTTTGCAACTACGTCATCTCATCTACACGGCAGTCGGACTCCTGGTGATCAGCTCTGTTATTGGGCTGTGGAATTCATATGCCCCAGAAGCAGCCGCAATCCGCTTTGCTTTTCTGTCCGCCTCAGCAGTGGGCTTCCGATGGATACTGAGGGGCGGACGCAGGGCCCAGCGAACCGCATCCAAGGGTCTTGCCTGCTTGGGTCTGGTCGTTTCCGGTTTCATCTTGCTGGGTCTGACTGCGAAGTTCGCTGCAGCAGATTTGCTAGGAGGGGTCCACCGGTGGCTTCCGTTGGTCGAATCTCAACTGCCGGCTGCGTTGGTAGTACTCGGAATGCCGTTCATGCTGGCCGAGTGGCGGATTCGTAATGCTTACGGGAACCTTGACAGGCGGAATTTCTGGACGATCTCGATGGTCCTGGCCGTAGGAGCTGTCGCTTTCTCGGGATCGACGGCCTCCCACCTGGCAATACTGCTATGGGCCGGACTCGAGCTGACATTGAGCATCTGCGAACCATTAGCAAGGCCTACGCGAAAATCCAGCGGAGTCGTGTTGGCCGTGGGGGCCATTGCCCCGGCGGCGGTTGCAGCAGCGGTACTGTCGTTGGTCCCCGGGCCGAAGGGTTGGCTGGCCGCATTCGTACGTGATTCAGGCCGCCTCGAGGTTGCAGAGCAAGCGGTAAATTTGCTGCAGGATTTCCCGGTCAGCGGGGGCGGATTGGGGACAATCCCCGGTCTATATGCCCATTATATCCATGGGCTCCCGGTCCTGCATATCCCGCACACTCACAATCTGTATCTGAACATAGCAATTGAGCTGGGCGTTGGGGGACTGATCGCCCTGCTGGTGATCTACGCCGGGGCTCTGTGGTTCTCGGTCCGGGCGGTTATTGCCTCCGTAGACCGGAGCCGGAGGTATCGTTTCACGGCGCTCGCCACCTTCTGCGGGATGGCCCTGGCGTTGGCTATCGGAGTTATCGATGATCCGTACTACGCGACCTGGGGGATGCCTTTCCTACTAGTAATACCCGCTTTGGCCTTGTCGCCGGCATTCGGGCGCTCGGACTGGGGCGGGCGCATGGCCTCCGAACCCATTGTGCCGATGTGGGTCTTGGGAGTGGTCCTCCTGCCGATCATTGCCCTTGCAGCCGGGATCCGGGCTGAGCTGGCCTCCCGCTGGTATTCAAATTTTGCCGCGCTCGAGATGGCGAGGGTCGAGCTCCGGGGTTGGCCAACAGGGAAATGGTCGGAAGGAAATCTGGCGCTCGAACTCGGCTCGGCTGAGGCGAATTTCCAGCGAGCATTGCAGCTAGATCCCGAGAATCGCACCTCGTTACACCGGCTCGGTTTAATTGCGATGGAGAGGCGTGAGTACGAATTGGCGGTCCAGCTGCTTGAACAGGCGCTTGAGCTCGATCCTGGCCACACGGGAGTTCGCAAGGCGTTTGGCTACAGCCTGGTCTGGACAGGTGAGTATGAGCGAGCTGAAACGCTGCTGTTCGATATTACAGAAGCCCAGCGTGAGCTCGGGATCTACCAGGACTGGTGGGCGCGAAGGGGACGGCTGGATCTCCCCCAGCACAGCGCTGCGATGATGACCCTGCTCAGCAATCATTAGCCTCTGCAATCAAGAATCCAATCATCCCGGAAGGAATCTTGGCTTGACTGTCGACACGTTATCTCTGGTCAGCCCATACGGCGGCAAACTAATTAATCTGCAGTCCGGCCCGCATATTGGGGACGGCGGTCGTAGTCCTGGGCGTGTTACTAATTTCAATAAGTTGATTGGGACCGAGTGGGTTTCCTGCTCGTTGGAGGCTTAGAGGAGGTGGGAATGGATGGGAGGAGAGCGCTCGAAAAGATATGGGCGGCCTGGAAGCGCTTTGGGCGCGCTGTCGGAGATCTGATTGGAAGAATCGTGCTCACGGTGTTCTATTTCACGATTTTCGCGCCTTTCGCCATAGGCATGCAAGTGTTCCGTCGTGGAGATTCGCATGCGGGCACTCCGGCTGGCCATTGGATCAGCCGTGAACTGGAACGGGACGATTTGATCAAAGCGAAGAGGCTTTACTGATGTACATTCTGGGAATTTCGTGCTACTACCATGACGCAGCCGCTGCGCTGATCAAGGACGGGATGCTCGTCGCGGCCGCGGAAGAGGAGCGGTTCAGCCGGGTGAAACATGACTTTGGCTTTCCGAGCAAGGCGATCGAATTGTGCCTGCGTCAAGCTGGGATTTCGGGGGCGGAGCTTGATTACGTGGTCTTCTATGAAAAGCCGCTCCTGAAGTACGAACGCATCCTGATGACTACCTTGGAGACATTTCCAAGGTCTTGGCGTGTTTTTCGGGAATCGATGATCGCCTGGTTCAACGAGAAGCTCTGGATCAAGGGTCAAATCCTTACCAAACTAAACATTCCGGATGAAAAGCTGCTGTTCGTGGAGCATCACCTAAGTCACGCCGCCAGCGCCATGTTCGCTTCGCCTTTCCGGGAGGCTGCCATACTAACGGTGGACGGAGTGGGGGAGTGGACCACGGCGGCGATCGGCCGCGCTAACGCGGACTGGGGCGGCAGCGATGGGTCTGACCCGCGGGAAAACTCGATCTCGCTGCTGGAGGAGATCAGGTTCCCGCATTCGCTGGGCCTGCTCTATTCGGCCTTCACGGCTTACCTTGGCTTTCGGGTGAACAGCGGCGAGTACAAGGTGATGGGTATGGCCCCTTACGGGCAGCCGACCCGCATGGAAGATGTTTACAAGGTCGTCGATGTCGATGGGAGCGGGGGTATCCGGCTCAACCTGGAGTATTTCGACTTTCAGCACTCCACTTCGCGGACGTTCAGCGACAAATTCGTTCAGCTCTTTGGCCCCCCGCGGGTGCACGAATCGGATTTCTTCACCCCCTCGACGCACCCCCGCAAGGACCACCCGCTGTGGGATGATGCGACCGCTGCCAAGAACCAGCACTACGCCGACATCGCCGCAAGCATCCAGACGGTTACTGAGGAGACGCTGCTGCGCATGGCGCGACACGCCCACGAGACGACGGGGTTAAAGCACCTAGCTATGGCGGGCGGGGTAGCGTTGAACTCGGTCGCAAATGGGCGAATTCTGCGCGAGACGCCTTTCGAAGAGGTCTTCATTCAACCTGCGGCCGGCGACTCGGGAGGGGCACTGGGGGCCGCGCTCTACGCTTACCATGTGCTTCTCGGCCACCCCCGCAGTTTCGTGATGGAGCACGCGTACTGGGGAGAAGCGTACGGGCCCGATACGGTCAAAGCCGCTATCGAAGCCGGAGGCTGGTCTTACGAGCGGGTCGAGGATTCTGAGAAAATGGCGGGGCTCATGGTGGATGATCTGCTGAATGAGAAGGTTATCGCCCTCTTTCAGGGCCGTTTTGAGTGGGGCCCGCGGGCGCTCGGGAACCGTTCGATCCTGGCTGATCCTCGTCGGGCGGAGATGAAAGAAGTCGTGAACTCACGCATCAAGTTCCGTGAGCCATTCCGGCCATTTGCCCCAGTCGTGCTTGAGGATCGTGCCGCAGATTACTACACCGGCATCGGCGATGCCCGCAGCAATTACCCCCTGCGATACATGCTTATGGTCTATGGCACACTGGACGGGAAGGGGGAGGAGATCCAGGCCGTTACCCATGAGGGTGGATCGGGGCGACTCCAGACCGTGCGCGGGGAATGGAACCCTCTTTACTACCGGGCAGTCGAGCTGTTCGGAGAGGCGACGGGGGTTCCCGTGCTCTTGAACACAAGCTTCAACTTGCGGGGGGAGCCGATTGTAGCCACCCCTGCCAACGCCCTCAACACCTTCTCCAAAAGCGACATCGACACCCTCTATATGGGCGACTTCGTCGTCCGCAAACCGCACAGCTCCGCAAGCTGAAGGGCGTCTCTTCGTAATCCTGATTCGTCCAAGGGAGGAACAGATCGCATGCGAGTCTTCATTCGATCCATGGTTTCGAACATGAGCGTTGTTGGCGAACTGCTCGCGTTCCTATGGAAGCAGCGCCTATGGTGGCTGATCCCCATGGTCGCCCTCTTGCTGGTTTTTGGGCTGCTGCTGATGTTCGCTGCCTCGTCGGGTGTGGGACCGTTCATTTACACTCTTTTCTAGGTCCCGGACGAATTGGCGCGGCTTGTTCGCATCAACCGGCGGCGCGTGAATCTGGCGGACGCCAGCCATGTGCTGAGCCTGGCGTCGCTGGAAGGAATCGCCGGGAACATCCTGGCGAGGCATGGGGGCCTGCGACGCGCCGGGTAGTCCGATTGACGACCGATCGGATTGGTGGCGTCGTCGACGGCGAGACGCCGGTCAAGGATGGGATTTTCGAGGCGAGGCTCACCGGGCAGGAGCGGGTCTTACCGCCGATGCTGTGTGACCGGTATGTCGTCTTCGAGTTGAGGGAAGCGCCGGGTGGGCGGCCAAGGTCGCTCTGGCTTGCGCTTGATGGCGATCCGTTTGACGGCCCGTCCGAACTCGCTGGCAACCACGATCTGTGTCGGACGGGAGATGCAGGAGTGGTAGTCGGCCGGCGCTGCATCGTATTGTTCGAGGGACCCGTGAAATTGGACACCCTATACATCCGGAACAGGAGTCACTGGTTGATTCTGCAGCCCCCAAGGCAGACTTTCCCGGCGTTGATGCGGGGGACGGTATCGTACCGGCCATTCCAAGAGCAATGTATCATCTGATGACGGCTAGGATTCGGTCCCATGGATCTGCCCGGTTGCGTCGTCTACTGACCTTGTGGTTCGCCGGTATTCTCATCCTCACGTATGCCGATCCCCTGCGGGCCGCTGCCCAGTCACGGGACGAACCCTGGTCCACTCCAGTAAACCTCTCTCACTCGGGAACCGCCATAAAACCCGCCATGGTGATTGATGCTGCTGGCCTCGTCCATGTCGTCTGGCACGATGCCAGCGGGAACTATTTCTACGCCCGCGGGGAGGGTGGAGAATGGAACCCATCCGGGCCGACCGAGCTTCATCGCCTGTTTGGGATGCCAGCTTCTCCAGCCGCCGCGCAGCGACCCCGAGCTGAGGGCGATGAAACGCCCACAGTCCTCCACACCGGCCCAAATCCCTTCTTAGTGGCTGGTCATGGCCCGTATAGCTTCGCCTTCTGGGTCACGCCGGAGGGGCTACTGTACTTCAGCCGAGCCCTCAACAGTGATTTTGGACTTTTTCCAGGATGGGCAACGGCACGCCTCCTCTCGGCTTCGGTAGTGTCATTCGCCGCGGCGGTTGACCTGAGCGGCACCGTGCACGTGGCTTTCTACCAGGTCACGGATGGTTCCGACAGTCTGCCAGGCATCTACTACACGCGCTCCACAAATGGCGGTCTGGACTGGAGACCGGCAACGAGTATGTACGAATCTCCTTATTTCCGCACACTCGGCGAGGGCGAAGCCAACCTCAGCTTGGCCACAGGCGGCACCGCGGATGCCCCTATCGCATATTTGACCTGGGACAACCGGCCGCGGAAGCAGGTCTTCGTGGCGACGTCAACGAATGGGGGAGTGAGTTGGGAGCAGCCTGAGCAGGTCGATGGTCCGTCGCCGGACTCGCGTTCGGCCAGTCCGTTCGACATTCGGATCGGCGCTGCGGGAAACACCGCCATGCTCGTCTGGCAGAACGGCGAGCCAGGAGGCACGTGCACCCAGTCCTTTAGGTCTTCCGCTGACGCAGGCACCAGCTGGAGCGACGCACAATTGATGGTCACAGGCCTGCCAGGCTGCGCGACCACGAACGAGTTTGTGCTTGGCCTGGAGCATGGCCTCCAAGGGCCATTGTATTTGTTGACCGACACTCCAGGCCAGTCCTACATTTCGGTCTGGAATGGTTCCCGTTGGAGCGAGGCGCAAGCGCAACCGGTCCTGTCGGGATTTGAAGAACCGGAGATTTACACGCCGATCAGCTTCGGCTGCCATCGCGCCGCCGGGTTTGGCGAGCGCCTGTTTGTCATCGGTTGCGACCAGGGCGAGGGCGGCGATATCTGGATCACGTCTCGCGACGTAGGGTCCACGGAGACCTGGTTCTCGCTACAGGCGTGGACCCAGCCCGTGCCTGTTTCTGTGGCTGAGGTCGATGTATCGGCCTTGGAGTTGGTCCCGACGGACGGGGGCCTGGTTCACGCCGTCTTCAGTCAACGCCAGGATCCAGCCATCTATTACACGCGCTTGGACGGCGCCACGTGGTCACGCATCACAACGGTGCTGAAGTTGCCGGATGGAGAAGCCAGCTCGCCTTCCATCGCGGCGGGACCCGAAAATGAACTGTTCCTGGTCGCCCTCAGCAGCCAGGGCGCTCTCTATTATGTACGGGCGAAGAGCAGTGAGGCTGTGACCGCCTCACGCTGGTCAAGCCCGACCCGCCTTCCGATCGAACATGACGGGCCGGTCAGCCCGGCAGACGTCGCCTGGGATGCCGCCGGGACAGTCTATGTCGCTTACTCGATTCCCGTTTACGAGGATCGCGGGGTCTATCTCATTCGGACGCAAGACGAGGGCGAAACTTGGTCAAAACCGATGCAGGTGTTCGATGGCGCGGAGGCCGGTTTTGATCTCGTAGGCTCGCCTGTCCTGCTGGTAACCGCCAAGGGTCACATCCATGTCGTATGGAAGCGGCAATCGATTCCAACGGAAGGTGCTTCGCAGCCGCTGTCCCTTTACCACGCATGGTCCGAGGATGCCGGCCACACGTTCAGCGAACCCGAATTGGTCGTCGAGGCGCCGGTCACCTGGCACATGATTGCAGCCGACGGCGAGGGCAACCTGCATCGACTCTGGCAGCGCGCCGACGCATCCGTATCCCTGTGGGATCAGGTCTCCGCGGATGGCGGCCACTCCTGGCAGGTCCTTCAGCAATTGCCCGTCGAAGCAGGCCACCCGACGGTGACGCTCGATCCGGTTGGGCAGCTGCATCTGGTCGGCCCCAGTGATGGCTCTCTTGGCCACTGGCTTTGGAACGGGAGTCGCTGGCAGGCAGAAGCGCCTCCTCCTTGGTCGCCCGCTTCGCCACAGGACGCGCCGGTGGAATTGCTGGCCAGTGCGGTCAACACCGAAGGCGAATTCGTGGTGCTCGCAAGAGGACTACCGAGTGCAGGTGACGAAACGGCGAGGCCCCTCCAATATGCGACTCGCCGCCTCAGCCTTCCGGCCGGCCAGGCGCCGACACCGGGCGAACCCATCGTGACACCCTCATCCACGAACGGCCCGGCGACGCCTGCATCGGAGCCTACGGCCACCCCGCCGGCCGAGAGTGTATCGCCAGGCCCGGGTCCGATCGACTCCGGCGACCGGTGGAGTCCGTCCATCGTGACTGTGCTGCCATCCGCGGTCCTACTCCTCGCGGTCCTTGGCATTGCGGTCCTGCGCGCTCTTCGTGGCAGAACGCGCTAGGCCGCCCGCCAGAAAAAAGGGACGAACGGTTGCGGTTGTGACTCATGTCGAATTCGCTCCTGAATGTGAGAAGGCCGCTTTGCTAGGAACGACACGGAGAGACCGATCATGGAACTCGGCGCGTTTCTAAGCCCAATCAGACGCTGGTGGCGGCTCGTGCTTGCGTCTACCGCGCTGGCTGCCGCTTCAAGCTTCTGCTACGTGCTGCTGCAACCAGCGATGTATGAGGCCCGAACAACGTTGATCATCGGCCAGGCGCTCGGCAACCCCAATCCAACGGGCAACGAGCTCGCGCTGAGTCAGCAGCTTACCGTGACCTACGCGGACCTCGTCCAGCGTGGGCCCGTGCGCGAGCAGACCATGGCCGTGCTGGGACTCAATTCCTTGCCGGACTACACTGCCTATCCGCTGCCGGACCGCCAACTCCTTGAGATTGCGGTCGTCGACACCATCCCGGAGCGGGCGAAGGCGATCGCTGACGAGCTCGCCCGACAGCTTATCCTGCAGAGCCCGACAGCGCCGCAACCTGAAGAGCAGCAACGACAAGCCTTCATTGACGATCAGCTCGCTAGTCTGCAGGCCAATATCCTGCAGACCCAGTCCGAAATCACAGCCTCGCGGGTTGAGCTGGAGAGCGCCTTAAGCGCCCTCGAGATCG